>Ga0209737_10000536_pt1 | contig 30651 bp, 45 predicted proteins | sample TergutCu122P3_FD_187284 | JGI IMG/M metagenome (GOLD analysis project Ga0209737, IMG submission 187284) | Cubitermes ugandensis P3 segment gut microbial communities from Kakamega Forest, Kenya - Cu122 P3 (SPAdes) (version 2) | ecosystem: Host-associated > Arthropoda: Insects > Digestive system... | reverse complement strand
GGGGGGGGGGGGGGGTAAAATATAGTAAGGTGTTAGATTAATGACGATGTCAGTATGGGCAAAGTGCAAGTGTCGCAAAAGACTATTGAGGTAGAATATAAACGTTCCTGCTCTCTGTGGTAGCGTAGCCCCCTTCCAAAGTATGAGAGATTAGAAAGAGTATCTTAATAATAAGGAGGAAAGCGTATGACAACTCGAATTAAAAAGGGATTAGGGCTTCTTTTAAGCATTTCTATTGTCGCGGGAACGGTGTTATTTAATGCTCCTACATCAGCTTCATCTATTATTAATGTTATTAATGTCGCTACTGCCCAATGCATGATTGCAGCGGGAGCCGGCCATTCGCTTGCATTGAAGGAGGACGGTTCAGTCTGGGCTTGGGGATATAATAACTTAGGGCAGTTAGGAAACGGAGAGAGCGGAGCAGGTGTTTTCGAAAGCACTCCTGTAAAGGTATCTAATCTAAAAGATGTTATCGCTGTTGCAGCAGGATACGCGCATTCGCTTGCATTGAAGAATGATGGTTCAGTCTGGGCTTGGGGACGCAACGTTGAAGGTCAGCTAGGCAACGGAAAGAGTGGGATGGGAGCCATCGAAAACAACATTCCTATACTAGTGCATCTGCCCAATACGCGTGATATTGTCGCCATCGCTGCAGGAGATTACTGGTCATTTGCTTTAACGGAGGATGGTTCAGTTTGGGCTTGGGGAAATAATGGCTCTGGTCAGTTAGGCATCGGAAAGAGTGGTGGATATGAACCTACACCTGTAAAGGTACCTATAAACGATGTTACTGCCCTTTCCGCAGCAAATGGTCACTCGCTTGCATTGAAGGCGGATGGTTCAGTCTGGGCATGGGGACGCAATCATCACGGCCAATTAGGCATCGGAAAGAGTGGAGAGGGAGCCATTGAAACTACTGCTGTAAAGGTATCCAATTTGAACGGTATTATTGCTATTGCCGCACAAGCTCTACATTCGCTCGCATTGAAAGATGACGGGTCGGTTTGGGCATGGGGATACAATGGCTATGGCGAGCTAGGCAACGGAAAGAGTGATGGGATGGGTGGCCCAGGGAGTTTTGAGGACACTCCTGTGAGGGCGCTCAATCTGAACGGTATTATAGCTATTGGAGCAGGGCATCATTACTCACTCGCACTAAAAGGTGATGGCTCACTCTGGGGTTGGGGGCAAAACACTTTTGGGCAGTTTGGCAACGGAAAGAGTGGAGCAGGAGTCTTTGAAAACACTCCTGTGATGGTATCCAATCAAAAAGATACTATTGCTATTGCAGTGGGAAGGAACCACACGCTAGTTCTAAAGGAAGATGGTTCAGTCTGGGCTTGGGGAGACAATAGCGATGGCCAGTTAGGCAACGGAGATAGTGGATCAGGAGTATTTGGAGACATTCCTGTACGAGTAAATGGACTTGTTCTTCTTTCGCCACCTACGACAACTCTCCCTCAGAATCCCACTGATACGGAAGGTAATAACTTGTGGTGGATACTGATAGTGTTGGCTGGAGTATTGGGAGCAGGCTTGGTGGTGATGCTGGTAATCCGTGCCAAAAAGTCATCTTAGCGCTCAACTGGTATCAGTTGCTGCTTGCGAAAAAATGACTATCATGGCAGATGCCTCTTGATTTTCTCTGCCTTATATCAAACACTACGGTAGCGTTGCTACGCGTGGTCGGCAACCAGAGCCGGGTGCTTGACATGCAATAAACGGCTGTGCTACACTCTCAAATTGCGTTTGCTCATGCGCTAGTGGCTAAATGCGCTGTAATAAGGTGTTTACCACAAAGTTTACAGGGAAAAAGTTAACTTTTCTCTGAATTGCGGGAGTAAAGGGGAAGAAAAGTTGCCCACGATTAATCAGTTAGTAAGGAAAGGGCGAAAGACGGTCTCAAATAAGACCAAGACGCCGGCGTTGAGATATACGCTTAACTCGTTAAAGAATAAGCTTGTACGTCGCAAAAGGAGCGCGCCGCAGAAGAGGGGTGTTTGTGTGCAGGTAAAAACAATGACACCTAAGAAGCCGAATTCTGCGTTGCGAAAAATTGCACGCGTCAGACTTACCAATGGAATTGAGGTTACGGCTTATATCCCCGGAGAAGGGCACGAGCTTCAAGAACACTCTGTGGTTTTGGTCCGTGGCGGTCGTGTCCCGGATTTGCCCGGTGTTCGATACCACATTATCAGAGGTACGTTGGATACTACCGGTGTAGCTAAGCGGAAACAGGGCCGCAGTAAATATGGAGCTAAGAAAAAGAGCCCGGAGACGACTAAGAAGAAGTAGTTCTAGGAGGGAAGATGCCTCGTCGCGCATTTGTAAAAAGAAAAAAATTTGATGCTGATCCAAAATATAATAGCGATTTAGTCGCTGTGTTTATCCGTAAAATTATGATCGGTGGCAAGAAGAGTACGGCTCAAGCTGTACTCTATGAAGCAATGGATATCTTACAGGAAAAAGAGGGAAAGGATGCTTTGGCTGTTCTACAACAGGCAGTATTGAATGCCACTCCCTTACTGGAGGTTCGCGCCCGCCGAGTTGGCGGCGCAAATTATCAGGTACCTGTTGAGGTCCGAAAAGGACGAGACCAAGCACTGGCATTACGATGGCTAATAAAAGCGTCGCGTGATCGTAGCGGGAAGTCCATGGCCGAGAAACTTTCAGCTGAGCTGGCGGATGCCGCAAAAGGTCAGGGCGTTGCCGTTAAGAAACGCGAAGAAACCCATAAAATGGCGGAGGCCAATCGTGCGTTTGCCCATTATGGCAAGTGGTAGCATTTGGTAAGAGGAAAATAGTTTTTTTATGACAGTGTCACCCCAAATTTTCCCAAAAGAGAAGATACGCAACATCGGTATAATTGCCCATATTGATGCGGGCAAGACAACGACAACCGAGCGCATTCTGTACTATACCGGAAAAACATACAAAATTGGCAATATTGACGAAGGCACCACCACCATGGATTGGATGGAGCAGGAAAGAGCGCGTGGTATAACCATTTGTTCTGCTGCCACGACATGCGAGTGGGGTGATTATCGCTTCAATCTCATTGATACTCCAGGGCACGTGGATTTTACCGCTGAGGTAGAGCGTAGCTTGCGTGTCTTGGATGGAGGTGTGGTAGTTTTTGATGGAGTTGCGGGAGTTGAAGCTCAATCAGAAACAGTGTGGAGGCAGGCGGATCGCTATGGAGTCCCTCGTATTTGTTTTGTCAATAAGCTTGACCGCACCGGCTCGGACTTTTTCCGATGTGTTGATATGATTGAGACACGACTGAAAGCGTTGCCGATAGTGATTCAGCTTCCCATCGGAAAAGAATCGACTTTTACAGGGATGATTGATTTAGTTGAAGGCAAAGCGATTGTGTATGAAGGTAAGGCAGATGAGCCGCCTAAGCGTTTGGATATTTCTGAGAAAGACATGGATGCTTTTGAAGAGCATCGCCAAAAAATGATTGAGAGATTAGCCGAGGTAGATGATCAAATCATGACGTCGTATCTTAATGGTAGCGAGATAAGCGTGAGCGATATCAAAGCAGGGCTAAGACGTGTGGCGATTAGCGGTAGAGGAATTCCTGTTCTCTGTGGCTCTTCTCTTAAGAACAAAGGCGTTCAACCTTTGCTTGATGCTGTGATTGATTATCTTCCTTCGCCGCTTGATAAGCCTGTGGCACAAGCTACCAGCGTTAAGACGGGGGACAAGGTAAACTGCCCGACAAATGATAGTTCTCCTCTTGTAGCTCTGGCGTTCAAGATTGTCGCTGACCCATACGTAGGCAGGCTAGTCTATCTTCGCGTTTACTCCGGTACGATTACCGCCGGCGCTACGGTACTGAATGCTACACGCGACAACAAAGAGCGTGTAGGTCGCTTGTTGCTTATGCATGCTAACCACCACGAGGAAATTGAGTCTGCGGGCGCGGGTTCAATTGTGGCAACCATGGGTAGTAAGAATACTTTTACTGGTGATACCCTTTGCGATGTGACGACACCGGTATTGCTTGAATCAATTAGTTTTCCGATGCCGGTGATTTCTGTTGCTGTTGAGCCTCGTTCTCGTGCTGATCGTGACAGAATGATTGATGGTCTTACCAAACTTGCCGAGGAAGATCCTACTTTTAAGGTTTCTTTTAACGATGAGACAGGGCAGACAGTGATTGCCGGTATGGGAGAGTTACACCTTGATGTTTTGGTGAGTCGCCTTATGAGCGAGTTTAAGGTTGGCGCTAACGTTGGTGCCCCAAAGGTGTCTTATAGAGAGACGATTACTACTACTTCGAAAGTGGAAGGGCGTTTTGTGCGTCAGTCTGGTGGTCGTGGTCAGTACGGACATGTAATGGTGGAGTTTTCGCCAAATCATGGTAAAGGTTTTGAGTACGTAGACAGTATTCGCGGTGGCACTTTGCCTCGTGAGTATATCAAGGCGGCAGGTGAGGGGATTAAGGAAGCTATGGAGACTGGAGGACTTGCTGGATATCCAGTTGTCGACGTCAAGGCTACTATCTATGATGGAAGCTTTCATGACGTTGACTCAAGCGATATGGCTTTTAAGATGGCCGGTTCTCTTGCCTTAAAGAGTGGGCTGCAAAAGTGTGGTCCGGTTATCATGGAGCCCGTGATGAAGGTTGATGTTGTGACGCCAGAGCAATACATGGGCGATATCATTGGAGACTTAAACGCTCGTCGTGGTCGTGTGGAGTCTATCGATACCGCAGGGGATACCAATACTATCCACGGAATAGTTCCATTATCTAAGACATTCGGTTACACAACGGATTTACGCTCCATGACCCAAGGCAGGGCAACTTTTTCCTTGGAGTTTTTCCAATACCAGCAGGTACCGGCGTTCTTGGCTGAAGAAATTCGCGCCGAAGCTGGCAAGACTAATTAGTAAGGCAGGCATAAGAATTATGGCAACAACTAAACAACGGATACGCATCAAGCTGAAGGGTTTCGATCATCGAATTCTTGATCAAGCCGCGCATCAGATTGTAGAAGCTTTAGAAAAAACAGGAGCAGTTGTGGTTGGTCCTGTACCTCTACCTACAAGGATTAAGAAATTCAGCGTTATAAGATCATCTTTTATTGATAAGGGTTCGCAAGAGCAATTTGAAGTTCGCACCCACAAGCGCATTATTGATATTGTTGAGACAACATCTAAGACAATTGATGCTCTTACCAGTCTCAATTTGCCCTCTGGGGTCGGGATAGATATTAAATCGCGGTAAGGTACGATGATGATAGAAGGAATATTAGGACGCAAACAAGGGATGACGCAGTTTTTCAGCGAAAATGGAAATGCTGAAGCTGCCACGATTATTGAGGCTGGTCCATGTACTGTTGTGCAGGTAAAAACTGCCGAAAGTGATGGATATGTTGCCGCTCGACTTGGTTTTGGAGAGAATAAGAAACTGAAGAAGGTTCAGAAGGGGCAATGCCGTAACTTCGGTGAGTTTAGGTATATCCGTGAGCTTCGTCTTGCTTCCGCCGAAGGAATAAATGAAGGGGAGCGGGTAGACGTCAGTTTATTCAAAGTCGGTGATAAGATTTCGGTCACCGGCATTTCCAAAGGGCGAGGCTTTGCCGGTTGTGTTAAGAGACATAATTTTCGTGGCGGACCAAAGACGCATGGGCAGTCTGACCGCCAGCGTGCACCCGGTTCAATTGGGTCGACTACTACCCCGGGTCGGGTTTTAAAGGGTCGCAAAATGGCAGGGCATATGGGGGATGCGCGGGTTACCGTGCGGAACCTAGTGGTTCTTCATACAGACAATGAGCGTAATATTATGCTGGTTAAGGGCGCTGTGCCCGGAGCCAAAAACGGACTACTGCTAATTGGTAGGTCCGGTGGGAGAAATAAGTGAACATTCCGGTATACAATAAGTTAGGTGAAGTAGTTCGCCATATTGACGTTTCTGACGCTGTTTTTGCTCAGCCTTTTAATGAAGCCTTAGTGCATCAGGCTTTGCTTACTCAGCTTGCCAACGCTAGGCAGGGCACTTCAGATACAAAAACGCGTAGTGAGGTTGTGGGGAGTTGCAAGAAAGTTTATCGACAAAAGGGCACAGGGCGTGCGCGCCAAGGATCTGGCAAGAGTGGTCTTAGGCGTGGAGGCGGGGTAATATTTGGACCACATCCGCGCAATACTGAACTTGCTATGCCTAAAAAGATGCGTCGTGCTGCCATTAGGAGTGTCTTATCAGCAAAAGTCGCCGATAGCGAATTAATTGTCATGGATGAGATTCTTTTTGAAGCTCCTAAGACTAAAGAGATGATGGAATTGATGAAGTCACTTGGAGTGCTGAAGAGTGCTATTGTGGCCTTGCACGATATAGATTCTGCTGTTGTCAAAAGCGCGCGCAATATTCAAGGAATTAAAACTATGTCCGCGCGTCAGCTTAATGTGGTTGATATGCTAGACCATGATCACATTATTATGACTGAAGTTGCCGTGAGGCAGATTGAGGAGTTGTGGGGAGGGACTGTTTAATGAAAGCGATTCATGTATTTGATGTATTGCGTAAGCCACTTATTACGGAGAAGGGCACTGCCTTACAGTCAGAAGGTAAATACCTCTTTGAGGTTGCATATGGGGCTAATAAAGCGCAGGTGAAGGAAGCAGTAGAGAAAGCTTTCAAAGTCACGGTTATCAGCGTGAATACTGCGATTATTAAGGGACAAGTTCGTCGCTCTGGTCGAGGTTTTTCGGTTGAGCCATCTGTCAAGAAAGCTATCGTAACCCTAAAAGCGGGGGATAAGATAGAGCTGTTTGAAGGCGTCTAAGGAGTAGAATACGACATGGGAATTAGAGTTTATCGTCCGACTTCACCTGGGCGTCGTGGAATGACAGGGCTGACCTATGATGAAATCACCAAAACGACCCCTGAGAAGGCATTGGTTGTGCCTCACAAGAAAACCGGTGGTCGTAATGTACAGGGCAAGGTTACTGTTCGTCATCGTGGCGGTGGTGCTAAGCGCATGTTGCGAGTGGTTGATTTTAAGAGAGATAAGCCGGGGATTCCCGGGCGCGTGGCGGCGATTGAGTATGATCCGGGGCGCTCGGCAAATTTGGCTTTAGTCTATTATTATGATGGCGAAAAGCGCTATATAATTGCTCCTGATGGCGTTGGTGTAAATGATGTTATTAGGCTTGGTGATGATGCGGATATAAAGCCGGGTAATACACTACCTCTTAAGAACATCCCTACCGGTGCAATGGTCCATAATATTGAGACAGAAGTGGGATGTGGCGGCAAGCTGGTTCGCAGCGCCGGAGCGGTTGCGCAGCTCATGGCAAAAGAGGGAGATTACGTTTTATTGCGTCTCCCGTCTGGAGAAATGAGGAGAGTGCGAGCTGAGTGTCATGCCACTATCGGGCAAGTTGGTAATCTTGAGCATGCAAATATCAAGTTGGGAAAAGCGGGGCGCAAGCGCCTAAAGGGATGGAGGCCGGCTGTTCGTGGTACCGCTATGACTCCTCGGGACCATCCTCACGGTGGAGGAGAAGGGCGTACGCCGGTTGGTATGCCTGGTCCGAAGACTCCTTGGGGAAAACCGGCGTTAGGGTATAAAACACGTAAGCCTAAGTACTCCGATAAATTAATTGTAAAGCGACGAGGTAAATAGATGTCAAGGTCAACAAAAAAAGGGCCGGCAGTAGATACAAAGTTAATGCGCAAAGTTGAGGATGTTAATCGCTCCGGAAAGAAAGCGATCATTAAGACTTGGGCGCGATGGTCAACTATATTACCGGAAATGGTTGGGATGAATATAGGTGTTTATGACGGAAGACGGCATATGCCTGTTTTTATCACGGAGAATATGGTTGGGCACAAGTTAGGGGAGTTTGCCGTTACTAGGACTTTTCGAGGTCACGCATCTAAATCTGAAAAGACTACTCAGGTACGTTAAGGAATAAACCATGGAAGTAAAATCGGTTGCAAAAGATACAGGATTATCAGCTCGCAAGGTGCGGTTGATACTTAATGAAGTGCGTGGGAAGAAAGTTGAAGACGCCTTAACAATACTAAGGTATGCTGCTTCTCCGTCGGCCAGAGTGGTGGCAAAAGTGGTGAAGGCGGCTGCTGCTGACGCCGAGAACAACTTTCAACTAATGCACAATGATCTTAGGATCGCAAAGATATACGCAGACGACGCTCCTATGCTTAAGCGAATGATGCCAAGGTCGCGTGGTCGTGCAGATCGTATCATGAAACGTTCCAGTCACATTACTGTGGTTGTGGCGGAGCAGGAGGGCTAATGGGACGCAAAGTACATCCGGTAGGTTTTCGAATTGGTATCATTCGTGACTGGCAGTCTAAATGGTATGATGACAAGCATTATGCCGCCTACATTTTAGAGGATGCTAAGTTACGCAAGGCTGTGCAGTCTAAGTTTAGTGATGCTGGTATCGCACAAGTTGAGATTGAGCGGCAAGCAAACAAAGTTAATGTTATTGTTCATACCTCTCGCCCCGGCATTGTTATTGGGCGGGGCGGGCAACGAGTTGAGGAAATGCGTCAGTATTTGGAAAAGGTGCTGAGCGATAAGAAATTGCAGCTTGAGATTCGAGAGATTCGGCAGCCAGAGCTTGATGCTTACTTGGTTGCTCGTTCAGTCGCAGAACAAATGGAACGTCGAGTTGCCTATCGTCGCGCAATGAAGCAAGCAATCTTTCGCACGATGCAAGCCGGTGCAAAAGGTATGAGAATACTCTGCGCCGGGCGATTGGGCGGAGTTGAAATAGCTCGCCGTCAATTGATGCATCAGGGGCGAGTACCTCTTCAAACGCTTCGGGCGGATGTGGACTATGGATTTACCGAAGCGCACACTACCATGGGACGAATAGGTGTTAAGGTCTGGATTTATCGAGGAGATATTTTTGCCCAGACAACCCAGATTGAACCTGTTCTTGACGAGAAAAATGCTGGAGATGGTTCTGCCGTGGGAGCCAAGAACTCTGTTATAGCTGATGCTATTTCCAGAATGGTTGAGCAGTCGAAGAATGAGGCTTCCGGGGTCGTGCCGGAAAAGAAGAAGGTCACTCGAAAGAAGGCTGAGCCGCCGACTGATGATAAGGCATCTACAAAGGTTGAGCCGAAGAAGAAGGTAGCAGTAAGTTCTGATGAGAAAAAAGTTGCCAAACCGCGAGCGGTGAAGGCACCTTCAACAGTTGAAAAGGCGCCTGTGAAAAAGTCGGCAGTAAAGACTGAGGAAAAGGATGAAGCCAAGCCGGTTAAGGCTAAGACAGTTAAGATCAAGCCTGAGGCGGTAAAGGAAGTTAAAACAAAGGCTAAAAAGGGAGAATGACAGAGGGCTTACTCTGTCATGTTAGAGGAAACTAATGTTACAACCGAAACGAGTTAAGTTTAGAAAAACGCATAAAGGGCGCCGCAGCGGTGCGGCTCATTCAGGCGCGACAATAGCGTTTGGCGAGTTTGGATTGCAAGCGATGAATTCTGCTTGGATGACTTCTCGTCAGATTGAGGCCGCGCGACGCGCAATCGTTCGTAGTGTTCGTCGAGGCGGCAAAGTGTGGATTCGCGTCTTTCCTGATAAATCGGTTACGTCCAAGCCTGCCGAAGTCCGTATGGGCGGTGGAAAGGGGTCACCAGACCATTGGGTAGCCGTGATTAAGCCTGGTCGTATTTTGTTTGAGTTGGGAGGCGTAGATCATGACCTTGCCAAGGAAGCCATGCGACTAGCTTCAGGGAAGTTACCTTTTGAGACAAGGTTTGTTGTAAAAGAGGTAATTGGAGGCGGGAAGTCAAAGGAGAGTATAGCTGATGAAAGCTAAAGATGTGCGTCTGCTCACTGATGAGGAGATGAAGAAGAAGCTAAATGAGACCCATCGACGTTTGATGGATTTGCGCTTTAAGGCGGCGACTAAGCAGATTAAGAACCATCGAGAGATTCCGCAGTATAAGCATGATATTGCCAGAATGAAAACAATTAAGCGTGAGCGAGACCTAGGTATAAGGCAGGATTAAATCTATGGCTAATGTAAAAAGTATGATTGGCGTCGTAGTTAGTGCCAAGATGAATAAAACGGTCGTGGTGGCAGTAGAGAAGCAAAAGAGGCACTCTCTATATCATAAAACTTATCGTATTTTAGTTAAATACTTGGCTCATGACGAGAGAGGTGAGTGTAAGGTAGACGATAAGGTGCTTATCGTGGAAACTCGACCTTTGTCTAAGTTAAAGCGATGGCGCGTGAAAGAAATCCTCAGTCGTGGGGAAGTGCTAGAAGTGAAGCCAACGGAAGTAATCTAGAGAGGTTTTATTGTGATTAAAGCATATACCAGATTAAAAGTGGCAGATAATACCGGAGCTAGGCAAATAATGTGTATCAATATCCCCGGTGGAACTGGGCGGAAAGATGCTCATGTTGGCGATACTATTGTATGCGCTGTGAAGAAGTCCACCCCGGATGCGGTTGTGAAAAAAGGAGAGGTTGTGCACGCTGTGATTGTACGTGCCTCCCAGCCGTATCGACGCCCTGACGGTTCATATATTCGCTTCGATGATAATGCTGCTGTAATTCTCACAGAAAAAAATAACCCAAAGGGAACACGTATTTTTGGACCAGTAGCGCGAGAGCTCAGAGAGAGGAATTTCCCTAAGATTCTTTCCCTTGCTCCGGAAGTGCTATAAACGGATTATTGATATGAATATTAAAAAGAATGATACAGTGCTAGTGATAGCGGGCAAAGACAAAAACAAGAAAGGGAAGGTTCATTTTGCCTTTCCGCGTGAGAATAAAGTTCAGGTTGATGGTATTAACTATATTAAGAAGCATATGCGTCCTCGCGGACAAGTCAAGCAGGCCGGTATTATTGATAGAGAGGCCCCTTTTGCCGCTTCTAACGTCATGTTGATTTGCCCCAAATGCAGCAAACCTGCTCGAGTCGGTTATCAGACAGAAAGAAATGGTGAGCGCGTGCGAGTTTGTAAGGTGTGTAAAGAGGTGATAGATTAAATGACAAGGTTGCAGGATAAATATCGTAATGAAGTAATCCCGGCTCTCATGGAGAGAAACGGTTACTCTAGTGTTATGCAGGTGCCGCGCATCGAGAAAATTGTTCTTAATGTCGGTGCCGGTGAGGCTATTGCTAACCCCAAGGCTATAGAGATCGCTCAAAATGATTTGGCGGCAATTGCCGGACAGCGCCCTATTGTTCGACGCTCAACTAAGTCTATATCGGCTTTTAAACTCCGTGAAGGAATGCCAATAGGATTAAAAGTGACCTTGCGCGGCGATCGTATGTACCAATTCTTGGACAAACTTATTTCGATTGTGTTGCCACGTATAAGGGAGTTTGCCGGTGTCCCTAATACTTGGGATGGGCGAGGTAACTATACGCTTGGAATTAAAGAGCAGACTGTTTTTCCAGAGATTGATTTTGAGAAAGTGGATAGGTTACGCGGATTAGAAATTACAATGGTAACCAGCGCAAAGACAGATGATGAAGGCCATCAGTTGCTAGAAATGCTGGGTATGCCATTTGTTAAGAATTAAGGAACGAGGGGAAATATGGCTAAAGTTTCGGAAATAGTTAAGGCACAGCGCCCGACCAAATATCGTGTTCAGCAGCACAATCGTTGTCATCTGTGCGGGCGTTCAAGGGGTTATATCCGCTTGTTCGGTCTATGCCGAATTTGCTTTCGCAGAATGTCAGGGGCGGGGCAAATCCCTGGTGTGCGTAAGTCCAGCTGGTAGCCTATAAAAACGGAGGAAAAGCGGATGTCAGTAAGTGATCCTATTGCAGATATGTTAACTCGGATTCGTAACGGAGCTATGGCTCGTCACGATAGTGTAGTAGTCCCTGCTTCAAAAATGAAGATCAGTATCGCTAAGATTTTAAAGCAGGAAGGTTATATCGGAGCGTATGATATTGTCAGTGACGGTGTTAAGCGTGATATTAAGATTACGCTTAAGTATCAAACGCGAAATAAGCCTATGATTATGGGGCTGAAGAGAATGAGTAAGCCCGGATTGCGTGTTTATGTTCAACATGGAGAGATACCTCGTGTTTTTGGCGGAATGGGCATTGCAATTCTGTCAACTTCGCGCGGCGTTGTCCCCAGCTACAAAGCTTGGAAGCAGGGGCTCGGAGGCGAGCTTCTGTGTTATGTTTGGTAATTTGAAGTAGAGGTCTGATTATGTCCAGAATTGGTCGCATGCCCATAACAATTCCGCCGGGGGTGGATATAAAAATTGAAGATAGCGTAGTATGTGTCAAAGGACCCAAGGGGGAACTTAAGCGCGACTTAAGCCCGGAGATGATGCTTTCTCTTGAGAACGGAGTGCTTGAAGTTAAGCGTCCCACTGACAACAAGATGCATCGTGAGTTGCATGGTTTGACGCGAAGTCTTTTGTTTAACATGGTTGAGGGAGTAACAAATGGCTTTGAGAAGAACTTAGAGATTGTCGGTGTTGGCTTTCGCGCAGACAAAGAAGGCGACAATGTCATTTTGCGAATTGGATTTACACATACTGTCAACATTAAGCCGTATCCTGGCGTAAAGCTTGATGTAGACGCAAAAAACACCGGTATCAAAGTTTTTGGTATTGATAAAGAAGTCGTTGGACAGATGGCTTCTGAGATTCGGCGTGTTCGGCCGCCTGATGCCTATAAAGGCAAGGGTATCCGATATGCCGGAGAAAAAATTAAGCTTAAACCTGGCAAGGCCGGAAAGGCAGTTGGAGGGAAAACAAAATAATGGCTAAACTCAATGCCCAAAAAGCCAGAAAGGCTAGGCACGAACGAATTCGTGTGACTGTGAAAGGAACCGCAGCGAGACCGCGTTTATGCGTTTTTCGCAGCCTGCAGCATATCTATGTGCAGGTGATAGACGATGTTTTAGGGCACACGCTTGCATCTGCTTCTACGCTGGAGCCTGAAATTGCCAAGAGCTCTGAGGGGAAGAAAAAGAGCGAACAAGCTGTAATTGTCGGTACTGTTGTGGCTGAAAGATCTATGAAGGCCGGAGTAAACAGTGTGGTCTTTGATCGTGGGGGATACAAGTATCATGGTCGTGTGAAGTACTTGGCAGAAGCTGCTCGCAAGGCCGGCTTAGATTTCTAGAAGAGGATGGAATAATGGCTAAGGAAAGAAGTGTTAGAAGTAAAATTAATGATACAGAGTTGGCTCTTAACGATAAGCTGATTTATATTAATCGTGTCTCAAAAGTCCTCAAGGGAGGAAAGAGGCTAAGCTTTTCAGCATTGGTTGTCAGCGGTGATGGAGCGGGGCATGTTGGAATAGGCGTGGGTAAGTCAAATGAAGTTCCTGATGCTATAAGCAAAGCAAACGCTGTTGCCCATAAGCATTTGATTAAAGTTCAGCTTGCCGGAGGAACGATACCTTATGAGGTTATGGCTCATTTCGGAGCGACGCGTGTTCTTCTTAAGCCTGCTGCTCCAGGAACCGGTATTATTGCCGGTGGCAGTGTTCGTGCTGTTGTGGAAGCGGTTGGCATTAAAGATATATTGACAAAGTCTTTGGGCAGTTCAAATAAAACCAATGCCGCTAAGGCAGTGGTTTTGGCGCTTGGTAGCTTGAAAGATCCTAAGGTTGAGGTACCCAGGCGCAAGAATGAGGGAAAGCCCCAGGAGGCGACAAACAGTGACTAAGTTAAGAGTTACTTGGGTAAAGAGTGATATTGGTTATTCTAAAGACCAAAAACGAACGATCGAGTCTCTTGGCCTCAAGAGGTTAAATCACAGCGTAATTAAAGATGATTCTGTTGCTATGCGTGGAATGATTGTGAAAGTTAGGCATTTGGTTCGAGTTGAGGAGGTAGTCTAGTGAAGCAACATGATTTAATCTCGACTTGGGGAGCCAGAAAGGCGCCGAAACGAGTTGGAAGGGGAAACGGATCCGGGCATGGGACTTACTCTGGACGCGGATGCAAAGGAAGTAAGGCAAGGGCTGGATTTGGTGTTAGACCTGGCTTTGAGGGTGGACAGCTTCCGATTATTAAACGGTTACCTGAAAGACGCGGCTTTACTAACTTGTTCAAGAAGGAAAACAGTGTTGTTAATGTCTCTGATCTCAATGCTTTTGACACCGGAGCTGAAATCACTCCGGCTGAATTATTGGCTGAGGGTTTGATTAAAACAATTGATTTGCCTGTGAAGATACTTGCTGGCGGAGAGATAACCAAGGCTGTGAGAGTGAGGGGGTGTGGGTTTTCGCAGGCGGCAAAAAGCAAAATTGAAGCTGTCGGCGGATCAGCGGAGGAGGTCTCCTAATGGCGCAAAAAACGGCATTTGTGCCGCGTCTTATTAGGGCGATGATTGACGCTTTTAGCTTACCTGACTTGCGCAAGCGTCTCTTGATTACCTTTGGAATTCTGATTGCATTTCGCTTCTTGGCGCATGTTCCTGTGCCCGGAGTAGATGCGTCGGTACTAAAGAGCTACATGGACAATAACCCCCTTTGGGGGATGGTTAATTTGTTTAGCGGAGGCGCACTGAGGAATTTCAGTGTGGCGGCGATGGGGGTGTACCCATATATTACCGCTAGTATCGTTATGACCCTTATGACTCCTGTTATTCCTGCCTTGCAACGCCTGGCGGAAGAGGGCGAGAGCGGTCGCAATAAGATTAACAGAATCACTCATTATCTGATGATTCCGCTTGCCGGCCTTTCCGGGTATGCGCAACTGACACTTTTGCGTAATGCTGGGGCTGTGGCTAACACCGAGTTGCTATCCACAGTTGCTATTGTTTTATCGATGGTCGCTGGTACCATGTTGCTTGTTTGGCTTGGAGAGCAGATTACTCAGTATGGTATTGGAAACGGAATCTCAATTATTATCTTTGCTGGAATTGTTGCCCAAATACCTCAACAGTTTGGTGAGGGCATTATGGAAGGGCAACAGGGTCTTATTATCGGAGTGATTGCATTTATTGCCATTACCCTAGCAACAGCGTATCTTGTCGTAATTTTTACAGAGGCTCACCGGCGTATTCCGGTTCAATATGCCAAGAGCGTTTACAAAGGCGGTAGAATGTATCGCCAAAGCGGCTCAAGTTATATTCCCATGCGTGTCAATACAGCAGGGATGATTCCACTTATTTTTTCTATGGCGGTTGTTACTTTTCCCGGTATTATCGCTACTTGGGCTGGTGGTTCACAAACTGGGGAAGGGTTTGCCAGCATTGTTGTGAGGTGGTTTAGCCCCAGTGCTCCGATGCCGGAGGGACTTGTATATTGGATTCCCTATTTCTTGCTGGTTGTGATGTTCGCTTTCTTTTATACAATGGTTATGTTTCAACAGCAAGATCTTCCGGGAGTATTGCAGCGGCAGGGAGGGTTTATCCCCGGAATTCGCCCTGGAAAGCAAACGTCCAGTTATCTAAATGGTGTTATTCTGCGTATAACGTGGGCCGGAGCGTTGTTTTTGGCTCTCGTTGCCATCTTGCCTTTGCTTACGCGCACTGTGACCAATATTACCGTTTTGCAGCTTTCCAGTTCCGGTATGTTAATTGTGGTTGGCGTGGTGCTTGATACTATGAAGCAAATTGAAGCACAGCTCGCCATGCGCAGGTATGAAGGTTTTATTAATTAAGTAGAGAATACAGTTGTTTAGTAATGATTCAAAAATAATTGTGTTTTTTGGTGCTCCAGGAGCTGGAAAGGGCACGCAAGCATCATTGGTTGCTCAGAAACTGCGTATGTTGCATTTGTCTTCCGGAGATTTATTTAGGAAGGCTGTTGCTAGTGGTGATGAACTTGGGCAAATGGTGAGAGCGTATCTGGATAGCGGAGCTTTGGTTCCCAATGAAATCACAACCCAAATGGTACTGTCAAGGCTGGAGCAATCCACAAGCTTTGAGGGAGTGATTCTGGATGGTTTCCCACGTAATTTAGAGCAGGCGGAAAGCCTTGATAAGGCTTTGACTAGCGGACAAAAGAGAAAAGTTGACATGGCTGTCTATATTCGGGTAGACCAGCAAGAATTGGTCAGACGACTTTCTTGTCGGTGGCTTTGTCGTCAATGCCAGGCACCGTTTAACCGCGAAGCCGGTGACAAGACTCAACCTATTTGTGCCAAATGCGGAGGGGAATTGTATCAGCGAGTTGATGACGCTCCAGAGACGGTGCTAAAGCGATTGGAAGTATATTTTAGGGAGACTATGCCGCTTATAGAGTACTATCAAAGGCGTGGCATTTTAGCCGAAGTTGATGGTACCGGTGATGTACACAGTATTGAATCTCGTATTGTGTCCGTTATAGGTGGTTTGTAAAAATGTCAATTGGAATTAAGACTGAGCGCGAGCTTGAGTCAATGCGCAAAGCCGGTCGAGTTGTTGCTCAGGTGCTTGAAGTGTTGAAGGGGAATATTAGACCAGGCATGGAGACATCTGAGTTAGACACGATTGCCGAGAGGGAAATTCGAGCGCGAGGGGGAAAACCCTCTTTTAAAGGGTATAAGGGATTTCCTGCAAGCGTTTGCGTTTCGCTTAATAGTGAAATTGTGCATGGAATACCAGGCAAGCGCCTTATTAATAGCGGCGACTTAGTATCTGTTGATTTAGGTGCGATAGTTGAAGGTTATCAAGGAGATGCCGCTTTTTCGGTTACTGTTGGTGGGGGAGGGTTGAAAGCGCAAGGATTGGTTGCAGCCGCGCGAGAAGCGCTTGAAGCCGGAATTGCTGCTACTAGGGCTGGCGGACGACTTGGTGATATTTCTTTCGCCATCCAGTGTTGCGCTGAGTCACATGGGTTTAATGTGGTCCGTGAGTATACCGGTCATGGAATCGGTCGCTCTATGCATGAGGCCCCGCTGATTCCAAATTTTGGAGAGGCTGGAACGGGACCTGAATTAATGAAGGGTATGACTTTGGCCATTGAGCCTATGCTGACTGCCGGGGATTGGAGAACACGTGTGGGGAAGGATAATTGGGTTGTTTCGACGGCAGATGGTAGTATGGCTGCCCATTTCGAGCATACGGTAGCGGTTACCGATGATGTCGCTGAGATATTAACTAGAGTGGAATAGATAGAGAAATATGGCTAAGAAAGAAGCAATAGAAGTAGAGGGTACAGTTATTGAGGCATTACCAAACGCTACTTTTCAGGTGAAGTTGGCTAATGATCATACTGTTTTGGCTCATATCTCGGGTAAAATAAGGGTTCACTACATAAGGGTGTTGCCCGGCGATAAGGTACTGGTGGAGCTTTCACCGTACGACTTGACTCGTGGGCGCATTACTTATCGTTTTAAGTAGCATAATGTAATCGGGAAGGGATGAAATGAAAGTTAGGGCTTCAGTTAAGGAACAATGTGAAAAATGTAAAATTATCAAACGCAAAGGCGTTATTCGCAATATTTGCACTAATCCTAAGCATAAGCAGCGACAGGGTTAGGTTTGGTATAGAGGAGGATAATAGAGAATGGCACGTATAGCCGGTGTGGATTTGCCTAAAGATAAGCAAGCTTGGGTATCGCTACAGTATTTATTTGGAGTGGGTCGAACAAGAGCATTCCAAATTTTAGAAGCTACAGAAATTAGTCCGGAGGTGTCTTTGGATGAATTGTCTGAAGCTGAGCTCAATCGTATTCGTGAGTATATCGATCGTGAGTATCGCATTGAGGGTGAGTTACGCAAGGAAATCTCACTGAATATTAAACGTTTGGTTGATATCGGGTCATATCGTGGTTTGCGACACAGACGCAGTCTTCCTGTGAGAGGGCAACGAACTCGTACCAATGCTCGAACCAGAAAAGGAAAGCCGAAGACAGTAGCCGGTCGCGGTCAGAAACGTGGCGCAAAGAAGTAAATCTAAGGTGAAGAACAACTAGGAGTAATACATGGCACAAGTAAACAGAAAAACAACTGGCAGGAAGCGTGACAAGAGGATAATTCCTTCGGGGCGTGCTTATATTCAGGCAACATTTAACAACACAATAGTTACCTTGACTGATTTGCAGGGGAATGTAATTTCCTCATCCAGTGCCGGAGCCTCCGGCTTTAAAGGTTCTCGCAAGAGCACTCCTTATGCGGCTCAAATGGCGGCTGCAACAGCAACCAAGAAAGCTATGGAAGTTGGGCTCAGGCAGGTTGAGGTATTGGTCAAAGGTCCGGGTAGCGGACGAGAGGCGGCCATACGCTCATTGCAGGCATCGGGTCTGTTTATTTCAAGCATTCGTGATGTGACTCCGGTTCCCCATAACGGTTGTCGTCCACCAAAAAGGAGGCGTGTGTAATCTATGGCTCGCTATACAGAAGCTAAGTGTCGCTTGTGCCGCCGAAGCGGGGATAAACTTTTCCTGAAAGGCGACAAGTGTGTTTCAAAATGTGTTTTCGATAAACGACCTAAAGCGCCCGGTCCTCAATTGTCGCGTCGTCGCCGGTTATCGGATCGCGGTATGCAGTTACGAGAAAAGCAAAAGGTTCGCTATAGTTACGGAGTTTTAGAACGTCAGTTCCGTCGTTTCTTTGCTGAGGCTGAGCGACAAAGCGGGATAACGGGCGAGAACTTACTCGTATTACTAGAGAAAAGACTTGACAATGTAATATATCGATTAGGGTTTGCCGATTCGCGTTCTCAAGCTCGTCAACTTGTCCAACATGGCCATTTTATGGTGAATGGTAAAAATACCGATATTCCTTCTTTTTTGGTTAAAGAGGGCGATGTAGTTTCTTGGCGCGAGGTTAGCAAAAAGAGCGAATATTTTAAGACCGCTGCTTCAGGGATTGGCAGTAAGTCCATTGCATCTTGGCTTGCTCTTGAAAAAGCGCTTATGGTTGGGCGGGTTGTAAGTGTTCCTACACCCGGTGACATTGAAACAAAGTTTGATATGGCTTCAGTTGTTGAGTATTACTCACGCTAGAAGCTAAGGAGGCCATTTTGGTTAGTCTATCGATTCCAAAGATAGAAAGCGTGGAGAGCCACGATAAATACGGACGTTTTGTAATTGAGCCTTTGGATAAAGGTTTTGGGACGACATTAGGAAATGCTTTGCGCCGTGTGCTACTAAGATATTTGGCGGGCGCTGCTGTTACCCGTGTGCGTATGGAAGGAGTCCAGCATGAGTTTTCTCCAATTCCTAACGTGAAAGAAGACACTATTGACTTTTTGTTGAATGTTAAGTCCTTAAAGCTGAAGGCGCTTACCGGTAGACCTGGCAAGCTTTATCTCGAGAAGGAAGGTGAGGGGGAGGTTTTTGCTTCCGATATTACACCATCTGCTGATTTTGAAATCGTGAATCCTGATTTGTATTTGGCGACGCTTAGCGGTAAAAAGGCACGGATTGCAGTCGAAATGGATGTTGACTTGGGTATGGGCTACCAAATTGGTGGTGGCGAGAATACGACCATAGGCAACATGTTGGTGGATGCGATTTTTACCCCGGTTCGTAAGGTTAACTTTACTACGGAGCCAATGCACTTGGGGAGAGAAACCAGTCAAGAGAGGCTTACCATTGAGATTTGGACCGACGGGACTATTACTCCGGCAAGAGCCATTAGCAGGGGAGCGTTGATTCTTGTCGAGCAACTTCGGCCAGTTGTTGATTTCAGCCGCGCGTCTGATCTTGATGATGAGAAGAAGTCAATCAGAGCGGCAATACCGGAGAGTTTGTACAATATGCCGGTTGAAAAACTGGATCTTTCTGTCAGGGCAATGAATTGCTTAAGGCGTAGTGGTATTAACAAAGTTGGGGAGCTTGCCAGTTTGGATGAGAAGGAATTGCTCTCCCTTCGTAACTTCGGGGAGAAGTCTCGTCAGGAAGTTGAAGAAAAACTGTCGCAATTAGGGCTTTTGTTTCCCAAAGCTGCTGAATTAGTGGCTGAAAAGAACGATGTCAAAGAACAGAAGAAGAGTAGTCGCAAAAAAAGCACTTCAAAGTAAGTCTTTGATGATAGTGCTTTCCAATCAAGATAGAATGAGGTTTTTATGAGACATAAAGTAGATGGAAGAAAATTTGATCGTCCGACGGCGCATCGTTTGGCTATGTATCGCAACTTGGTCCAAAGCCTAATGAATAGTGAGAAAATTGTTACTACGGAAGCTAAAGCCAAAGAAGTACGCAATATGGCGGAGAAGATGATTACCCTTGGTAAAAGGGGTGATTTAAGCGCTCGCCGAAGAGCATTGGCATTCTTTTATGATGAAGAAATAGTGAACAAGGTTTTTGATGATATTGCCAAGCGGTATGCGGAGCGCAGTGGTGGATACACACGCATTACCAAATTAGTTCCTCGCCTTGGTGACGGAGCTGCAATGGCTCAATTGGAGCTTGTGTAGCAGAGATGGTTTTATCGGCACTTTGTCCGGTTGAGTCAATAAGTGTGGCGGAAGGAATTCCTCGGGACGTGCACTCAACGACAAGATTGCTTGCCATTGTGGAATATGACGGCGGAAGGTACGCGGGATCGCAATGGCAGCCAAATGTTCCCACAATACAGGATGAGCTTGAAAAAGCTCTGTTTCGTCTTTTTGGAAAAGCAACTCGTGTTGATATGTCCGGCAGGACGGACGCCGGGGTGCATGCTCGGGGTCAGGTGGTGGCCTTCAATACGCTAGCATCTATGTCAGAAAAGGCTATTGAGAAGGGGCTCAACTATTTTTTGCCTGAGGATATTGCCGTTAAGAGTGTCAAGACGGCTTGGTTGGGTTTTGACCCAAGAAGGCATGCCACTTGTAGGGAATATGAGTATTTAGTAAACAATTCGCCCTCTCGCTCTCCCCTATGGAAGGGGCGTGCTTTGCGTGTTCCTCGAGAGTTAGATGTTGAGTTAATGCATCAAGCGAGTCAGGTGTTGTTAGGGGAACACGATTTCGCTTCCTTCACAACAGGAGAAAGGGATTCTGAGAAAGCAACTGTTCGTTATGTTTCACATGTTTCTGTTCGACGCGACGAGGAGTTAGTCACCTTTCGTATGATTGCCAATTCCTTTTTGCTTCATCAAGTGCGAAACACCGTGGGAGCGTTGTTGCGTGTCGGGCTTGGCAAGATGACACCGGAAGGGTTTAAGTGTATAATGAACAATTGTGAATATGGCTTGGCTGGGCCGACAGTGCCTGGTTATGCTCTGTATTTGAATAAGGTATCGTATGATGATTACAAGGAAGGCTTCTGATGAAAACCTATACAGCAAAGGCTAAGGATATTACTAGGGATTGGCATTTATTTGACGCCACTGATCAGGTCTTAGGCAAAATGGCAACGGAAATTGCTGAGATCTTGATGGGAAAGAATAAAGCAATGTATACAAGGAATTTGGACACTGGTGACTATGTTGTTGTCATCAATGCTTCCAAGATCAAACTCACCGGGAAAAAACTCGAGCAGAAGTATTATTACAGACATTCCGGATATCCCGGTGGATTTCGTAGCGAGCAGTTATCTGACGTATTAGCCAAAAAGCCTGAAACGGTTATTTTGCATGCCGTTAAAGGGATGTTGCCTCAGAATAAGCTTGGTTGCGCTATGCTAAAAAAACTGAAAGTATATGCTGGTGCTGAACACCCGCATGGTTGCATTGCTGCTACTAAGCAGCTAGAGAACTAAAGGGAGGAAATTGTGGCAAAGAAGACTTATTCCAGTGGAACTGGTAGACGTAAAACAGCTGTATCACAGGTCAAGTTGACTCTCGGAAGCGGTAAGGTTGTTGTAGATGGACAGGACTATGAGGAGCGTTTCACAAGAGTTGATCATCGGCAGACAATTCTCAAACCGTTAAACGTAACGCAGACTTTAGCGAAGTATGATGTGTCTGTGAAAGTCGAAGGCGGTGGAATTACAGGCCAGGCTGATGCCATTTCACTGGGGATTTCAAGAGCCTTGCTCAAGGAAGATGAGAAACATAAGGATGTTTTGCGCTCAGAAGGCTTGTTGACGCGCGATCCTCGCGCCAAGGAGCGAAAGAAGGCTGGGCTTAGACGCGCTCGCAAAGCCTCTCAATACACCAAGCGTTAGCATTGTCGCAATAGTTGCTGTGCTTTTCAGTGATGCAAGGTACAGAGAAAACGCTACTAATGAAAAAGGACATCTTAGTTTGACTAGGGTGTCCTTTTTTTGTTTGCTTAGTTTTAGCCGTTTTTTGCCAATTCAGCTTTAAGGTAATAAACGGAGTTGATTGGGTAAGGGTCAATCTCATAAAGCAGCGATAAAAAATAGCTGACATAGTCGCTGTAATGCATAAGACCAACTAATTGTGCCAGTTTGCTTTGTCCCTCAGCCTCAACAATCGTATGTTGCACGTTTGATTGGTCGAGAATATGCTCAGTAATTGAGTATCTAAGCATCACGCGTGGATGTAAAAGCGAGCTCCTGAGCATTACCACATGCGTATTTTGGCTTATCACCTTAGGAACCTCATATCCTGTGGTGGAGTTATGATTCAGTTCAGGGAACGATGCGCAGAAAGCCCATGATTTTGAGTTTTCATTTATTTGTAGTCGCCATCTTTCTGCCGCACCAAAAAGATGCTCCGCCCCGTAGATTACAACCATTTTCTCATGGAGGCGACTAGCTAGTTGCTTGGCGGGGTTGGTTTTTTGGGGAATTATTTCGGCAATACGAGTCGCCGACTCCCTAAGCAGTGCACATGTTTCGGCAAGATCAAGACTGTAATCTCGTATTAAATTCAGCTTAGTGAATATGCACAGAAGTGATAGGAAACTAATGTAGAGTGCGGCACGAGGGGGGCATTTGTAGTCAAGATTAAACAGGGGTATTCCATGTTTTTTAGCTAACGAGGATAGTTCTCCTCCAGACGACATAACAAGTTTTTTGCAATTCTGGTTGATAAGAGGTTTAAATGCCGACAGAGTCTCCTCGGTAGTCCCGGAATAGCTTGAGGCAATAACAAGCGTTTGTTCATCGATAAAAGCAGGTGCAACGTACTCTCGGCAGACAATAATGGGTACATGGCACTCCCGGGCAATTAGGCTTGATAGCAAGTCCCCGCCAATTGCCGATCCTCCCATCCCCAGAACAACAACTTTGTTTATAAGTTGATAGTGTGTTGGCAGTGTTGATTCTCTTACTTGTTCCCATGTTTGCTGGCACAGCACAGGAATATCATGCAGATGTCGCAACATATTGGAAGGGTCAAGTTTCGAGTAGACGTTGGCGTCATCCAAATCAATTCGGCTCATTCTGTTCCTTTATTCCTGTAAAACTTAGCCCTTTGGCAAGCAGACTCTGTACCTGTTGAGTACTGTTGCCTTCAGCGTATATTCGTAGCAGTGGCTCTGTTCCGGAAAAACGTATCAGTAACCAGCTGTTATCTTCCATAATAAAACGGAAACCATCAATTGTTTCTTTGCGTAGTACAAGAGTGTCGTTAATAGTCTTGGGTTGAGTTTGTTTTAGCCGCTCCATAATTAATGAGCGATTCTCCTCAAGAAAACTATGGTCAGCTCTGTCGTAGCAGTGGGTGCCAAAATTATTATTCAAGTCGGTTATCAATTGGGAGAGCGGTTTTTTTGTACGCGCCATAAGGTCGAGTAAGTATAGCCCAGAAAGCAAGCCATCGCGCTCAGGGACATGCCCACGGAAACCGTAACCACCGCTTTCCTCGCCGCCGATCAGAGCATTTTGCGCGCTCATTACAGGAGCAATGTACTTGAAGCCTACAGGTGTCTCAATAACTGGGACTTGATATTTATTTGCCAGCAAGTTGAGCATATTTGTACTGGTAATTGTTCTAACTATGGCGCCACGTTCTCGGCGGATTTCCAAGAAATAGAAAGCTAATAGAGTGTATACCTGAAGTGGGGTAATATAGTTGCCTTGTTCATCTATGACTCCCAACCTGTCGGCGTCGCCATCAGTTGCTAGTCCGATTGTTGCTTTGCTTTCGCAGACAAGCTGTCGTAATTCTTTCAAGTTTTGTCCGATAGGTTCAGGTTGTTTCATGCCGGGAAAAGATGGGTTTGCAGTTCTTTTAATCTCAGTGACAGTTGTCGAACAGTCTCCAATTAGATTTTTGAAATAACCGCCTCCTGCTCCATGCATTGAGTCCACAGCCACATTTAGTCCTGCTTTTCGGATTGGGTTAAGGTCAATAAGCTGTTCAATACGATGAAGGTATGGCTGCTCGAAACTACATAGTTCTATTAGATTCTGGCATGATGCTTCCTTGAGCCCTTTTCTTAGAATGCTGGCTGGCTGTGTTTTGGAAACAATAGTTTCCACTTGTGTGACCAAGTCTGTTGAGGCGCTGGCACCATCCTGGGATTTTAGTTTTATGCCATTCCACGACCCGGGATTATGGCTTGCTGTAATAACAATTCCTGCGGCGGCTTCCCTGTTGACAACCGCGTAGCTTATGACAGGTGTCGGAACCGCGCTCTCGCTTAGAAATGATTTGATACCATTTCCGGCAAGTACTTCCGCCACTTCTTTGGCGAAGTCTGCGGAAGCGAATCTAGTGTCAAAGCCGATAACAACGCCTCTATGAAATGTCTCGGTATGGCGCAGATATTCGGCAATTGCCTGAGCGCATATTGCAACATTGAGGAAGGTAAAGTCCTTTGCTATTTCAGCGCGCCAGCCATCTGTTCCAAACCTAATTACACTGTTTGCCATTGTATTCCTTCGGTGGAAACAGCTTCAAGCGGTAATGCTTGATGGTTTTGGCGGCATCGCAGAGGATTAAGCATGGTCCTTAAAACCCTCTTGTCTTAGCAGGTTTGCCATATCCGTTTTCTCCCAAGGCAAATCAATGTCATTTCTTCCAAAGTGACCGTAAGTTGCTGTTTGCCTATAAATGGGTCGTCGTAAATCAAATAACTGGATAATTGCCTTTGGGCGCAGGTCAAAGTGTTTTTGCACTAAAGACTCAAGTTTTGCCGACTTGATTTTCTCTGTTCCGAACGTCTCAATTGAAACAGATAAAGGCCGAGCCACTCCTATTACATATGAGACTTGTATCTCAACTCTGTCAGCCAGTTTTGCCGCCACAATGTTTTTAGCAATATACCGCGCCATGTATGCAGCTGAACGGTCAACTTTTGTGGGGTCTTTTCCGGAAAAAGCTCCACCTCCATGGCGAGCCATTCCCCCATATGTATCAACCAGAAGCTTGCGTCCGGTGAAGCCGGTATCGGAGACAGGTCCTCCAAGCTCGAATAAACCGGTGGCATTTACATAATACTTGGTGCGATTATCCAGTAATCCTGAGTCGATAACGGGGGCAATTACATGCTGAAGAACATCTTTCTTTATTCGGTCTTGAGCTACATCGGAATCGTGCTGGGCGCCTATTACTATACTGTCTATGCGTTCAGCTTTACCATTTTTGTATTCAACTGTTACTTGGCTTTTGCCATCCGGACGTAAGTAAGGCAGAACTTTTTTCTTTCGAACATCAGCTAATTGTTTGGTGAGTTTGTTAGCTAGCGATATTGGCATTGGCATTAACTCAGAGGTTTCGTTGCAGGCGAATCCGAACATAATCCCTTGATCACCGGCGCCGGTGATGTCAAGAGGATCAACAGACCCCGCTTTTGCCTCAGAAGACAGATTAACCCCTTGGGCAATGTTTGGGGATTGCTTGTTAATCGATGTCATTACACCGCATGTGCGATACTCAAACCCATACTCCGGCTTGGTATATCCGATGTCGTGAATGACAGAGCGCACAATCTCTGAAATGTCAGAATAGGCGCTGGTGGTGATCTCCCCCAATACAAAGACTAAACCATTAGTAACAGCGGTCTCGCAGGCGACATGAGAAAGTGGGTCGTTCTTGATGATATCATCAAGAACCGCGTCAGAGATTTGATCGCAGATTTTGTCGGGATGTCCTTCAGTTACAGACTCTGAAGTAAACAAATAATTTGGATTGTTCATAAAACACTGAGACATATTTCTCCTTTAAGTGCCCTCTTCCCAACCGGCAAGATACTGTATTTGTTCTTTTGTTAGGGAGTCTATTTCAATATTCATTGAAGCAAGTTTGATACGCGCGACCTTTTGGTCAATTTCCTCGGGAACAGCATACACTTTTGGTGATAAGCTTTGGTGGTTTTTTGCTAAGTACTCTATGCACAAAGCTTGATTTGAGAAACTCATATCCATAACACTCGCCGGGTGCCCTTCGGCTGCGGCTAAGTTAATGAGTCTTCCTTCTCCAAGTAAGTAAATACTACGCCCATTACAGAGAACATATTCTTCGACAAAAGGTCGAATTGTTCTTTTGCCGCAGGCATAACTCTCAATTGCTTCAATTTCAATTTCCACGTTAAAGTGCCCGCTGTTAGATAGTATAGCCCCATCTTTAAGCAGTGGGATTATTCTTCGGTTTATGACGTGTTTGTTCCCAGTGACAGTAACAAAAATGTCACCAACCTGAGCAGCTTTTTCCATAGTCATGACTTGAAAGCCGTCCATGGCTGCCTCAAGCGCTTTGGTAGGATTAATCTCAGTCACTATTACTTGTGAACCCATCCCCTTAGCTCTCATTGCCAGCCCTTTACCGCACCAACCATACCCGGCGACAACAACTGTTTTTCCGGCAAGAAGTACATTAGTGGCGCGAAGAATACCGTCTAGTGTGCTTTGCCCCGTACCATAGCGGTTATCAAAAAGGTGCTTTGTTAAGGCATCATTCACGGCAATTATTGGATAGACCAGTTTACTTGCTTTTTCCATGCTTCTTAGGCGTACTACCCCTGTAGTTGTTTCTTCTGTACCTCCCAGTACGCCATTAAGCAATTCTTTTCGTTTCGTGTGGAGCAAGGTAACAAGGTCTGCCCCGTCGTCGATTGTTAAGTGAGGGCGATAGTTTAGAATGGCATCAAGATGCTTGTAGTAGCTATTGTCGTCTTCACCTTTGATTGCGTATGTTGGGACCCCGCTTTCAACCAGCGCAGCCGCCACATCGTCTTGTGTGGATAGCGGATTGGATGCGCACACCACAACATCTGCTCCTCCGGCGCTAAGAGCCATTGCCAGATTTGCCGTTTCTGTTGTTACATGGAGACAGGCGGCTATGCGTTTTCCGGCTAGAGGCTTTTCTTTGCTAAACCTTTCCTTAATCTTGGAAAGGACCGGCATTTCGCGTGATGCCCACCAAATGCGATTGACTCCCTCAGAGGCAAGCGACGGATCTTTGATATCGTATTCTATGCTCATAGCTTAGTGATTCTCTCCATAACCTGTCTTATATTGTGAGCCACAGACATGGCGGTGTCAATTGTGATCGAATGGGTGCTTATCTCTTCTATAGGTTCATACCACTGCTCTTGCATTTGGTAGATTTCCCATGTTCCGTCTGATACGCTTTCTTGAGACATTCGATGTTCAAGTCTGTCTTTTGTGAGTTTTCGGTCTAGCCGACATTCCACAAACAGTAGCTTGGCTCCATGCTTTTCTGCCATTGCCTTTGCTTGTTGTCGCTCGGAATGTCTGAGAAAAGCGGCATCGAGTACTGCCGGGATTTCCTTCTCCAAGGCTTCAGTTGCTTGTGATAAAACACTGTTGTATGTTTTGCGATTATAGTCAGGTGAATAGATGCCGGTGTTAGTCTGTCCGTAGCAATGAACGTTCTTCGGGACGCCGGCAAGTTGTTTTCTGGTAATGTCAGATGAAATGTACGAGGCTCCTATATGCTTAGAAAGGGCTGTGGCAAAAGTTGTCTTTCCGCTCCCAGTTAACCCAAGCATTACAATAACTATCGGTTTACCTAGCGAGTAAGTCAATGCCAAGTCAAAATACTGCTGCGCCGCGTAATGCGCCTTTTCTTTTTCTGTCTCACCAACCATTGAGTCAACAGATTTAAAACAGGCGACTTTTGCTCTAACGCAAGCCCGATAACACTTATAGAACCTTAGCAAGTCATAGGCGTCTATGTCTTGGCAATAGGAAGTGTATTGTCGGAAAAAATGATCCCCCAGCATTGCCTGACCGTTATGCTCAAGGTCCATTGTCAAAAAGGCTGATTCTGAGGCAGTGTCGCAGAAGCGAAACCTATCATTAAACTCTATGCAATCAACGATGTAGACGTCATCGCCAAAGCAGATATGTTGAGCGTGAAGATCGCCGTGACAATCTCGTATATATTGATTGGTCATTCGCTTTATAAACAGTTCGTCGTTATTCTCAATAAAACCAAGAGAAAAATCCTGAATTGTTTGGTATTGTGCTAGTGGAACGACATGCCCTACATATTTTTCCGTCTGAATAAAATTCTCGGTTATGTTTTTCCTGATGTGAGCAGTACTACCGTATCCTGAAATCAAATCATTTGATTGCGCCTTTTGATGAAAGCCGGAAACTTTTTTGGCAATGGCATCAATTAAACTTTTGCTTATCGTTTCTTGATTTAGCATGTAGTCTAAGAAACCGGTTTCAGGCAGACGAAGCATCTTTACGACATAATCAGCAATGGTTCCTTCCGCCCCAAAAGAGTATTTTGACCCACTGCGAAAAATTGGCTCAACGCCTAGATATACCTCGGGACAAAGGCGTCTGTTTAGCAGTACTTCTTGCTGACAATAGAAGTACCTTTGTTCAAGAGATGAATAATCAAGAAACCCCAGATTAACAGGCTTTTTAAGTTTGTAGGCGTATTTATCCGTTAAGAAAACACATGAAGTAGGGGTGTGCGCGCAACGAACGCTTTTTGTTTCTTCACGGTAGAACTTTGGGTTTGAAAGCGCTTCAATCAGGTTTGGCAAATCCGAACCCAATCTATCCTCCGCCGTAGTAAGTGACCATAGCGTGAGAGCCGGCATTTAAGCTATGCACAACGGCATCAGAGTCGGCTTTGTTTCTGATTATTGACCTGTCAATAATGGCGTCTTTGACTAGGTGAGTTAACTCAACCACCGGCCATTTTACTTTTTGCCAGTTAATGCTTTTGTGTCCGCATATTTCACAGCATCTAGCCAGTAAAAGACAGCTTATGTGGGTTAGATGCTGATGCTTTTCTAGGTCATACGAGAATTGCTTATCGAAATGGAAGAAGTCCTCAAGCGCCACTTCCGGATTTCCGTTATATACATGGATAATCTGTGTGGCCACAACTTCTTTTGGCATTGTTCCCTTAAAATTCTCCGGCGGGTTATCGTTAACCCAACGATATATTTGACTTAGCATTGTCAGCGAAAACAGCAAGCTCAGCTCGCTTGCAAGTTTTATGCTGCCTTTATTCCATAAATGCAGCATAGAATGGCTTGAAGCTACCAGCGTTTCCGCGGCAACGGTTCCGCCCATGACAATTGATTTAAGGAAACGATGCTCTTGAGTATCAGGAGTGAGACTTTCAATGGTTGCCACTGCATTATCCCATACCTTTTCAAATAGTTCTTCGTTGCCAGTGGCGTCGTGTGTACATCCTTCATGCGTACAGCCAGTGTCATTGCTCATTTGATTACTCCTTTACCCTTGCTACCATAGAGTTACAGTATATCCCAATCAGCTTATTATTTCATTCGTGCCAGCGGACAAGGGAAGTATAAAGTCGCTACTATTTTAGTTTCTCAATCCATTTTAGTAGGGATGTTGTGTTTCCGTTTATCGCTTCTCCAATTTCATCAAACGGTAACTCTGATAGTTTTAAATTATTGATTTTAACCAGTGCTTCGGCGAGGTCATGGTCATCATCGATAATTCCGTTGAGCATGCTATCTATTGAGAGAGCTTCTAGCTCCCCAACAGTCGTGTCGCCTAGTAAATTGAGTTCGCTAGAGTTTTAATCACGCTTAAAGCCTGAGTCAGTTGCGCCGGGTCTGCCAACTCAACGGCAGATAAATCAATTCTGTTTAGTTCTCGCAATGATGTTGATATCTCATGCAGGTCCGTGCTTAACCCTCCGGAAGTATAAGCGAACATGGGAACATTTATCAGTTTATATGCTTTAGTCAGAGGATTATTGTTATATTTTGCGATAGGAGTATCGATGTTGGCGGGAATGTCAAAATCAACAAGTTCGGTGATTCCTTTTAAGTCATCATAAATTGCGGCCAAACCGTTTATGGGCATCATTATTCCGATTGAAAAAACAACCCCAATAAACAATCCTACCAGCATTCCCAATAGGCGATTGGACGGTCTCATTTTTCTGGTACTAATAGTAATGAGTCCAGAAGCAAAGGTGTTTACCAGCAAGAATAATGCTAAAAACAATACCGGTCCGATTAAGCCGGCAACTATTTTAGTGGTTACTGTTGGGGTTATTATCACCGGAACAAAAGTCAGTAACGGTGCTATAGCATTAGCAATGAATGGTGTCACCAGAATTGACACAATAAGAGTTACTAGAACTGCGGCTAAGCTAATTAGGGATTTATGCAGCCCTCGGCTCAATCCGATTAACATTGCGATTAGGACAATACCTATTGGTAGGATTTGTAACCCAATTAGAAACGCTTCTAGCATATTTACTTAACTCCTATGATCAACGTATTGTTAGGCACTTGCGTAATCAAAGTAGGCATCAAGAATTGAATAGAAAAGGGAATGGCTTCATGGCTTATATGAGTTAGTTGAGGATTCATATGGCTTCAGACAGCTGTAATAATAACGCAAGAGCGCTTTCGGCAGCCGTTTCAGAGAGTCCGGATAGTCCGCAGCATGGTGTTATCAAGCACTGCTCCTTGAGCTGTTTATGTTTGATGCCATGCCGAATAAAAGGTGCCATGGCTTCCTCGAGACGATCTTTCAG
>Ga0209737_10000535_pt1 | contig 30658 bp, 27 predicted proteins | sample TergutCu122P3_FD_187284 | JGI IMG/M metagenome (GOLD analysis project Ga0209737, IMG submission 187284) | Cubitermes ugandensis P3 segment gut microbial communities from Kakamega Forest, Kenya - Cu122 P3 (SPAdes) (version 2) | ecosystem: Host-associated > Arthropoda: Insects > Digestive system... | reverse complement strand
AAAAGACGAAAAAATACGGTAAATTCGGCACTAGCAGTTCTCTGGTGCCTTCGATAAAACCTGGCCTTCCACGATTCGGCAACGTAGCGAGGCTTTTCGCGGCAACCTTGATGGCAATGGCCATTTCTCTGGCTGTGTCCCTGTCTTCCATTGCGATATAGCCGACTGCTTCATCAAGATCTTTTAACGCCTCACGTGTCCATCTAACACGCATTTTCAAGCACCGTACTTGGCAAAAACGGCTTCAACCTCTTCTTCCGTCGCGAACTGTCCAGCCTGTGCCTGCTTGATGCCCTTGTGTACGGCCGCCTCATAGGAAGCTCGAGTTGCCAGTGCATCTTTTACCGCTTGCTGCAGGAGCCAATGGCGGCTTCTGCCTTCTGCAGCGGCTATGGCGTCGATTTGGCTCAGTGTTTCCTGATCAAGGCGAATGCTTGTAGGGAGTGGCATTTTTTCCTCCTGTAGTTACATTAACTACACACGCCTTTCCAAAAAAGCAAGCCCAAGCAATGAGCGGAACGTTTATGCGTACGGCCAAGATGTCATCTTTATGCAAAAATCATGCAGGATTATCTTTTTTGCACGAGAACTTCGCAGACGCGTCAAAGAACGGGAAAGGCACAAGCCGCTGCCGCGCGCAGCCTCAGCGGGAAAGCGAAGGCGCGGGACCGCCTGTGCCCGCGCGCAGAAGCGAAGCCAGGTGTTTGCGCACCAGCGCCATTTCCGCCCCTGTGACTGTGGGCATATCGGGAGGCAGGGCAGCCGCGAGGTCAGTGCCTTCTTCCACAAGATATAAAGCCGCCGCGGTTCTTCCAAGCAGGCAAAAAAAACGTCTGGGCTCCCAGCCGAGTTCCGTCGCCTTGGCGGCGGCTTCCGGCGGATAGGTGAAATCGGGCTTGCCCGCGGCGTTCACCACCGGATGCACCTTGGCCTTGTTTTCCCGAACCCAGGCGAGAAAGTGGGGCATGCTCTCTATGAAGCTTACCAGCTCCTTCTCTGTATAGGGAGCTTGGGTATAGACATCCGGCGCCGGCTGGATGCCCTGTACTTCCGCAGCGGGCGCGGCGGGCGCAAGCTTCCGTTTGTCCGCGGCGGCGTGTTTTTGCGTGTTTTGCTTCTGGCCGGAGCTTTGCGCCGCGGCAAGCGGCCGTGCGTCCGGCAAGAGGCACAGCACAAGCGCCACCGGAATGCATGCTAACAGGAAAAGGCGCTTGCGCGCAGAAGGAATGTCGCGCATGTCAATACTGCACCGCGCTGATGCGCGCAAGAAGGTCCATATTGTGGTATGATTCAATGTAGCGCAGGGTGCCGGTTTTGGCCCGGATGACCATGGAATGCGTCACCGCGCCGTGGCCGGTATAGCGGACGCCCCGCAAAAAGCTGCCGCCGGAAATGCCGGTGGCGGCGAAAAAGGCGTCCTCGCTGCGGACAAGGTTGTCAACGGTCAAGACTTCGCGCACATCAATGCCCGCGTTCTGGATGGATTCCTTTTCCACATACGACTGCGGATCCAGGCGGCAAAGCATCTGGCCGCCCATGCCCTTGATGGCGCAGGCCGCGAGCACTCCCTCCGGGGTACCGCCGGTGCCCATCATTACATCCACTTCCGCGTGCGGGTCCACTGCCATCAGCGCACCGGACACGTCCCCATCTCCGTGGAGCTGGATGCGCGCGCCAACACTGCGAATTTGCTGAATAAGATTCTCATGTCGCGGTTTGTCCAGCACAAAGACCACCAAGTCGTTGACCGCTTTGCCGAGGGCTTTGGCGATATTGTACAGATTGTCTTTGATGGGCGCGTCGAGATCGATGGCATTACGCGCTTCGGCGCCTACTACGAGCTTTTGCATGTAAAAGCTCGGGCCTGGGTTGAACATGGCGCCGGCCGGCGCCCCGCCGATTACGGAGATGGCGTTGGGACGGCCATTCGCGAGAAGGCGCGTGCCCTCCACGGGATCGACGGCCACATCCATGTGCAGGCCTTCGCCCAGGCCCACTTCCTCTCCGTTGAACAACATGGGGGCTTCATCCTTTTCCCCTTCGCCGATGACTATCTTGCCCCGTATACGCACGGTGGCGAGGGAAATACGCATGGCGTCCACAGCAGCCTTGTCGCCGTCGTTTTTACTGCCCCGTCCGAGCCAGCGGGCGGACGCCAGCGCTGCGGCTTCTGTCACGCGCACAAAATCAAACGCTAGATTTTTTTCCGGTGCTTCCATGCTTTCCTCCCACAATGCAGTACGGGACCGATGTTGCCATATTGTGCTGCATACATTACTCCAGCCGCGCGCCCGCTTCAAGTAAAAAGCTGCCTTTTCAGGCAGTGCTTCCGTTTGGCGTGATGCTTCGTCAGGCTGCATTTCGCCATGTCTGTACGCGGGGGCGCGGCGATCCGCAAAAAAACATCGATATTCCATGTATTTTTTTTTAATTTCAAAAAAAATCAAAAAAAATACTCCTTCCCCCCTTTTCAAGTGGAAAGCCAAGCTTATATTTTTTCACTGTTGGGAGCGCTTGGGCTCCGGCATCCGAATCACGCGAAGCGTGCCGCGGAAAACTGTGGGAAACAGCCTTGCATGAGGCATATACCGTAAAAAAAGTTAGGTGGAGGAAACGGAGTATGAAACTGAAGCCCCTTAATGATCGTGTACTGGTAAAACGTCTGGAATCCGAAGAAAAGACCGCTGGCGGCCTGTATATTCCCGACACAGCGAAGGAAAAGCCTTCTCGCGGCAAGATCGTTGCAGCCGGTCCCGGCAAGCTCGCCGATGACGGCAAACGTACAGCCTTGGCTGTGAAGGCCGGCGATCTCGTGCTTTTCAACAAGTACGCGGGTACGGAAATCAGCCTTGACGGCGAAGAACACCTTGTGATGCGCGAAGACGACATTCTCGCCATTATTGCTTAATTCTACAATATACTCATTATTTAAGGAGATTATACAATGGCTGCCAAAGAAATCTTGTTCGACGCCAAAGCTCGCGAAAAACTTTCCCGCGGTGTGGATAAGCTTGCCAATGCCGTCAGAGTGACCCTCGGTCCCAAAGGTCGTAACGTGGTACTGGAAAAATCCTTCGGTTCCCCGATCATCACCAAGGACGGCGTTACCGTTGCCAAGGAAATCGAGTTTGACGACAAGTTCGAAAACATGGGCGCCCAGATGGTCAAGGAAGTTGCCTCCAAAACTTCCGATGTCGCGGGCGACGGCACCACCACCGCCACCCTCCTTGCCCAGGCCATCTATCGCGAAGGCATAAAACTCGTGGCCGCCGGTCGTAACCCCATGGCCATCAAGCGCGGCGTTGACAAAGCCGTTGAAGCTCTGGTGAAGGAACTCGGCAATCTTGCCAAGCCCACCCGCGACCAGAAGGAAATCGCTCAGGTCGGCACCATCTCCGCCAATGACGACGCCACCATCGGCAATATCATCGCCGAAGCCATGGCCAAGGTGGGCAAGGAAGGCGTCATTACCGTCGAAGAGGCCAAGGGCCTTGAAACCACCATGGACGTCGTGGAAGGCATGCGCTTTGATCGCGGCTATCTGTCCCCCTATTTCGTGACCAATCCGGACAAGATGCTGTGTGAAATGGACAATCCCTACATTCTGTGCACCGAAAAGAAAATCTCCAGCATGAAGGACATGCTGCCTATCCTTGAGCAGGTCGCCAAGATGAACCGTCCGCTGGTGATCGTGTCCGAAGACGTGGAAGGCGAAGCCCTGGCCACGCTTGTGGTGAACAAGCTGCGCGGCGCCTTGCATGTTGTGGCCGTGAAAGCCCCCGGCTTCGGTGACCGCCGTAAGGCCATGCTGCAGGATATCGCTGTTCTCACCGGCGGTCAGGTGGCTTCCGAAGACCTAGGCGCAAAGCTTGAAAACCTTAGCGTTGCCGACCTTGGTTCCGCCAAGCGCGTCGTCATCGACAAGGAAAATACCACGATCGTGGACGGTGCTGGCAAGGCTGCGGATATCAAGGCCCGCGTGAAGCAGATACGGGCCCAGATTGATGAAACAACCTCCGACTACGACCGCGAAAAGCTCCAGGAACGCCTGGCCAAGCTGGTTGGCGGCGTGGCCGTTGTGCATGTCGGCGCCGCGACCGAAACCGAAATGAAAGAAAAGAAAGACCGCGTGGAAGACGCGCTCAACGCCACCCGCGCTGCGGTTGAGGAAGGCATCATTCCCGGCGGCGGCACCGCGTATCTCCGCGTGGCGAAGGTGCTGGGCGACCTCAAGCTGGCCGACGACGACGAACTGTCCGGCGTGAATATCGTGCGCCGCGCCATTGAAGAGCCCCTGCGCCAGATCGCCATCAACGCGGGTTTTGAAGGCTCCGTGGTTGTTGAAAAAGTGCGGGCGGGCAAGGACGGCTTCGGCTTCAATGCCGCCAACGGCGAATATGAAGACCTGATCAAGGCCGGGGTTATCGATCCCAAGAAAGTGGCGCGCATCGCCCTGCAAAATGCCGCTTCCGTGGCCTCGCTGCTTCTGACCACCGAGTGCGCCGTTGCCGAAAAGCCCGAACCCAAGAAGGATGCTCCGATGCCCGGCGGCGGCATGGGCGGCATGGGTGGTATGGGCGGCATGTACTAAACGTCCAGCAGTTTACCGTATGAGAGTTTGGGGGAGGGACGCTTTATATCCCTCCCCCCATTGTTTCCGGTCCAGAGCATTGTACGCTTGAGATGCCGATTTCACTTTCCTTTCAGGAGCAAACCATGTCTGATTCCACAGCCACCAGCCATGAGTTCCGCGCTGAAGTGCGCAAGGTGCTGAACATTATAACGCATTCCCTCTACACCAACCGTGAAATATTCCTGCGGGAACTCATATCCAATTCGTCCGATGCCCTGGATAAAGTGCGTTTTTTACAACAACGCGGCGATAACGTGCGCGAACCGGAGCTGCCGCTCGAAATTTCCATCACAACGGACAAGATCGCCAGGACCCTGACCATTGCGGACACCGGCATCGGCATGAGTCGCGGGGAGATGGTGGAAAACCTCGGCACCATCGCCAAATCAGGTTCGGAACAGTTTCTGCGCGATCTGGCCGAAAACGCCGGAGAAAAGGAAAGCGGCCAGGCTGACGCCGCAAGCATCATCGGTCGGTTCGGCGTGGGCTTTTATTCGGTCTTCATGGTGGCGGACAAGGTGGAGGTAGCCTCTCGTTCAGCTTTGGACGATGCGTCCGCGTGGACCTGGACATCGGACGGCGAAGGCGAGTTCACCGTGGCGCCGACTGAGGACGGCCCCGTGCGCGGCACGATGATCAAGGCGCACCTTAAAGAAGACGCCGCGGAATTTTTGGAGAAATACCGTCTTGAAGGCATTATCCGCAAACATTCCGCCTTTATTCCCTTTGCCGTGAAGCTTGAGAACGATCGGGTCAACACCACTCCCGCGCTATGGCGCGAGCCCAAATTTTCCATCAGCAAGGAACAGTATTCCGAATTTTATCAGTTCCTGACGCACGATGCCAAAGCTCCGCTGGACGTCCTGCACCTTGCCGTGGACGCGCCCGTGCAGTTTAATGCCCTGCTGTTCATTCCCGACATGGCGCGGCACGACTTTTTCGGCCCCGCGCGCGATCATTGGGGGCTTGACCTGTATGTGAAGCGTGTGCTTATTCAGCGCGAGAACAAGGAACTGCTCCCAGAATACCTGGGCTTTGTGAAGGGCGTTGTGGATACCGAAGATCTGCCGCTCAACATCTCGCGAGAAACCCTGCAAGAAAACGCTCTCTTGCGCAAAATTCAGCAGACCGTCACCAAGCAGGCGCTGACGCACCTTGAGCGTATGGCTGCCGATAAAACCGAAGAATATGCAAAGTTCTGGAAGCTGCACGGCAAAATATTCAAGCTCGGCTATCACGACTACGTGAACCGCGACCGCGTGGCCGCGCTGATGCGTTTCAATTCTTCCATCCACGACACGGGCGAGGAGCTGTGCTCGCTTGACGACTATATCGGACGCGCCAGGGAAGGACAAAAGCATATCTGGTATCTTAGCGCGCCGGGGCGCGAAGCGGCCAAGCTCAATCCTCACGGAGAACTGTTCCATAAAAAGGGTATAGAGATTCTATATCTTTATGAGCCTATTGATGAATTCGTTATGGAAGGACTTGGCAAACACAAGGATTTCACCTTCCAGTCCGTGGAAAACGCCAAGGAAGACGCCCTGGACGTCTTTAATGACGCCGCAGACGCCGCAAAACCTGCGATGCAGGAGCTTTCCGAGGAGGAACTTCCCGCTTTTGACGCGCTGATCGCCGGAATGCAGGAGATCCTCGGCGATAAGGTCAAGGACGTGCGCGTCTCCCACCGCCTGGCGGACAGCCCGGCCTGCCTCGTCTCGTCCGACGGCATGAGCTCTTCCATGGAAAAATTGCTGCGCGTCATGCAAAAAGATGAAACAATTCCGCAGAAAATTCTGGAGATCAACCGCGACCACCCGCTTGCGCGCGCGATGTTGCGCATCCACAAGGCCAATGCGCGGGATCCGTTGCTGGCCGATATGGTGCAGGCTCTCTTCGACAACTGCCTGCTCATGGACGGGTATCTGAAAGACCCGCATGCTCTGGCCGCGCGCACCAACAGCCTGCTCGAACGCGCCGCGCAATGGTATGCGGAGTTGCGATCCCTATGAAGGGCATTTGAAAATGTCAAAGTTACGCTGCTCTACTGGAGCGAGCGGGGCAAACGCTTGAAAGTGTCGTCGCAATGTTTGCGGTACTGTTGTTCAAGCTTTGGGAAAGCTTCGCACCCGTAGCCGGCGCTCCGGCGCATGGCCGTATCATGGAATTGTATGCGGCGGCGTGTGAAATCCTGCCCGGCGAGCCTGTAACTGCCCCTATAGAATCGCTTGGCTAGATCGACATATTGCGCTGCGGCCTTTTCGTGCTTTTCCGGCGCGGTCTTTTTGACGCACTCTGCCGCAATGTCGTAGAAAGCAGAGCATTTGGCAAATTCTTCCGCCAGCGCTCTGCTGACGGTATCGTCGCCCAAACCGGTTGTTGAGCCGGAGAGGGATGAGGATCCCGCCAGCGCGTTTTTCGCGCAGTATGCTACGACGATCGCGAACACCAGGGCACGGATGGCTTTTTTCACGTGTTTACCATATACGTTTTTGTGCAGTATACTCGTGCCGGCGCTTGTGCACAACCCGTAAAGGACATGCAAGGGCTTCTTCGGCAAAAAACAGATTCATCTGGAAGTTTTTGTAAGGCATATTGCTTGCCTCGCAGAAAGGAGTCCCATGTCAGCATGCTTCAACAATCTGCTCGGTGCTGTCCGGAAGCTGGCGGCATCGGGCATACCGCCGGATTCCACAGGACTTGCCCTACTGCGGCAGATCCGGATGCTTGCAGCCTGGGACGCTGCGCGCGCAAGCTATTACACCGATACGGAGTCCCTGAAGGTTTTTGACTGGGTGCAGCAATACCGGGCCGCCATGAGCCTGTATTCGGAAACGCTTCCCGTTGTCTTCGAAAATGCCCCTTTTACCCTGGAGGCCTGGGAGAAGCTGGAGCAGCAGGCCGCTGCCCTGAAAGACGGCATTGCCGATGGCGACTACCTGCTTGACCGTCTTGACGTCTGGATACTGGAAAGTTATTCCCTGCCTGGCGAATGCGAGGCGCAGGCCGGGGACATTGTGCTCGACTGCGGCACCTACACCGGAAATACCAGCCTGTATTTTTCGCGTAAGGTGGGGGATGCCGGTCATGTGTATGGCTTTGAGGCCGCGCCCGCCACCTTTGAGCAATACCGCCGCAATATGTCGGGCAAGGCGAACGTTACGCCGGTGCAGGCGGCGGTCTGCGACTTCTCCGGGCAGGTGCGCTTTGCGGGTGATGCGGCGAATGCCACAATACGCGAGGACGGCACGGCTGTCGCGGCTGTCAGCCTGGATGATTTTTGCGGACAGCGCGGCTTGGCCCGCGTGGACTTCATCAAGATGGACATTGAAGGCGCAGAAACCAGAGCCCTGGAGGGAGCGCGCCACATCATAAGCACGCACACGCCCAAAATGGCTGTCTCCGCCTACCACCAGGAAGATGACATCATCCATCTACCCGGCCTCATTCTGGACATCAACCCCGCCTACCGTTTCAAGCTGCGCCACTTTTCCTGCGTGGAATGCGAAACCGTACTGTTCTGCATACCGGACACAGATGGGTTTCACCCGGAGCGGATGAAGGAGAATATGGGTGGCACAGCCCCCCGCCTGGAACGGGCCGTGCTGCCGGATGCCATCGGCACTGGGCTTTCCGCAGAAAACTGCAAACAGCTGATGTGGCCCCTGATCCCGCTTCTCCTTGCGGGCTTGGAGAAGTATGAAAGCAGCCTGGCTGCGCGTTTTGAGGCAGTGGAAAAGATGCTTAAGGCCATTCCGCTGCTTGATGGGGACAATATGCGCTTGACAAATGAAAATAAAGCCTTGCGTCAGGCTGTGGAAAAATTGTTGGCGGAGCGACAGGCGGACAGACGATGAAATGGGCCACCCACCAGGCCGCGGCGCTGGCCGCAGCGCTTTGGTTCAAGGCGGAGCCGCTTGTGGGTGCATTTATGGTGCTGGGCGCGGTGCTGCCGGATCTCATTGAGCGGATCATCAGCCGCGGAAATACGCGGCTTTTTCTTGCCATCCACCGAGGATTTTTCCATTGGTTTGGCCTGTATGCCGCCGGATTGCTTGCCGTGGGCTGTCTGCCGCTGTCTGCCCACGAAAAAGCGGCCCTTGCCGGGCTGATGCTCGGCGCCCTTTCCCACATCGCCCTGGATGCGCTGAATCCCGGGGGAGTGCCCGCGCTGCCCCTGCGCGACAGGCCCCGGATCAAGCTGCCGCTTATCTCCACCGGCAGCCTGCGAGAGTGGGTTTTTCTGGCAGGGCTTTTGATTGTGGTTGTGTTTGGCGGATACAGGCTTGATGAATGGTGGTTCAGGAAGCTGGTTCATTTTTTTGCATGGCGGTTTTAGGTTTTGCCGGCTTATGAGGCCGTGGCGGCACAGTGTGTGGATTAAAGCGGATGATGGCCCAGACAAGCATCAGGGCATAGAATGCCGCACAAACGCCGATCAGGGCATCCCACGGCGACGGGGTGCCAAGAGCGATGCGTATAAGCAGGGTGACAAGCACAAAACCCGCGTTGCGAAATGTGGCATAGAAATTGTGCATGTAGCGCTGGGCGATGAGCACCAGGGCCACGTCCGCAAAGATGAGCACGGTATAGATGGTTTCAAAGAAGCGCGTGTTGCCGCCCGTGCTGAGAAAAAGCCAAAGCGCGTCAAGTCCCGTACAGACGAAAGAAATCAGCAGAACGATTCCGAGCATTTTTTTGGCAAGGACATAGCGCATGCGCTTGTCGCTTTCCAAACTGCTAACAGGTTGTGGGAGGCGGTGGTACAGGCCGAGGCAGATGAAAATTACCACGGCAGCCACGCCGTGAATGCCGATATGGAGGATTGGCTGCCAGTCCAGGGCCATGTTGATGGGTTCGTGTAAATGCGCCAGCTCTTTGAAGGCGTTACGCAACATGATGAGTCCCAGAATCTGGAACTGCTTGGCCAGCGCCCGGGAGAGGGAACAGGCGATGGTGAAGGCAAGGTTGAAAAGCTCTAGAATGAGAATCAAGGTGAAGGCAATGTTGATGGCTGCCCAGCGGCTGTCCGGAATATGCGCGGCGAGTCCTGGCGGCATGATTCCAAGGCGTTTCGCCTCCACGCCCGCAAGCACCGCGATGAAGATCCAGAAGATGACGGTAGACAGACGGCGCTGCATCATGGGGTGTTCCAGCCCATGGTGCATCCTGTCGAAGCCGTCTCCAAAAAACTCCAAAATCCGCAGCATCATGTTTTTTCTTCACGCGTTATGCGAGCTTCCAGTCTTTGATGCGCACATCCACGGAGGGTGTGCCGTTCCAGGTATCCATGCGCGGCGTGTACGCTAGGCGGATATGCCGGCCGCATACGCTGTCCGGCAGGGCATCGGCCTGCCGCCAGGCTTTGGCGTGCAGCGCAATGCCGCAGCGTGTGTCTTCCACCTGGAGCGTCACGTGGTTTTTTGTCGGGCCGAAGGCGCGCCTCTTACGTATCACGAGCGGCGGCGAAACGAAGACCGGCTCCGCGTTGCCGTTGCCGAAGGGCTGGAGCATCTCCAATTCCTTAAGGAAAGCGAAATCCACGGCTTCGTCAAACCCTAGCTCTCCGTCCAGAGTCAGGCTGGCGGTCAGCGGCGCATCGCCCAAGCGTTCACGCGCCGCCTCGCCAAAGCGCGTGCGCAATGCTTCCAGCTTGCCGCATTTCAGTCGTAATCCGGCAGCCAGTCTGTGTCCGCCGAAGGTCAGAAAAAGATCTTCAAGGCCGCTTAACGCCTCATGCAGATCAAACTCGCCGATAGAGCGTCCCGAGCCTTTCAGACCGCCTTGGTCGTCGCAAAGAACCAGTGTGGGGCGGTACAGATCCTCCACGATACGCGAGGCCACAATGCCGATGATGCCCGGATGCCAGCCGGGATCATAGAGCACAAGGCCCATGGCGGAGCCGTACTTCCGGGCTTGGCCGCTCGCTTCCAGGTACATGCGCTCTTCTTCGGCGCGTCGTCGGGCATTCATGTCATCCAGGGTGCGCGCCAAATCAAGTGCCTTGTCGTAGTTGGCGGCGCAAAGCAGATCAAAGGCCAGGCCGGCCCGGCCCAGACGTCCGGCGGCGTTGATGCGCGGAGCTATGCTGAAGACAACCTGGCTGCCGGAAAGCGAGGCGGCAGGGTGGAAGCCGCAGACTTCCTTGAGTGCCGCCATGCCCGGACGCGAGGCCTGAGCGATTTTCAGCAGGCCGTTTTTGACGAGAATGCGGTTTTGGCCGCTCAGGCTCGCCACGTCTGCCAAGGTGCCGAGCGCGACAAGGTCCAGCGCTTCGCGCATATCGTAGCGCGCCCCGGTATGCGGCGCAAGCAGCGTATTGAGCGTGCTCATGAGGAAAAACGCCACGCCGACTCCGGCCAGTTGCGGACAGGGACAATCGGCAAGGCGGGGATTGCAGATGGCATGTGCTTTGGGGAGTTCCTGCGGCGGAAGGTGATGATCGGAGATGACCACGCATATGCCGAGTTCACGCGCTTTATCCACGGCCTGTACGTCGGAAATGCCGCAGTCCACGGTCAGCAGCAGCTCTACGCCCTGCGCCGCAAGCTGCTCCAGCGAAGCGGTGTTGAGTCCATAGCCTTCGCTGCGCCTGTCCGGCAGATGCGTTATGGTTGTAATGCCGTGCGTGGCCAACACATCCTGCACCAGCACTGCGGCACTGACGCCGTCGGCATCATAGTCGCCCCAGACTGCAAATTTTTTGCCTGCCAGGAGTCCTTCGGCGAGCACTTGGGCGCCGTGCGCAATGCCGGGCCACTCTTCCGGCGGAGCAAGACGGCGCAGACCGGGAGAAAGAAAGGCATCTATTTCTTCCTGGCTGCCAAACCCGCGTCGCCAAAGAATATCCAACAAACGGGGCGAAATGTTCAGGCGTTCGGCCCAGCTTGGCAGCGGGGGCGGGCCTGAAGGAAGAGGGCGGTGACGCCAGTTTTTCATGGGTAATTTCCAGGTATGGCGAAATGCGGCTGTGTGTGGGGGTTGTGGTTCATGACGCGCCCGCGGGAGTTTGGCCTGCGGACGGGTTTGGGGTGGGCGTTTGCGGCGCCTGATCAGCCGGAGGGGCCCCGTGTGCAAGCGCACGGTGTATCTGTTCGGCTACAGGCGTCGTGACAAGTTTGTTTTCAACAAGCCAAAGAAGGAACTTTGTCGCCTGCTCCTGCATGGGAACAAGCTTCAGGGCCTTGAAAAGGTGTTCCACGCAGCCGTCTACATCCTTGATTTCAAACAGGGCGCGGGCGATGTTGATGTGCAGGTGTTCATCGTCCTTGGTCAATTCCAGCGCCCTTGTGTAATAGATGACAGCCTGCGAGTACATTTTTGCCTTGCGCAGGTTGATGCCGAATTCGTTAAACATGTGCTTGTGTTCAGCTTCAAAGGCGGCGTCAAGCTTGACGAGACGCTCAAAAATATCATCGGCCTTGTTTTTTTCCCCGCGCTGCAGGTAGGTGAGGCCGATGCCGAAGTTGGCGCGCACGTTTTCTTCATCCACTTTCAGCGCCGCACCGTATTCATGTTCGGCGGCAAAGGTCTCGCCCTTTATCCTGTGGGTATCGGCGTTGTCGATGGTGCGCTGCAGCTCCTGCATTTTGGGGTATACGGAATTAAGGTAGAATTCGGGTTCCGGGGCAAAATGCTCAATGAGCTCTTCCAGGGTTATTGTGCGTTTTTGGCCGGAGGGCACATAATTGACGTTGAGTTGCTGGCATTCGATAGTGCCGTTTTCGTCCTGCTCGATAAAATAAAAGCCCTTGTAGACCGTTTTGCGCTGCGTTGTGCCTGTGCCCACCTTGCGGATTTCCTGCGTGGAAAAAACGCCTTTGATGCGATCCAAGGTGGCCTGGGCATTCCTGGGGTTGGGCTGTTGGCTCATATGGCACCTCACAACATGCGGGGAGATGGTTTGGGACGTGCGTTATGCATCTCGCGCACGATGTCTTCCGCAGCTTGGGCAGGATTTCGCGCGGCGGTGATTGGCCTGCCGACAACCAGATAGTCGGAGCCTGCCCGCACGGCCTTGGCCGGGCTGATAATCCGGCGCTGGTCATCCTGCGGAGCCGGGCCGGGGCGTATGCCGGGGGTAAGGCAGCGTAGCCCCGTTGCTTGCCGTATCATGCGGACTTCATGCCCGGAACAAATAACGCCGTCCATACCCCAGGCTTTTGCCCGGAGTGCTAGTTTTTTGGCAATATTCGCAAGGGCTTTGGCGCTTTGCGCCCTGGAGCCGAAAAATTCGCCCGGCTCCATGCTGGTGAGTACCGTTACGCCAAAAAGCAGAGGCCTGTGGGGGCTGCCGTGGGCGCTTTCCACAGCGGCGCGGATCATGCGTTCTCCACCGAGCATATGCAGGGAGAGCATGTCCGCGCGCAAACGGACCGCAGCCTGTACTGCGCCTTGCGCCGTATTGGGAATATCGTGCAGTTTGAGATCCAGAAAGACGGCAAAGCCGAGATCCTTGAGCGCATGCACCACGCGCGGGCCTTCCGCGCTGAACAGCTCCAGACCGACCTTGACCCAAGGAACGATGCCCCGAACTTTTCCGGCAATGCGCAGGGCCGGGGGAGCTGTCGGAAAATCCAGAGCCATCACCAGCACGGCGGGATCGTGCGCGTTCATGACGCGGTTTTTCCCTCCAGTATGTTTCTGAGTATAAGGGGCCGCCGCCAGGGCGCAAGCGTGGCCGCAATATAGACGGAACGCAGCGCCTCATAGGAACGCTGCAGACTTTCGTTCACAATCCAGGCGTCAAACCAGTGGGCTTCCCGGAGCTCATTACGCGCCGCCACCAGGCGCCGCTGGATGGTTTCTTCGTTGTCCTGCCCGCGTCCGCGCAGGCGCTCCTCAAGAATTTTCAAGGAGGGCGGCAGAATAAATACATAGCGTCCGCCGGGCAAGGTCAGTTTGAGCTGCGAAGCGCCCTGGACATCAATGTCAAAACACACATCTTTCCCGGCGCGTAAAATGTCCAGGGTCTGATTGAGGGGGGTGCCGTAAAAATTGCCATAGACCTCGGCCCATTCCGCAAAATAGCCTGCGCGCTGGAGATCAAAAAACTCCTCATGGCTGACGAAATTATAGTCTTGTCCGGGGATTTCGTCGGCGCGTGGTGGACGGGTCGTGCAGGAAGTGGAATATCCAATTTTCGGGAATTCCTGCATGAGCATTTTGACCAAGGTAGTTTTGCCCGTACCGGAAGGTGCGCATACAACAAGGACTAGGCCGGTTCTTTCCATTATTTGGTCGCCTCCTCCTGGCTGAAACGCTGGCTGATGGTTTCCGGGTTGATAGCAGTGAGTATGATGTGATTGGAATCGGTTACCAGGATGGAGCGGGTTTTACGTCCCTTGGTCGCATCCACAAGTCTGCCCGTATCGCGTGCTTCTTCCCGCAGACGCTTCATGGGCGCCGATGCCGGGCTGATAATGGCCACGACCCGGCCGGCGATCACAAAGTTGCCGGAACCTATGTTGATAACCTGTTGTGCCTGCATGAACGCTCCAGACATTACTCCAGATTTTGCACCTGTTCACGGCATTTTTCCAGTTCATTCTTAAAGTCCACAACTAGCCGGGAAAGCTGCACATCTTGGGCCTTATTGCCGCAAGTCGATATTTCGCGGAAACATTCCTGCAGCGTAAAGTCCAGCCGCCTGCCCGCATCGGCTCCGCTATCCAGCAGTTCACGCAAACGTTCAAGATGGGCGCGCAGCCGGGTCAGTTCCTCGCTGAGGTCGAGCTTGTCGCAGAGAATGACTATTTCCTGCAAAAAACGGCTTTCGTCCAGTTCCGCCCCCAAGGCCTGCAGGTTGTCGTTTAGGCGTTCGCGCACCTGTTGCTGGCGTTCATCCTTGATGGCCGGCGCGCGTTCTTCAATGCGCGCGAGCCATTCCTCCATGCGCAGAATACGGGAATGCAGCTCCGTGGACAGCGCGCGCCCTTCGCGATCGCGGGCTTCGTTCCAGTCGTTGAGGGCCATGGCGAGTCCATCTTCAAGCCGCGCCCGCAGATCCTCGTCCATTTCGGAAGCATTGTCGCCCCAGAGCGTGGGTAGAGCTATCAAAGCATTATAGTCAGGGACAAAGCTGTCGCCCCGGCTTTGCGCAAGCACGGCAAGTTCATCCAGCATGAGCGCGGCCTGTTGCGCATCGAAATCCGTTGCTGCCTGCACTGCGCTGACGCGTTTGAGGATCAGGCTTATTTCCACCCGCCCGCGCTGCGCAAAGCGGCGAACGAGCTTTTCCAGGTGTGTTTCCAGACTGCGCACTGCCATTGGCAGACGCCATTTCAGATCAAGATGGCGGCTGTTGACGCTGCGTATTTCCCATTGCTGGATGAACTTGTCATCTTCCGTTATGCAACGGCCAAAGCCTGTCATGCTGTGCGGCATAGGGCTCCCCTCCAGCATCAAACTGCCAGAGCAGTGTAACTTTGCAAAGCGGTCTTCTCACCCGGAGAAGGGCTAGCGGCTTCAGGCAAAACCACTGCCGCCGCCCGGACAGCCGCCGCCTTGGCAGCCTCCCATACGGGAGGCCATGGGATGCACGGGGCCGGGTTTGAACGGAAAGGCGCCTTTTTTCATTGGGCTTGGCGCGCTGAGCATCCGCATGGTTCCGGCCGATCCGCATTGAGGGCAGAGTACGGCGTCTTCGTCTTTCACCAGCAGTTCTTCAAAAAGCGCAGTACAGTCCTTGCAGGAAAAATCATACATCGGCATGGGCACACCTGGATCATGGTTTTTAGTCTGCCGGGCGGCTAATCCAGCCAGCCCTGCAGAGTTTCGATAATTTTACGGGCTTGATCCGCACTGGAGATGGTAAATTTCGACTGCTGGCGGTATTCGCCCCCGGTTTTCCTGTAGCGGCGGATTGCATACTTGTCCGGCCCGTAACTGTCATTGGCGGGGATCCATTCCTGATAACGGAAAAGCACCGTGGCCCACGCCCCTTTGGACAGGATGGCCTTGTCGACTTCCCTGACGACAACTTGTCCGTTTTCTTCGTAGTTTACGGTCAAATTTTCCACAGTCGCGCTCATGGTGTCCCTCTTAAGGCAATTTGACTTTTGAAACGCTCGCTTCGACGTTGACGGCGAAAATACATTTCGCCTACGCCTACGCGGCGGGCGCCGCTTAGCATCGCCAGAGCAGCTGAATATTTTCAATGTTAATCTGCTCTAAAACACACAGAACCCCTGGCGGTAACACGGGGTTCTGCGTAGCTCATCGTGGCGAAACAAAAAACGCCGCAGTCCGGCGTTTTTCTGTGCTACAGGCTAAAGCTGGCCAAAACGCCTTTGACATTTTCCGGGAGCGGCGCAGGCGACAGGCGCATATCCGCAGGCATTGGGCCAAAACGGTTTGCATAAATCTGCGCTGCGTTACTCATGACGATGCTCTGTTCGGCAGCCGTCAGCCGGGCGCCCCGTTGCGCCTTGTCCGCGATCACGGCCATCGTGATGGCCGCCCCTGTGGGCGACGAGGGAGTGATCATGGTCATTCCTCACTGACACAGGCAAACAGCCTGTGGTGAAATCAGCGCCATCCATGGCAATTACGCAGCTTTCCCGCAATGTACGTGCATAATGTACACAGTCTGCGCGCAGGAAGCAAGCGATCTTCATACATCCCTGCAAATGCGATGTACGAGATAGGCTCTATGTCTGTTCCACCTGCAGCTGTTCATGGGCGGCGGCCATGATCAGCTTGATGCGGTTGATTTGATTTGATTCGCTCGCGCCGGGGTCGTAGTCGATAAGTCCGATGTTAGCCTGGGGCCAGCGCCGGGTGAGTTCCTTGACCACTCCTTTGCCGGTTATGTGGTTGGGCAGGCAGCCGAAGGGCTGCAAGCACAGGATGTTCGGCACGCCATCGGTGATGAAGTGGATCATGTCCGCGGTGAGCAGCCAACCCTCCCCGGCCTGGTTGCCCATTGATACGACAGGGCGTGTCATGTGCATGAGTTCTTTGAGCGTCGGCATATTCCCGAAACGCGGAAAGGCTTTGAGCGCCTTACGGGCGCTTGTGCGCATAGCTTCAATAATCCTGATGCGGATATAGTCTCCAAGGGCGGCGCGCAGGCTTCCGCCCAGATGTTGCGCCCGGTAGACGTTGTCATAGAGGTTGTAGAGGATGAAGTCGATCAGGTCCGGCAACACGGCTTCCCCGCCCTCGGCTTCGATAATGTCGGTCACGTAATTGTTGGCGTCGGGATGGAATTTGAGCAGGATCTCGCCCACAATGCCCACGCGGGGTTTGCGTCCATCGTTGATGGGAATGCCTGCGAAGTCTTCCGCCATGTGCAGCATGGCGGCGTTGTGTTCGGCGTTCCGGGTAGAGAACACCAGACCGTTGCGCAGGCTTTGCGTCCATTTTTCAACAAGACGCGCGCTGTCTCCCCTATTTTTTTCATAGGCGCGGGTGCGCAGGCTGAGGCGCTGGAGCATATCGCCGTAAATGATGGCGCGCATGCCTTGGCGCAGCATGTTGCCATCCACCCGGAAGCCGGGATGGGGCTCCATGTCCGAAACGTTGAAAGACAGCACGGGAACGTGGTGCAGGCCGCGTTCGTGCAAGGCCTTGCGCAGCAGGGGGATGTAGTTTGTGGCGCGGCAGGATCCGCCGGTCTGCGAAAAGAGCAGGGCACTGCGATCGGGGTCGCATTCGCCGCTTTGTATGGCGTGCAGAAGCTGGCCGATGGTGACCAGCGCGGGATAGCAGGCGTCGTTATGCACATGGGTCAGGCCGCTTTCCACCGCTTCTGCGTTCACTTTTTCAAGTATCCGCGCGCGGTAGCCCCGGCGGAGGAAGACTTCCGCCAACAGAGGAAAGTGCATCGGCGCCATTTGAGGGATAAGAATGTCATGGGTTGCGCGCATGGCGTCGGTAAAAAGAACCTTGTTCACGCAGAGCTTCGGCGACAACTGCACATTGGCGAAGGCGCGTCCGCCGCGGGCGCGCTGTTTGTCGTGCACGGCGGCCATGAGGGAACGGATGCGAATACGTGCAGCGCCAAGGCTTGATCCCTCATCAATTTTGATCAGGGTGTGCATTTTTTCCGCCTGCTCCAGAATTTCCGCCACCTGATCCGCCGTGATGGCGTCGATGCCGCACCCGAAGGAGGTCAACTGCACCAGTTCAAGGTGCGGGCGTTCCGCCACAAGGGCTGCGGCTTTGTAGAGCCGGGAATGGTAACTCCATTGATCCACCACCCGCAGTTTGCCGGGCTGTGCCAGATGGGTGATGCTGTCCTCGCTGAGCACGGCAGCGCCCAAGGAAGAGATGAGTCCCGGCAGGCCGTGGTGGATGCCGGGATCGGCATGGTACGGGCGGCCGGCCAGGACCACGCCGAAACTGTTGGTTTGCTCCACCCAGGCAAGGGTACGTTCGCCTTCTTCGCGCAATTCCTTCAGGTATGCAGCCTTTTCCGCGGCAGCGGCGCGGATGGCCCGGTGCAGCTGCGTGCGAGGCAGGCCCATTGCTTTGCTCAGGCCCTTGAGCAATGCTCCGTGGTCGTGCATGGTGAGAAAGGGAGTATGGAGCGTTACGCCGTGTGTTTGCAGCTCTTCCGCATTCAGCAGTATTACTTGGGGATAGCCCGCCACCACCGGGCAATTGAAATCTCCCGCGCTCTCCCTGTTATCGCGGACTATGCGCGGACTGGTATTGAGGCAGGGGAAGAATATCTGCGTCAGCCCCTGGCGTACAAGGGCGTTGATGTGTCCGTGGGCCAGCTTGGCAGGGTAGCATACGCTTTGCGAGGGCATGGAAGACAGGCCGGAATCGTACAGATTCCTTGAACTCGGAGGAGACAGTTCGACCCTGTAGCCCAGTTCCGTGAACAGCGTGAACCAGAAGGGATAGTCCTCGAACATGTTCAGTACGCGGGGAATGCCGAGTCGTCCGCGAACTGCCGCGTTTTCCGGCAGAGGCCGGTAATGTTCGAAGAGACGGTTGTATTTCCAGGCGTAAAGATCCGGCATGGGGAGGTGTTCGGTTTTTTTCTGCCCGCTGCCCTTGTTGCAGCGGTTGCCGGAACGGAAGGTGCGGCCGTCGGAAAAGTTGGAAGTGGTCAGTACGCAGTAGTTGTGGCAGCCGGGACAGCGGGCGGTGCTTGTAGTGCATGACAGATCGCGCATTCCGGCTGCGGAAAGCAGAGAGGAGGAGGTGTGCTCCGCAGCGCGCTCGTGGGCGATGATAGCCGCGCCGTATGCGCCCATGAGCCCGGCAAGGTGCGGACGGTATACCTCGTGTCCCAGAAGCAGCTCAAGTACCCGCAGCAGCGCATCGTTGTTGAAGGAGCCGCCTTGCACCACGACATGGTCGCCGAGTTCTTCCGGCCTGCGTATGCGCAGCACCTTGTACAAGGCATTGCGGATGACCGAATAACACAGGCCTGCGGCTATGTCCTCCACCTTGGCCCCTTCCTTCTGGGCCTGCTTGACCTTGGAGTTCATGAACACCGTACAGCGCGTGCCGAGATCCACAGGATGCCGCGATGCGAGCGCAGAGCGCACGAAGTCTTCTATGGACATGCCGAGGGTTGCGGCGAAATTTTCCAGAAAAGCCCCGCAACCCGCCGAACAGGCTTCGTTGAGCGAAATTCCCTGAATTTGGCTATCCTTGAGTTTGAGGCACTTGATATCCTGGCCGCCGATATCCAGCACAAAGGTGACATCAGGGCGCAGGGCGCTGGCCGCTTTGCAGTGGGCTACGGTTTCCACTTCGGCGATGTCCACGCCCACGGCCACACGTGCAAATTCAGCGCCATAGCCCGTGGCTGCGGAGCAACGCAGTCGAAGCGAGGAGGGCAGACTGTCCAGCATTTCGGCCAGCATGTCCGTGATCACCGGCAGCGGATTGCCCTGGTTGCGCCTGTAGCCCTGGGCCAGCACCCGGTTGAGGGAGTCAACGAGTACGGCCTTGACGGTAGTGGAACCCACGTCAAGCCCCAGAAAAACATCGCCGGTCGCTGTCGCGGCATCGCTGTGGGGCACTTGTTCCCGTGCGTGTCTGTCGTAAAAACTTTGATATTCAATGTCATCAGAGAATAATGGCCGCAGACCGCCGACAGTCCGACCGGGAGCACTTTGGGAAGCGGCAAAACGCTTGCGCAGTGCATCAAGCGGAAGCGGCGGCCCCAGAGCGGACAGCGCGGCGCCATGAGCGACCGTGTATTGGGCGTGAGGCAGGCAGATGCTGTGTTCTTCGTCAAGTGCCAGGGTGGCTTCAAAGCGTTTGCGCAACTGGGGCAAAAAATGCAGCGCGCCGCCAAGGAAGGCCACATGGCCCCGGATAGCCCGGCCGCAAGCCAGGCCGCCGATGGTTTGATCAACAACCGCCTGGAAAATGGAGGCCGCTATATCCTCGCGGGCCGCGCCTTCGTTGATCAGGCTCACCACGTCAGTTTTGGCGAACACTCCGCATCGGGCCGCAATGGGATAGATAACAGTATGCAGGCTGGCCAGCGCATCCAGACCGCTGGCGTCTGTCTGGAGCAAAACGGCCATCTGGTCGATAAAGGCGCCTGTCCCGCCCGCGCAGTTTTCATTCATGCGCTGGTCGATGTTCTGGCCGAAGAAAAGAATTTTGGCGTCCTCTCCGCCGAGTTCGATGGCGACATCCGTTTGCGGGGCAAAATCGTGGAGCGCTTTTGCCGCCGCACGCACTTCATGTACAAAGGGAATGCCCAGGTCGGCGGAAAGAGCCAGGGCTCCGGAGCCGGTCATTATCGTCCGGGCTTCCAATTCGGGATATAATTGCCCTAGCTCGTCGAGCAGCGCGCCGAGGGTCGTCAGGGCAGCCGCGCCGTGGCGCATGTAGCGCGCGTTGAGTACCTCCCCCGTCTGATCAAGCAGCAGGGTCTTCACGGTGGTGGAACCGATATCAATGCCCAGACGGCAAGGCGCGTTCGTCATATCTGCCCTGCGCGACCGGTAATAATTTCCAGGCCGCCCATATAGGGGCGCAGGGCTTTGGGGAGCACGATGCTGCCATCTTTCTGCTGTCCGTTTTCCAGCACGGCCACGAACGCGCGTCCCACAGCCAGACCGGATCCGTTGAGGGTATGCGCGAAGACCGGCTTGCCGCCGCCTTGGGGCCTGAAACGGATATTGCCGCGCCGGGCTTGAAAATCTTCGCAATTGGAGCAGGAAGATATTTCGCGGTAGGCATTTTGGGCGGGCAGCCAGACTTCCAGGTCATAGGTTTTGGCCGCGCCGAAGCCCATATCCCCGGTGCAGAGCACAAGGGTGCGATAGGGCAGCTCAAGGCGCTCCAGCAAGTCTTCGGCATGGCGGCGCATAAGTTCAAGCTGGTTGTAAGAGTCTTCGGGGTGGGCGAAACGCACCATTTCGACCTTCGGGAACTGGTGCATGCGAATGAGCCCTTTGGTATCCTTGCCGTAACTGCCCGCTTCGGAACGGAAACAGGGGGTTTGCGCCGCATAGGCAAGGGGCAGGTCGTCTTCTTCAAGAATCTCTTCGGCATGCAAGTTGGTAAGCGGCACCTCGGATGTAGGGATAAGAAAATATTCCCAGTTTTCCAGCTTGAAAAGGTCTTCGCCGAACTTGGGCAAGTTCCCGGTGACAGTCATGGCGGCGCGGTTGACGATATAGGGCGGCGCGACTTCAGTGTAGCCGTTTTCGCGGGTGTGGACGTCGAGAAAGAAGCTGATCAGGGCACGTTCCAGGCGAGCCGCCCAATCCCAGGAAACACAGAAACGGCTGCCCGCAAGTTTGGCGGCGCGTTCAAAGTCCAGACCGCCCAAGTTCTGCCCCAACTCCGTATGATCTTTGACGGGAAAGTCAAAGCTGCGCGCCTTGCCGTAGCGGCGCACCTCCTGGTTGTCGGCCTCGCTTGCGCCTACGGGCACGCTTTGGTGGGGCAGGTTGGGCAGTTCGAGCATCCAGGCTTCGACGGCGGACACAGCATCCTGGGTCCGCAGATCCAGCTCTTTGATGTGATCGGAAAGCGCGCCCAGTTCGTTAATCAGGGCATCCGCGTTGTGTCCGGCGCGTTTGGCTTTTGCCACTTCCGCGGAAGCCGCATTGCGTCTGCCTTTGAGTTCTTCCACTTCCGTGAGCAAGGCGCGGCGGCGCGAGTCCAGAGCCAGGAATTCAGCCATATCAAGATCGGAGCGGCGGGCGGCCAAGGCCGTGGCTACGCGCTGCGGATCTTTCTGAAGGATTTTAAGGTCAATCATGAAGCTGGGCTCGTTTGGCAAAAAGTGGCAAGCATGGTGTGATTATGGCGATAATCGCCTGCTGCGCTAAAAAAGTCAAAGGGGAGCAGCATAACAATATGGCATGTCTCAAATGACTTCATACACCCGGCAGAAGACATTGTCGTAGACAAGACGGAAATATTCGGACAGCGCCGGGTCTCCGGGGGGGCTGATGAGCAGTTGCACCATGAGGGAATTGTAGAGCCGCTCGTCAACCACGAGTTTTTCGTCGGTGACCCTGTTGAAGAAAAAGTGGATATTGCGTCTCCGTTCGAAATATTTACGGCGCGCGTCCTCGCCGGCGTCCGGGTTTTTATCCAGCCATTCCCTGATATAATTGCGGCGGCTGAATTTGCCGTCTTCAAAGACGTTGATGGTGGACGCGGAGATGCTGCCGCTTGCCCCTTCCACCAGGACTGCGCCATCTTCGAGCTGGTAGGTGAGTTGCTGGGGGATGATGCTGATGGCCGAGCCTACGCCCGCTTGCCTGACAAAGTCCCAGGAGCCGAAGTTGGTGATCCAAAAGCCAAGGCGCAGCATGTCAAAGGTCACGACGATAAACTGCCTGCCGGGCGCTTCCGCCAGAGGGCTTTGGGGATCGCGCAGGTGTTGCATCAGCGCCTCGGCTCCCGCATTGTCGAGACCTCGGAAGACGGCGCTGGCCTCGTCATTTTTTGAGGCGGTGTATTTGATGATTTGACGGGCGAAACGCGGATTGTCCGTGGCAAAGACCGCAGCGGGCAGATACAGCGAAGGGCCCCCGTGGATGGCGCCGTCCGCGATGACGCGCCGGCGGGCAAAGTGATGGGCGGCATAGCCCCAATCCCACCAGAGCCAGAGGATGGCGTCATCAGGGCTGACGGCGCGCGCCCGCACAAGAGCTTCGGCATGGCGGCGGTTGAGGATGGGGCCGTTGAACATGGCGGGGATAAGTTCCGCCACGGGCGCGCCCAGGATGCCCAGAAGCGCGAGTGAGGCCGCGAAAGCGGACCAGAAAGCGCGCACTTTGGATCGCAGCAGGCTATGTACCAGGACGGCCAGGGGCAGGGACAGGCCTAGGGCGATTACTGGAGCGCCGAACATGACCATGCGTCCGCCCATTTTCATGCTGAGCAGGCCGAGCACGGCGAGGGGCAGCAAAAACAGGGCGCAGGGATGGCGCAGGGCTGCCAGCGCAAAGCCGGCAATCCCCAGGACGGCTACAAATCCCCAGGGATGGAAGTAGAACAGGGTTTCTGTCAGGGTCAGATCCTGCACTTCAATGATCGATTGCGCCACGGACGGAAAGACCAGTTGTATGCCCACATCGTCAATTTTCAGGTCGCCTGCCTTTTTGATGTAACCCGCAAAGTGCCCTATCAGCTTTTCCAGTATGCCCGGATTGAAGACAAGGGGCAGCATCAGGCAGCACAGCCCGGCGATGACGGGGATACGTGCGAAAAAGGCGTGGGAGGGAATCCACCTGTTCCTCTCCAGCGGTGTGCCTTTGACAATATCCGGCAGGCAGAAGAAGAGGGCGAAGAACAGGCCGGGCAGACCGGCCAGAGCAGGCAAGCCGTACAGGATGGAAGCCAGCAGCATGTGGAAGCGCTGGCCGGGCGGGGCCAGGGCCAGGGGCAGGCCCGCCAGCAGGCAAATGTTATAGCGGACCAGATAGTGGAAGACGGAGTGCCACTCCATCGTCCACCAGGCGAACAAGCCGGAAAGGGCAAGCGTCCATGCCCAAAGAGGCGAAAGGGGGTTTTCCCTGTATCTTTCCGTTGTGAAAAAATCCGGGTCGAAGGCTAAACGCAGCGCCACGCCACTGTCAGGGGCCGCATGCGGCACAAGACGCGGACGACGTAAAAAGCGCGTCCCCCAGCATACGGGGATGAGTGTGATGAGCAGGGGAAAGCACAAGGTAATAAGGTCGGTGTCGTAGTAGCCGAAAAGCGTGCGCGCCAGAAACCCCGGGGCCAGCGAACACAGCACCCCGGCGCACACGCCCGCTTCCATGCTGCCGATTGCCCAAACCCACAGGAACATCAGCACTGCCGTCAGGCCGACGAAAACGGGGGGAAGCCAAAAAGCCAGGCTGGCCGGAGGCATTCCGACAAGGGTGGACAAGAGGCGGAGCATCTCTGCCATGGGATGCCCCATGCCCCGTTCGAAAGCTCCTGCCCCGGCTACCCAGTGGTAGGCGTCATGGGTGGCGAGCAGCCATTCCTGGCCGAGACGGTATTCCGGATTCTGCCATGAGGGCCATTCCAGCATGCGCAAGGCAAGGGTCAGGCCAAAGGTCAACAGGATGAGCGCGCCTGCCCTCAGACAGAGATGAAATAGATGCGGATCCCGGGAGTCCGGGACAGGAGGGGAGGCGGGGGCTTCATGCATCTGCCGTGTATACACCCGGCGTATCCGGGAAACAAGAGCTCATGTTATGCTGCGTCTCTCTTGTCGGCTGCTGCCGCATCCAGCTCATGCCGTGGCGAAAAAATCGCCTCAAAAGGAGATGCGGCCCTTGCGGAAGGCAAAAGCTTGGCCTCATTGCTGCGCCAAGGGCGGCAAGGATCGCAAAAAGGCCTCCAATCCTTCGAGATACCGGATTCTGTCCGTCTGGAATCCTTCGTTATGCGATCCGCGGATGCGCACGAAGTGTTTCGGGCCGCTGTACGCCGCGAAAATGGCCTCGCTTAACGCATACGGTATAAGCTCGTCGTCCGGGCTATGCACGACAAGCAAGGGAAAAGTTTTGCCGCGCAAGGATGCGATGGAGTCATAGTCCTGGGGCAAAAACAGGCTGACCGGCATGAAAGGGTACAGGCTTTTGGCCACGTCATACAGTCTGGTGAAGCTTGATTCCATGATCAGCGCGCCTGGGCCGACCTCCCCGGCGAGGCCGGCGGCTACGGCGCCGCCCAAAGATCGGCCGAAAACGACGATGGATTCCGGCCGGCTCTTTTTTTCCTCCAGCAGCCAGTTCCAGGCGGCCCTGGCATCCATCAGGGTGCCCTTGACGTCCGGTTTTCCCGTGCTCTGTCCGTACCCCCGGTAGTCAATAATATACACAGCAAAGCCCAGGCGGTGGAAATAGGCCAGCGAATCCAGGCGGTGCGAGATGTTGCCCGCGTTGCCGTGCAGAAAGAGCAACGTTCTGCCTTCGGCCGGCAACGGCGCGGCCGGGGCCGGCAGAAACCAGCCGGCTATGCTCTGGCCGTCTTCCGTTCGGATGCGGACATCCTCATAGCCGAGGCCGATGTCCTTCGGCGTGGCATGCAGGGTTTTGGAAGGAAAAAAGGGCAGCCCCGTACAACCGGCAAGACCGGAGCACAACGAAACAAGAAGGGAAAATACAGCGAGACGGGACACGGCGCCTGCCTTTCCGGCGCAGCTTCGCCGGACGAATACAATTATAGACACACCATGCGATATCCCCCATTATGTCCTTTTCTTTATCAGATCGTCTGCAATGGGGGCGGGTACCTTTTCATAGTGGTGGAACTGCATGGTGAAGGTGGCGCGGCCCTGGGTGCGGGAGCGCAGATCCGTCGCGTAGCCGAACATTTCGGAAAGGGGCACCTGAACACGTATGCTCTGAGTGCCGCCAACGCGGGCTTCCATGCTCTGCACGCGGCCGCGGCGGCTGTTCAAGTCGCCTATCACATCGCCTAGATAATCATCAGGCGTAACCACTTCCACATCCATGATAGGCTCGAGCAGCACCGGCGCGGCTTTGTGCATGGCGTCCTTGACGGCCATGGAACCGGCCACGTAGAAAGCCTGCTCGGAAGAGTCCACTTCGTGGTAGGAGCCGAAGACCAGCCTGACCTTGACGTCCACGCAGGGGAAACCCGCGAGCACGCCGGATTTGAGAGCGTCCTGAATTCCCTTGTCGACGGCCGGGATATATTCCTTGGGAATAGCGCCGCCGGTGATGGCATTGGTGAACTCGTAGCCTGCTTCCGGATTAGGCTCAATTTCGATGACGCAGTGCCCGTACTGGCCACGCCCGCCGGTCTGTTTGGCGTGTTTCATGTCGGACTTGCCATGCTTCGAAATGGTTTCGCGATAGGCCACCTGCGGCTTGCCCACGTTGGCGTTGACGCCGAATTCACGGGTCAGGCGGTCGACAATAATTTCAAGGTGCAGTTCGCCCATGCCCGCGATAAGGGTCTGGCCTGTTTCTTCGTCGCCCTTGACGCGGAAGGAGGGATCTTCTTTCGCAAGTTTGCTTAAGGCGGCGGACAGCGCATCGCGGTCGGCCTTGGTTTTGGGTTCGATGGCCACTTCGATGACCGGTTCGGGAATATCAAGGGATTCGAGTTTGATCGGACGTTTTGCGTCGCAGAGCGTATCACCCGTGGCAGCAAGCTTGAGGCCGACCAGGGCCACGATGTCGCCGGCGCCGGCCCACTTGATTTCCTCGCGCTTGTTGGCATGCATTTTCAGGATGCGGCCGATGCGTTCCCGCTTGCCGGTATTGGCGTTGAGCAGCGTCATGCCGGATTCCAGCACGCCGGAATAAATGCGGAAGAAGGACAAATGCCCGATGTACGGGTCGGAAAAGAGTTTGAAGATCAGTCCGGCCAAAGGCTCCTTGTCGTCGCAGGGACACGGGATGCGTATGTCCGCATTGTCGGGATCGGCGCCCTGCAAGACTTCAATGTCCACGGGGGAGGGCAGGTAGTTGATGACGGCATCAAGCAGCGGCTGCACGCCCATGTTGCGGAAGGCGGAACCGCAAACCACAGGCACGATGGCGCGGGCGATGGTGGCCTTGCGGACGCAGTTGATGATCTCCGTGGAAGAGAGTTCGCCATCTGCGAGGTATTTTTCGAGCACGGCTTCGTCTTCTTCGGCAACGGCCTCCACCATTTCCAGGCGTTTTTCGTCATAAAGAAGCTTCATGTCCTCCGGGATTTCTCCAATAATGAGATGCATCCCTTTGGAATCTTTGTCAAAGCGTATGGCCCTGCCAAGCACCAGGTCTACCACGCCTTCAAATTTGTCTTCCTGGCCGATGGGCAGTTGCAGAGCTATGGGCTTCGCGCCCAGGCGGTCGTGGATCATCTGTACGCAACGGAAAAAATCGGCGCCGATTCTGTCCATTTTATTGATAAAACATATACGGGGCACGCCGTAGCGATCGGCTTGCCGCCACACGGTTTCGGACTGCGGCTCAACGCCGGCCACAGCGTCAAAAACCGCCACCGCGCCGTCGAGAACGCGCAGGCTGCGCTCGACTTCAATGGTGAAGTCCACATGCCCCGGGGTGTCGATGATGTTGATGCGGACGTCTTTCCAGAAACATGTGGTTGTGGCGGAGGTGATAGTGATGCCGCGCTCCTGCTCCTGTTCCATCCAGTCCATGGTCGCGCCGCCGTCATGGGTTTCGCCCATCTTGTGGGAAACACCCGTGTAATACAGGATGCGCTCGGTGGTGGTCGTTTTGCCCGCATCAATATGGGCCATGATGCCGATATTGCGTTGTTTGTCAATGGGAACAGCGCGTGCCACAATAAAACTCCATCAGAATTTGGCAAAGCCGAGAGTGTTGTGCTAGTGTCGCGTCAAGCGGCATTAGCCGCAACCCCGCAACGCGCGCGGGTCCGCTTGAGGAGTATGTTGTCAGGCGGGTACTCGAAAGCGTCAGAAAGCACCGGCAGCGCAAGATAGGCGCTACGCCGCCGGTGGGACATTACCATCTGTAGTGGGCAAAAGCCCTGTTGGCTTCGGCCATGCGGTGGGTATCTTCTTTTTTCTTCACCGCGCCGCCGCGGTTGTTGTATGCGTCAAGCAACTCGGCGGAGAGTTTGTTGATCATGCCTTTTTCGCCGCGGGCGCGCGAATAGTTGATAAGCCAGCGCAGGGCAAGGGCGACTTGGCGTTCGGAACGCACTTCCATGGGCACCTGATAGGTGGCGCCACCGACGCGGCGGGCCTTGACCTCAAGCTGGGGTTTGACGTTGTCCACAGCTTTTTCAAAGGAACGCATGGGATCGTCGCTTGTTTTTTCTGCGAGCGTATCCAGCGCCTTATAGAGAATCTTTTCAGCCGCGCCTTTTTTGCCGTTATACATCAGGCGGTTGACAAAACGAGCTACAAGGCGGCTGTTGTAGAGCGGATCAGGCAAAATTTCTCGTTTGGGTATCGGGCCTTTGCGGGGCATGAGTATCTCCAGAAAGTCAAAACGGTTTCCGACGGCCTACGGCCTGCACAACGCACGCGCCGTCGGCGCGCCCGGCTTTGCGGGGCGATGCGCGCGTATACGCGAAAATTATTTGGGCCGCTTGGTGCCGTACTTGGAACGGGCCTTGCGACGATCGGCCACGCCAGAGGTGTCAAGCGTACCGCGGACAATATGATACCGTACGCCGGGCAGGTCTTTCACGCGTCCGCCACGGATGATGACCACGGAGTGTTCCTGCAGGTTGTGTCCCTCACCCGGAATATAGGCCGTCACTTCGATGCCGTTGGTCAGGCGCACGCGGGCGACCTTGCGCATGGCCGAGTTGGGTTTTTTCGGAGTGGTGGTGTAGACGCGGGTACATACGCCGCGGCGCTGCGGGCATTCCTGCAGAGCCGGCGTCTTTTTGCGTTTCACAACCTTCTTCCGTTCTTTGCGGATTAATTGGTTGATGGTGGGCATGCAGTCCTCCAAATAAATATTCCCAAAGGCGCAAAGCTTTACCCGGATAATGCCTGCTTGTCAACTTTCTTTTCAAATGGCACAATAGCTTTATACGTTCACCCGTCAACAATTTCGGAGAGGCAATATGTCGCTTATTTCCGCGAAAGCAGCTTCAGCACTGGAAGGCGCCTCCTGGATCCGCAAGATGTTCGAGGAAGGCATTGCCCTGAAACAACAGTACGGCGAAGATGCGGTATGCGACTTCAGCCTGGGCAATCCCGACCTGCCTCCGCCGCCGGCGGTGGCTGAAGGCATGAAACAACTGGCACAAATCCTGGATCGGCCTTTTTCACTCGGATACATGCCCAATGCCGGCTATAGCTGGGCCAGGGAAAAACTGGCCGATTGGCTCAGCCGGGAGCAGCAAACGCCCATTGCCGCTACGGATGTCATATTGACCTGCGGCGCGGCAGGAGGCATCAATGCCTTTTTTCGGGCCGTGCTCGATCCCGGCGATGAAGTGTTGTGTTTTGCCCCGTATTTTGTGGAATATGGCGCGTATGCCGACAACCATGGCGGTGTGCTCAAACCCGTGCCCAGCACTCCCAAAAGCTTTGCGCCCGATATCGAGGCTCTCGAGGCTGCGGTTACGAAACGCACCCGGGTAGTGATCATAAACTCACCGAACAATCCCACGGGCGTCATCTACAGCCGCGATCAGATTCTGGACATCTGCGAAGTGCTGCGGGCCGCATCCGAGCGCAACGGCAGACCCGTCTTTCTCTTCTCCGATGAGCCCTACCGTTTTCTTGCCTTCGACGGCGCTCAGGTGCCTTCCGTGCTGCCGCTTTACTCCCATGCCGTGCTCGGCAGCTCGTTTTCAAAAAACCTGAGCATGGCGGGGGAGCGGCTCGGCTATCTGGCGCTTTCTTCCGGCATGGAAGAGCGCGGACGGCTCATGGCCGCCCTGACCATGACCAACCGCACCCTGGGCTTTGTAAACCCGCCTGTTGTGGCGCAGCACCTCATGGCTGCGGCGCTCGGTTCGCAAGTGGACGTCAAGATATATGAGCGCCGCCGCAATGCCATGGCCGAGGTGCTGACAAAAGCCGGCTATCGCTTCCAGCTGCCCAAAGGCGCTTTTTACTTTTTCCCGGAAGCGCCGGGGGGAGACGATGTGGCCTTTGTGCGCCGTCTGGTCCGGGAACGGGTGTTGGGCGTGGCCGGTACGGGCTTCGGCTGCCCCGGACATTTTCGTCTGGCCTTTTGCGTGGACGAAAAGGTGATTTTCCGTTCCGCCGAAGGCTTTGCCCGCGCCGCACAGGGCTGAAACCATTGCATGATCCATTATGGAATGGCTTCTGTCCGCCCGGTGAGGGGGGGATGGCGGCGAATGCCGCCGGAAGCGAACAAAAAACCGCGTTTTTTGGTGAAGCGATATTCATAAATCAGCCCCAAGCTGATTTATGAATGAGTTTTCGTGTCGCGCCAAGCGGCGCCAGCCAGGGGGTACGCGCCCATAGGCACATGAGTGGACGCGTCCTGTGACGCATCGTGGGGAAGCACGCCTTGTTTAAGGACTGAAGTTAGAAGACTTTTAATGTTTTCTAAAAATTGCATTCTGGCGAAAGGCGGATTTGCGCCCTGGTACTCATGTAAACGCATATCGTTGCTGCCCATCACGCAGATCATTAAAAGCCCGGCGACCGTTTTCGTATCAGACGGAGGAATAATGTTTTTTGCTGCCAATTTGTCAAGATCCGCCTGCAAGCGATTTATGCTGTACTCAAAAATAAGTTCAAAGGCGTATTTGCGTACAGCTTCGTAATTATGCTGTTCTTTAAGTATCAAGGACATGCCGAAACAACTCAATGGATCGCGCATTTCTAAAAATTCTTTATTGAACAAATTATCCATCATTGCTTCTAAAGAATTCGCCTGATCATTAACAGTTGACAACCAATCGAAATACTGTCTGTACCTGTTTTCAAAAATCGCAAGAACATCATGTAATAAAGATTCTTTACCCTCATAGTAATAATAGATAGAACTCATTTTTATTCCCACTGCCTTGGCAATATCCCGCATGGACACAGCGCTGAAGCCCTTTAGAGCGAAAAGCTCAGTGGCAACTTCCAGAATTTTTTTCTTTGTCGCATTGTCATACTGCAAAGCAGGTATTTTTCTCTCATCCATT
>Ga0209737_10000534_pt1 | contig 30703 bp, 27 predicted proteins | sample TergutCu122P3_FD_187284 | JGI IMG/M metagenome (GOLD analysis project Ga0209737, IMG submission 187284) | Cubitermes ugandensis P3 segment gut microbial communities from Kakamega Forest, Kenya - Cu122 P3 (SPAdes) (version 2) | ecosystem: Host-associated > Arthropoda: Insects > Digestive system... | reverse complement strand
CAATCGGTCACCCTCATGCAGTTGCGCTTCTCTTCGCTCGTTGTGACCAACTCACGGCGGGACTTCCACCCGCAAGTGTGTGCCCATGCTGGGCGCACGGGGTTCGCTTCGCTATCGGGTGGCGCAGGGGAACCTCCCCCCTGCGCTCCCACAGAACCGTACGTGAGAGTCTCCCCTCATACGGCTCTTGTCGTTGCACCGTTCGGAAGCCTCACGGTTTTGGCTGTTTTGTGGGCTCCTCCCGATTGCTCGGTTGACCAACAAATCAGACTCAACGACTGGCCTCCTTCGCTCCACGCCCATTACAGGCGCTTCTCCACTACTACGAGACCATCTGCCCCTGTGCCACGCATCGGTACTCAGGCGCTCGCAGTTCTGCTGCTTGACGCCGCTCCCTTCGCATCGCAACGACAGGTTCCCACGTTCCATACGAAAGCCTGTGCTGTGTTCATGCTGCCTATATGCCGGATGCCGACCAGCCAGCAACCAGATTCCCGCTGGTCTTGTCACGCGCAGCAGTGATTGCGCGGTTTCGACATCGTCTTAAGGTTTTCGACATTTCATCGGACAGTTCACTTCCGTTCATCTCCACAGCACTTACATGACGCATCCCACTGCGCCTTTTCCTTGACGCTCACCACCACCGCTCTTAACGGCAGCAGCTCAAGGTAGTTTGGAAGCCGCGTCTGGACACCGCCTCCGAGAGACCTACTCTCATCTTCCGTACAGCATCGCACCCAACTTCTCGCCACTGGATGCGTTCGTGGCACACCACCGCAACCTCTCAAACGCTTCAAAATACCCGGGAAATGTCTTGGCGACACAACCCGGATCGCGGATGGTCACCGCCGTTCCAAGCAAAGAGAGGAGCGAGAAGCACATCGCCATCCGGTGATCGTCGTAGGTGTCGATCTCGGCATGGCGCAGTTCTGTCGCAGGGTAAATCCGCAACCAGTCGTCGCCGCTTTCGACACGAGCGCCGAGTTTGGCGAGTTCGGTTGCCATCGCGTGAATTCGGTCGGTCTCTTTGACGCGCCAACTGCCGATGTTGAGCAGTGTTGTCGGTGTTTGCGCGGCCAGCGCGGTGATCGCCAGGGTCATCGCCGCGTCGGGAATCGTCAGGCAGTCGATGTCGCCGCCTTTGAACGGCGTGCCGCGCTGTGCTTCGATGTAATCGTCGCCATAGGTGATGGTTGCGCCTTGCGCATGCAGCACGTCAGCGAACTTCACGTCGCCTTGAATCGAATGGCGACCGACGCCGGTGACCCGCACCGGCCCGCCGCCAAGAACGCCCGCCGCCAGAAAATACGAGGCCGACGACGCATCGCTTTCGACCATCAATGTTCCGGGGCTGCGATAGCGTGCGCCGCGCGGCACGCGGAAACGTTGCGGATCCGGTTCTTCGACGTTGACACCGAAACGCGCCATCAGATGCGTGGTGATCTTGACGTAAGGCCGCGAGATCAGCGGCGTGGTCAGCACCACTTCGGTGTACGCTTTTGTGTATTCAGCGCCATCGTCGCTGACCAGCGGCAACGCCATCAACAACGCCGACAAAAACTGGCTGGATACATCGCCGCGAATCGCCACGGTTTCGGGAAATGGTGTGCTGGCGTCGCGTAGCGCAATTTGCAACGGCGGAAAACCCGCCTTTTCCAGATAATCGACACGGCAATGCAGCGCCCGCAACGCTTCGACGAGATCGCCGATCGGTCGCTCGTGCATTCGCGCCACGCCATGAATCCGGTAATCGCCGCCGAGCACCGCCAACGCGGCGGTCAACGGTCGCACAGCCGTTCCCGCATTGCCGAGAAACAAATCGGCTTTCAACTCGGGGAAACGACCGCCGCATCCAAGCACGCGCCAGTTATCTTCTCCCAACGCTTCAAGGCGAACGCCCAGTTGCGTCAACGCTTCCCGCATGTAGCGCACATCGTCGGCATCCAGCAGCGCGTTGAGTTGTGTCTCGCCTTCGGCCAGCGCCGCCAGCAGCAACGCGCGGTTGGAGATGCTTTTGGAGCCGGGCAAACGCAAGGTTCCCCGCGCCTGCGCCACAGGCGACAGACAAAGCTCAGTCAGTTTTTTTTCGTTGTTCATCGAAAATCAATTCCATATTTTTTTAACCGCAAAGAACGCATAGAACAAAAGTGTTTCCACGTGAGGCTCCTTCCTGACATCCCCACCGCCCTCTCCCCTACCCCTCTCCCGCAAGCGGGAGAGGGGGGAATGGTGAACCTGCTTTCTTCGCCCCTTCGCGTGAGAAACAAACCCCCGTCCGCCTTCGGCGGCCACCCCCTTTGAAAAGGGGGCTTTTCTGATACCTGACCTCTGACCTCTGATCCCTGATAACCCCATCCCCACCGCCCTCTCCCCTACCTCTCTCCCGCAAGCGGGAGAGAGCGCCTTCTTTCTTCGCGGCTTCGCGCCTTCGCGTGAAATGTTCTTTGTCTTTGCCGTTGATCATTTTCTCATGGAATCAACACCGTCGCGCCGCTGGTGCCGCGCGATTCCAGCAGGCGGTGCGCGTCTGCCGCGTCTTTGAGCGCGAAACGATGGCGCGGTGTGGTTCGGATTTTGCCGCTTTGCATCAGCGCGAACAATTCTTCACTCATCGTCAGTAGCGCAGGCCGTGTATCGGCGTAGGAAAATAATGTTGGACGTGTCGCAAAGAGCGAACCTTTCTGCGACAGCACGCCGATCTCGAACGGCGGCACCGCGCCGGAGGAATTGCCGTAACTCACCCACAACCCGCGCGGCTTCAAGCAATCGAGCGACGACGGGAACGTATCGCGTCCGACGGAATCGTAAACCACATCGACGCCTTTGCCATCGGTCAATTCCTTGACGCGCTCGACGAAATTTTCCTTGCGGTAGTTAATCACATGCTCGCAGCCGTGTTCCTTCGCGAGCGCTGCTTTTTCATCACTGCCGACGGTGCCGATCATCCGGGCGCCGAGCGCCCTCGCCCATTGGCAGGCAATCAGCCCGACGCCACCGGCGGCGGCATGGAAAAGAAAGGTCTCTCCCTCACGCAAGCGGTAAGTCTGACGAAACAAATACTGCACGGTCAAACCTTTCAACATCGCCGCCGCCGCGTCGGCATCGTCGATGCCGTCCGGCAGGCGCACCAGAAATTCGGCAGGGATCACCCGCGCTTCGCTGTATGCGCCAAGCGGCCCGTTGCAATAGGCGACGCGATCACCAACCTTCACGTCGGTCACGCCGCTGCCGACCGCTTCGACGATGCCCGCCGCTTCTTTGCCCAGCGTTCCGGGCAGCGGTTGCGGGTAAAGACCGTTGCGAAGATAAACGTCGATATAGTTGACGCCGATGGCGGTGTGCCGCACCCGAACTTCTCCGGGGCCAAGTTCGGCGAGCGTAACTTCCTCGAAACGCATGGTTTCGGGGCCGCCGGTTTGGTATAACTTGATTGCGTGAAACATCATCATCTCTTGAAGAATAAAGCGTTTACGAAGCAAACACACGGTACGCCGCAAAACCGGCGATCGTCAACACCAGAGAACCCAATAAATGCGCTGTCGCCAATCCCAGTCCGATCATGTAGTCGCCGCGCAAAAGCAGCATCGAAACTTCCGATGAAAAGGTGGAAAACGTCGTCAATCCGCCGAGCAAGCCGGTGATTACGAAGAGCTGGTAAACCGGCGGCAGGTCGCTTCGCGCAATGAAGTACGCCAGCGCCACACCCACCGCAAAGCCGCCGATCAGATTGCTGGCGAGGGTGCCGAGCGGAAATTTGGGATAGTATTCGTTCAGCCACCAACTCAGCCCCCAACGCATCCAGGCGCCGATTGCCGCGCCCGTTCCGACGGCAATGAATTCTCCGAGAATCACCGGCATTGTTGTCAGCCCCCCCCGGCGCACGGACGCTGCCACCGCGCCGCCGCTTCGTCGTCGCTCTCTCTGGCGTCAACCCAATGTGCGCCTTGCGACGTGGTTTCTTTTTTCCAGAACGGCGCTTGTGTTTTGAGATAGTCCATGATGAAACGACAGGCATCGAACGCATCGCCGCGATGCGCACTTTTGACGGCCACCAGTACGATTTGGTCGAGCGGTTTCAATTCGCCGATGCGGTGGATGACCGTCGCGCCCAGAATATCGAAACGCTGCGCCGCTTCGGCAACGATTTTCGCCAGCGCCTTCTCCGTCATTCCCGGATAATGCTCCAGCGTCATCGTCTGAACCGACGCGGAACCGTTAGCCGCATCGTTCATCTCTCGAACCGTGCCTATGAAAACAGCGACTGCGCCGACACGCGGATCGCGCTCGCGTAACATCGCCATTTCCGCCGCCACATCGAAATCGTCGTGTTGAACGCTGATCCGTTTGAACATCTCCGCCTCCATCAACCGCCGGTGACCGGCGGGAAAAACGCGATCTCATCGCCGTCGCGCACCGCCGCATCGGCATCCGCCATGTCGTGATTGATCGCCGCCCGCACCGCCCTCCCCTCGCCCAACTCATACGACCAGGGTTCGCCGCGTTCGCGCAGCATCGCAAGCACATCGCCGAGTGTCGCTGTCGTTGTCACCGACGCCGACGCCAGCGTCAACATTTCTTCGCTGCACCCCAACGCTTCCCGCAAGCGCGCCAGATAGACGACTTTAACGTTCATGTTATCCTTTCGATACGTTCACAGCGTGAGAGAAAACAAAGTCGGCGATTGATGCGGCATCGTTGATGTCGAAATGTGGCAGCGCTTTGGGCAAGCCGACGGGCAACGCCGAAGCAGCCACATCGGTGGCGATCCCGACGATGTTCGGATCGCCCGGACACAGCAACGGTTTGCCGACGGCAACGCGATGGACTTCGAGCTTCGGCACTGAATACGCTTTATAGCCTTCGATCAGCACCAGATCGCACGGCGACATCCGCGCCAGCGCCTCCGCAAGTGTCAGTTCCGGCGCGCCACGCGATTCGTGCATCAGCGCCCAACGCTCCTGCGCCAGAATCAGCACCTCCGAGCAACCCGCCTCACGATGGCGGTAACTGTCTTTGCCCGGACGATCAAGGTCAAAGCCGTGGTGCGCGTGTTTGATCAGCGAGACGTTTTTCCCGCGCGCCACCAGAAGCGGGACGATTTTTTCAATCAGCGTCGTCTTGCCGCTCCCCGACCACCCCGCAAAACCAAAAACCCGCACGCGCCACTCCTTATCGTTTCGTGATTGACCGCTATTCTACCGCCAGAGTGGTTTCCGTTTACGGTGGGTTTGCGAGAAGGCGCGGAGAAGGCGAAGAATCTGCCGGATTCTTGCTCTCTGATGTCTGGAAACGGCGGATGGCGCTTCGCTTATCCGCTCTACGATCTGATGCCCGATACAAAAACAACTGGCCGCACCATCACCGGACACAGAATCTTTCGATTCCAGCCCGGCCATATCGCGGCCAGCTCTTAAGAAAGAGGATGCGGTTGAGACCGCATCCTCTTGATTTTAATACTGTTTAACGCTTCGGTTTCGGTCCGGTGTTTTTGACCAGATCCGGCACATCAGCCGCCGGAGCATGGCACAAATCACATTTATACCGCGCGCCCGCTACCTTCTGCTTGCCATCCGCAGCCTTGGTATAGTGCGACGGCGGGATCGGCGCCGGGTCGCCCGCTTTCTTTGCCTGACCCGGTTTGTCATGGCAAGCCAGGCACTGGTTTTTATCAACGGTGATCGGCAGGTACGGATCGTTATCGTGTTTCGATAACGCAGGCATCAGGTAAGCTGTTTCGGCAGCCCCTTTTGCGCCCGAACCATCAGCCGTAAAAGCTTTAGGTGTCAGAACTTCCTGAGCACCGCCTTTCACCAAACCAAATTGCGTGTCAGGAGTCGACTGCGTTGCACAGGCAAACAAGCCTATCACCAAACTGGATGCTACTATCAAAGCCAAGCGTTTCATGGTTTTTCCTCTCTCGGTTTAGGATGTTGAACCGTGCGCTGATTGCGACGACGAACAAGTGCGAATGCAGGCACGAAGGTTAAATGAAAGGCTGTTTTCTGGGCAAACGACGATACATTTACCGCAGTTGGTACACTCTCCGGAACGTACCATACCGTGTTGCGCCGCTTCTTTGAAGCTAAGTACAGACGGTTCCGGACACTCCTTGACGCAGTCACCGCAACGCGTGCAGCTTGCATCATCAAAGGCCACACGGATTTGCGCCGTGCGACCCACGATCGACCAGAACGCGCCGAGGGGGCAGAGATGTCCGCACCAGCCGCGCGCCATGATCAAAAGGTCAAAAATGAAGATGCCGAGCACAGCGATGAAGCCCAAGCCGATGCCGTAGATCAGCTCGCGGTGCATGATCGCGATCGGGCTAACCCACTCAAAGGCGGCAACGCCCAAAATGAACGACAAGAGCAACGTCAACAACAACGCCCAGTAGCGCGTTTTCGATGGCACGATGAACAGACTGCGTATGCCCAATTTTTCGCGCACCCAGCCGGCAAGATCCGCCACCATGTTGACCGGGCATGTCCAGGCGCAGAACACCCGACCACCCACTAAAAGGTAGAACACCAAAACGATCGCCGCCCCGATCAGCGCATCCGTATGCGGCCAGTGGAGACTGGCGATCAGTTGCAATACCGCAAAAGGATCGGAGAGCGGAATGATGTCGAGAAGGCGGGAGGACGACATATTGCCGGTCAGCACCAGCCGATTGAACAGCGTCCAGCCCCATTGAAGTGTTCCAATGAACAAAATCAGCACGCCTACCTGAACAATGCGACGCGCGATCAAAAAGCGCCACACGCGCAACTTGCCTGCAAGCGTATCCGGCATCTGAAAATGCCGAACCGCCGTGTTCTTTTGCGGGGAAACCATGCCTTCCTGTTTTTCGGTCATGGCTTAGCTCCCGGAATAATGCCCTCACGACCTCCGGGCTGGTTGAAGTAACCCACGCCGGGGGCTGCCTGTCTCTTGTCGCCAGGATTCAGTTCCTTGGCGATATCCGTGCCTTGACGAATATCCTGTATCTTGAAGTCTTCACCCAAAGACGGGCTGTAATGCTCGCCCAATTTGCCCTGGACAAACTGGTGCCGCAACACACGAATCGACGATTCTTCGGTCGGGCAGGCTTTTTCGCATATGCCGCAACCCGTGCAGTGCTCACTGTTGATGACCGGCTCAAAACGGGCGTGCCGGTTGGTATCTTCGTTATGCACAATGTTCAAGGTGATCGCCTTGCCACGCACCGGGCACACCCGGTAGCACACTTCGCAACGCAAGCCGCGAAACGATAAGCAAATTTCCCGATCAATCACCGGAAGACCCATGCGGGCCTTGGTGATATCGGTCAAGCTCCTGTCCAGCGCGCCCGACGGGCAAACCGGTACACAAGGAACATCAACGCACATCTCGCAGGGGGTCTCCCGCGCGATGAAATAAGGTGTCCCTGTCGGCGCGTGGTCAGCAACCGTCGCCAGTTTCAGCGTCTTGAAAGGACACGCCTTGACGCATTGCCCGCATTTCAGGCACAGCGCCATGAAATCTTCTTCCGGCAAAGCGCCGGGAGGACGCAGCGCATGAGCCGCCGCATGAGCCTGACCGCGCACCAACGGAGACCAAACAGCGGCGACGCATGCAGCGACGCCAGCCATCTGGGCGGTGCGAATCAAAAATTGTCTGCGGTCAATTGCGCTCATCAAACTCCACCTGCTGCCAAAAAAACAGGGCTGTCTTTATACTCAATTTATACCAAATCCAATTCCGTCAGCCACGAGAATCCCCGGCATGCATGCTTTGCTTCACATGCATGCCGGAGTTTTCATGGATCAGGCCTTATAAACCTTCGCCGCGGCCTTCTTATAATCCGGCTCAAGCGATAACGGATCGGCGGCATCCAGCGTCAACTGGTTCACCTGAACGCCTTCATCGAAGAACGCAGCCCAGATCGTTCCCGGCGGCATCTTGTTACGACCCCGCGTATTCACGATCATCTTGATCTTGCCGCGCCGGGTTTCGACCCAGGCAAGGTCCTGATGCTTCAAGCCACGCGCCTGAGCATCCGCCGGGTTCATGTCAAGCGTCGCCGTCGGCGCCGTGCGGTGCAACTCAGGTACACGACGGGTCATTGAACCGGTATGCCAATGCTCAAGGATACGACCGGTGCACAGTTGCAGATCGTAGTTCTTGTCCAGCTTCTCAGGATAACCGGCATAAGGACGGAAGAAGATCTTCGCTTTACCCGGCAGCGGTTTCGGCGTGGTGTCTTTGACACCATCGAGGTCACCGCTCGGGATGGCTTTGAGCAGCTTCCCGTGGAAGTTATACCCTTCGCCTGCCTTCACGAACGGATCGTTGCCTTCCGAGAAACGCCACTTGGTTTCTTTGCCGTCGATGATCGGCCAGCGCAGGCCACGAACCTTGTCGTCGTAGTACATATCGAACGGCGCCAGATCGTGTCCCCCGAAGGTGAACGGACGATACTCTTCAAACAGCGCTTTCTCAACGAACCAGCCGTCTCCAAGCAGATTGACGATGGAGTTTTCCGTACCTTTGGCGATAGGATCAGGCCATTTGAACTTCTTGTTTTCCGGCGTTGCAAAGAGCGCTTCGTACAACGTCATGTTCTCGTTGTAGCCCATCTTCTTGGCTTCTTCGAGCACGCTCGGCAGCTTGTCGTCCGGGAAACCTTCTACCTTCAATCCCGGCAACGGCAACTCGCCCCAAACTTCTTTGAGCGTAAAGCGCTTCGCGAACTCCAGCATCATCCAGGCATCGGGACGAGCCTGACCCGGCGCATTGACCAACTGACGCCAGCACTGCATCCGGCGCTCGGCGTTACCGAACATACCCCATTTCTCGAAGATCATCGCCGCCGGCAGGATAACGTCGGCCACTTTTCCGGACAGTGTCGGATAAGCGTCTGCCACAACAACGAAGTTTTCTTTATTACGCGCAGCTTTCAGCCAGTGGTTCGTGTTCGGCACCGACTGCCACAGGTTGACGGTCTGCGTCCACACGAAATTCACCGAACCATCTTCCAGGCCACGCAGCGCCATCATCAGCGCTGTTCCCACTCTCGGGTTCAGCGTCTTCGGCGGCAATTTCCAAATCTTTTCCGTCTTTTCACGGTGCGCCGGATTGGCCACCAACATATCCGACGGCAGGCGGTGGCAGAAGGTGCCCACTTCGCGCGCCGTTCCGCAGGCTGTCGGCTGTCCCGTCAGCGAGAACGCGCCATTACCCGGCGTTCCATGCTTGCCGAGCAGCAGGTGCAGCGCGTAAATCTGCTGGTTGACCCAAACGCCGCGAACGTGCTGGTTGACGCCCATACACCACAGCGACATGATCTTCTTCGATTTGTCGGCGATGTAGTAGTCGGCAAGCTGTTGCAGCTTCTTCTTGAACGCATCCAGCGATTCGCTCGGATCGCCTTTCGCCAGTTCCGCCACAAAGTCGAGCGTGTACGGCTCAATCCCTCTCTTGTACTCGTCAAAAGTGATGTGCCAATGCGCGTCGGCTCTTCCCGCGTCTTTCTGTTCGATCGACTTGCCGGCCATATCCGGGCGGCGCTGGGCGATCGCTTCGTACTTGTCAATCGTGTAGTTCAGTTGCTTCGCCAGCGTGTCTTTTTCCGCCGGGAACGCAAACTTGTCGGTCGGACGCATGCCGAAACCGATATCGACCGGGCCGGTGGCAAAGATGCAATGCTTGTTGACGAAATCCATATTCACCGCGTTGCGCTTGACCATCTCGCGCGCGATGTAGTTCAGAATCGCCAGTTCCGTGTTCGGCTTGTAGATGATTTCCAGGTCGGAAATATCCGAGCACATGTTGCGGTACGTCGTGACATTGATGATCCGGGAATTCTTGTCCGCCAGACGATGATCCGTCACCCGCGACCACAGAATCGGATGCGCTTCGGCCATGTTGTTGCTCCACAGCACAGTGGTGTCGGCCAGTTCAAAATCGTCGTAGCAGTTCGCCGGCTCATCGACCCCGAAGCATTGATAGAACGCGACCACCGCGCTTGCCATGCACAAACGCGCGTTCGGATCGATATTGTTTGAACGGAAACCGGCTTTTATCAGCTTGTTGGTGATATAGCCTTCCGAAACCAGCGATTGACCGGAGGTCAGCATCGCGACAGCAGACGGGCCTTTGGCCTTGTAGATCCGCTTGAACTGTGCGGCAATTTCATCAAGCGCCTGATCCCAGGTGACCGGGACGAAATCGCCGTCCTTGTCGAATTTTCCGCCCTTCATCCGCATCAGTGGTCTGGTCAGGCGGTCTTCGCCGTACAGGATGCGGCCATTGAAATAGCCCTTGATGCAGTTCAACCCGCGGTTGACCGGAGCATCGGGGTCACCCTTGATGGCGACGATCTTCCCGTCGAAGGTAGCGACTTGTTCGCCGCAACCCACCCCGCAGAAACGGCATACCCCTTTATCCCATTTCCATCCGGCTTCCGCTGCGCTGGCTTGCGCCAAAGCCGCCTGCGAAACCGTAAACCCGGCGGTTGCTGCAGTCGTTGCAGCGATACTCGTTTTGATAAATTCTCGGCGTGACAAGCTGGTCATGTGAGCTCCTTTGGGACATCAGTTAGCGCTAAGCGCAAAGGTTGATGGAAAAGTACAACATCAAGTTAATTGACTACGTCAGTTGAAGCAAAAGCAGTTGAAGCATCAAATGTGTCGAGCATCGGATCTTCAGCAAAATAGTGGTAAACCATGTTGACGGCGATAACACCCGGAATAGCCTGCAACGCCCGGGCGCCGACAGCTTCTTCTTTGATCGAAGGAGCCTCCTGCACGACAACGATTTTTCCTGTCGCAGGATCTTTCTGATACACCTCGACCCCCGGCATGGCGGCCAGCGCCTCAGCGACCTCTTCACAGCGCTCCGGCACCGCAACGACCAAAATCCCCGACAAGTTCATAGCTTCCCTACTCTCTTGGTTGAACGACATCTGATGTTCGGATGCCTTCAGTAATCTTAAGTAAATCCATCCGCCTGATCATACTTGCGCGGCAAAGTCTTTCCTTGATCCAAGTCAAGATAGGAACATTGTATCTCGCCCTTCCAAAAAACGAAGAGGCCATATATTTCAAAAAACATATCGACAAACAAAGCGCTTTGCGTGATGGATCAAACACGGCCATGATCACCCATGATCGCATCGTCACATTATCAATAACTGCCGGGCGCGGCGAAGTTTTCGAAGCGGGTGTATTCGCCCAGAAACGTCAAGCGGACAGAGCCGATCGGCCCGTTTCGCTGCTTGCCGATGATGATTTCGGCGGTTCCCTTTTCCTGCGTGTCGGGGTTATAGACTTCGTCGCGGTAGATGAAAAGGATCACGTCGGCGTCCTGCTCGATGGCGCCGGATTCGCGCAAGTCCGACATCACCGGCCTTTTGTTGGGACGTTGTTCAAGGCTGCGGTTCAACTGCGACAACGCGACGACGGGCACGTTCAGTTCTTTCGCCAGCGCTTTCAGCGACCGCGAAATTTCGGAGATTTCGGTCGCGCGGTTTTCGCCGGTCGTACTTGCCTGCATCAGTTGCAGGTAATCGACGATGACCAGGCCGAGTTTTTTGTAGTGGCGTTTCAGGCGCCGCGCCCGCGAACGCACTTCAATCACGTTCAACGCCGGCGTTTCGTCGATCATGATTTGCGCTTCGTTCAAACGCCCCAGCGCATGCGACAGTTTTTCCCAGTCGCCCTGCTGCAAACGGCCAATCCGCAAATTCTGGCTCGACAAGCGACCGACCGATCCGATCATCCGCATCGCCAGTTGGGTAGAAGACATTTCCATCGAAAACACCGCCACCGGCAAGCCGGCATGCAGCGCCACATGCTCGCCGATGTTGAGCGCCAGCGCGGTTTTTCCCATCGAGGGGCGTCCGGCGATAATGATCAAATCGCCTTCCTGGAAGCCGGAGGTCATTTTGTCGAGATCGTGAAAACCGGTCGGTACGCCGGTCACTTCCGACGGATCATCCCGCTCGTACAGTTGCTCGATCCGTTCGACCACTTCGCCAAGCACTTTACCGATTTCGACAAATTGTTTTTGTCCGCGCGCGCCCTGCTCGGCGATGTGCAGAATATCGGCTTCCGCTTCATCGAGCACTTGCGCAGCGTTTTTGCCGAGCGGATTGTAGGCGTTGTCGGCAATTTTCCCCGCCGTCGTCACCAGTTGCCGCAGCACCGAACGCTCCCGCACGATTTGCGCGTAGTGGCGGATATTGGCCGCCGTCGGCACGTTCTGCGCCAGCGCGCCGATGTAGGCCAGCCCGCCGACGTAATCGAGCTTTTGCATCGATTCCAGCGCATCGGCCACCGTCACCACGTCGGCCGCCCTTCCCTCGCCGGTCAGCCGCTGAATGTGATCGAAAACCAGACGATGCGCGTCCGCGTAAAAATCGTCGCGCGACAATACGTCGCCGATCCGATCCATCGCCTCGTTGTCGATCAAAAGACCGCCCAGCACGGCTTGTTCCGCCTCCATCGAGTGCGGCGGCAGTTTCAGCGATTCTATGTCACGGTCTTGGTCGGCCATCGGAGTATCGGATAGGGGAAAAAAGTGGTGAAGCCGTAAGGATACAGGAACAAAGGTCAAACAAAAACCGGCGCTCAAGGCGCCGGTTTTCGCATCACATCGTCAAACGCTTACGCCCATCACTGGCCAGCAACGTCGCCCACCACATGAACCGTGATCGTCGCCGTCACATCGGTATGCAACGCCAATATTACCGAATGATCGCCGACCTGCTTCAAATGGCCGTCCGGCAAGCGAACCATCGAACGTTCGAGATGGACAAAACCTTTCTCCTTCAACGCTTCGATGATATCGACGTTGGTGACGGAACCGTACAAACGCCCATCGACCCCCGCCCGCTGGGCGATCTGGATGGTCAAACCTTCCAGCCGCTCGGCCAGCGCCGTCGCGTCGGTCAACTTCTCCGCTTCCTGTTTTTCCAGTTCCGCCCGTCTTTCTTCGAGCATCTTGATATTTTCCGGCGTCGCCCGCTTGGCTTTCCCCTGCGGGATCAGAAAATTGCGCGCGTAGCCGTCCTTGACTTTAACCACATCGCCGAGCGAACCCACGTTGACGATTTTTTCGAGAAGAATCACTTGCATCTTTAGCTCCTCTTAGTGGCGGTCCGTGTACGGCAAGAGCGCCAGGAACTGCGCGCGCTTGATCGCCACCGACAATTGACGCTGATAACGTGCCTTCGTGCCGGTCACACGAGCCGGCATGATCTTGCCGTTCTCCTGCAAAAACTCCTTCAGCACATCCACGTCCTTGTAATCAATCTGTTTCACACCTTCCGCCGTAAAGCGGCAGAATTTTTTGCGCTTGAACAGCGCATTGCCGCGATCGCGGCGTTGCTTGTTGGCATCTTTGCCTTTACCTTTACCTTTACCACCCATCATGCGAGGCATAGTTCAATTCCTTTACGTTGTTTATTCATTTGCGTTGACTCAAAGTTCAAAGCGGTTCGATCCGCGAGAGGTGCAGCGCCAGCGTGATTCCGCTACGCCAGCGGCGGCACAGAAACCCCGTACAACGAAGCGGACTGCCGATGGGCATCCGGCTCAATGCCAGCGCCTCCTGTCCGAAAGCCACAGTGAAAATTTCGAAATTCACCTGGCGCATCGCGCCTTCTTCGGACTGCATCGATCGATGCGACAACATCCCTTCCTGTACCGCCACACCTGCCGGCGTATGGCGCAACACGCTTTTTTCCGTCAGTGTCGCGTCCAGTTCAATCCGGTTGGTCGGCTCCATGCCCTCTCACTGCGCTCCGATCAGGCGACGTCCTCTTCCGCGACCGGCGCGCTGTCTTCCGCGGTGTCGATAGACATATCCCTGTCGTCGATCTCTTTTTCAGTCAGCGACTTCGCCTTGTCCTCGCGCATCATCGCCGACGGCGTCGTCACCGCGGCATCCATCGATACCGTCAAATGACGCAACACCGCATCGTTGAATTTGAACGCGTGCTCCAGCTCTTCCAGCGTTTCAAGATTGCACTCGATATTCATCAGCGCATAATGGCCTTTGTGCATCTTCTGGATCGGGTAAGTCATCTGGCGACGACCCCAGTCCTCCAGGCGATGGACACGCCCACCGCGCGATTCCACCATCGCGCGGTAGCGCTCGGCCATCGCCGGCACCTGCTCGCTTTGGTCCGGGTGGACGATAAACACTATTTCGTAATGACGCATGCAGTTAACTCCTTTCGGTCTGAATCGCGGCAAAAACAACCCGACTCCGATGAGCCGGGCCTCTGCTGCAAGGCCTCCCCGTCTGCGGCGGGTGAGGCAAGGGAAACGCGTATTATATACCAATCGGGCGGCTGGTGCTCCAACTCAGGAATCAGGAATCAGGGGTCAGGGATCAGAACCCTGTCATTCTGCGCGGGACCTTTTGTCATGAGCGGAACATGGCGGGAAGCCAGAAAAATGCCTCACGCGGAGACGCGAAGAACGCGAGCTCCTTCCCCTTCAAGGGGAGGGCCAGGATGAGGATGGGGGTTTCAGGTATCAGAGGTCAGAGGTCAGGAATCAGAAAGGCGTCATTGCGAGGAACCTTTAGCCGCGAGCGAAGCGTGGCGGGAAGTGACGAAGCAATCCAGAAAATGTATGCAACGAAAAACACTGGATTAATGCTTCGCTATGCTCGCAATGACGGCTTTTTTCTTTGCGCTCTCTGCGTTCTCTGCGGTCAATTTGTTTTTCTGGATTTCCGCCAGGCTTCCAGCTTTCTGAACGCCCAACTGCGCGGCGGTTCGACGCCGGTTCGGATCAGCGGCAATGGGCTGGGGGTCAGGTAGTGCCGCTTTTGCAGGGCTTCGATGCCTTTGGGGCCGGCAAAAAGAATGCGGTCGCCCGATTGCAAGCGGAGGTGCGATTCGGGGAGCAGGATTTCTTTGTCGTTGCGCACCAGCATCAGCGCCGTTGCCTGCAACGCACGGGTCGGGTCGTGCGGATGAACGAGCAGATCACCGAGCCGCAAGGGATTTTCCGTATCGTATTCGAACGCTTCGCGCAGTCCCGGATACGCCGCCATGCAACTGAACACCCAGAGGAAGGGCACGCGATCCTGAACGGTGGCCTCCAGTTGGGTGATGACGCGCTGAGCGAGGTCGCCGGTGTCGGCGCGCAGCGCCAGCAAAAAGCGGTTCAGCAACGGCGAGGTGATTAACTGCCGCACTTCGTGCGAGGTGATTTCCGCCTGGATGAAGCGCAAGTCCGCTTGTGTGGCTTCGACCAGACTGGCGTTCGAGGCGTGCATTTGCCGGACGGCGACGAAAAGTTTGGGGTTCAACGCACGGGCGCGTCGCACTGCGGCCAGATTGATCGCGTCGCGGTCGGTACAGGCGACGATGCCGACCGCCCGCTCGATTCCGGCTTCGGTCAGCGTTTCCTGGCTGTAGCTTTTCTGAAGCAGCGATGGCTCCGGAGCGAACGCCGGGTTGTTGTCGATGGCCGTCCATGTCGCGCCGGCTCGCGTCAACGCCTGTGCGATGTAATGGCCGAAACGCCCAAAGCCGCAGATCACCCAATGTCCGATCGGCAATTTCAGTACGTCGGGACGCTGGGAACCGGGCAATCCGGTCAGCCATCCTCTGACTTGCAATTTTTCCGGCGCGCTGAAGTCTTGCCCCAGATTGAACGCAAAGGTTTCGTAAGGATTGACGATTTCGATTCTGTGAAACGATTCGAGGTTGGTGACCGCCATTTCCGAACGCGCCCGCGTGATGATGCGCAGGTTCGGATTGAGCGCCGAGCCGCCGATCGCCACGGCCTGCGCGGTGTCGTCATCACCGGCCAGAACCACCATCGTCTGACATTGCGGGTGCGTCACACCGGCATCGACCAGCGTTTCCGGCCAACGCCCGTCACCGGCGACGAACAACGGCATCCGCTGGTATTCCTGCGTTTCGATCTGCGCGACCCGATCCGGCAGCAATTCGACGATCACCGAGTTATAACCGATACGGTCGAGCATTCGCGCCAGCGCATTCCCGCTCTGCCCATAGCCGACAACCAGAATGAACGGCTCCGTCTGCCGCCGCACCCGCGTCGCAAAATGGCTGCGCGCCAACGCCTGACGGAACGCCGGATCGCGCGTCATGTGAAAAATCACACCCAGCGCATACGCCCAGGAAATCACCGAGATGTAAATCGAAAAAATCACCCAGAGGCGCTGCGCTTCGGAGAACGGATAGGGGATTTCGCCAAGACCGATGGTCGTGGCGGTAAAGCTCATAATGTAAAACGCGTGAAAATAACCGAGCGTCGTCGCATTGCCGTCCGCGTCAACGCCGGGAATGTTCGCCAACCCCAGTATCGAAATGGCGATAGAGCCGATGACGGCGAGCAATGGCCGCCGCAAGCGGCGCAGAATGAGAAAAAGCGGCTCACCCATAGGAACGACGGCTTTCTGTCGCGGTTTTTTCCGCAGCTTTTCCCGTGGCTTTTTCCGTTACCGTGTGTGCCGCAACGTTTCGCCGATCAGCAGAATGACCGAGATCACGTTGGCAAGCAAGGCCCCGCCCGCCAGCGACACGATGGTGGCCATCGTCGGCGGATCCATCGGCGTTCCGCCGATTTGCACATGCCACAACCACACCAGACACGAGAGCAGCAGTTGCAGCGTCGCCGCCAGACTGGTCGCCATTTGCAACGCGCCGATCTGGGTGCGGTCGCCGATCTTCAAGATCAAAACCACGATGTTGACGATCAAGGCCGCAAACAATTCGGTGGCGTTGTGCGCATGAACCACATCAATCTCGCCCAAGAAAAAACCCGCGTTCAGCGTACAGGCAAGAATGACAAAAAATCCAAAGATCACTTTTTCCAGATTCAAGGCCATCTCCTTGTGGGACTCCGATAGATAGATATCATAGCTGTTTGTCAGAAGAAACGCACGAAATCGGCGGGAGCCGGAGCGTCCGGCTTGATAAAATAGAGACATTCGCACTGTCCGACACCTCTTAACGCCTGTTTCATGATGAATTCCGACACGACGCCCGCCTCCCCTGCCCTTTCTGCGGTCAAACGCCGCCTCGATTACCGCCCGCCGGCTTTTCTTGTCCCGCGCATCGAGATGGTGTTCGACCTCGACGCCGACGCCACCGAAGTCACCGCGACGCTGCATTTCACGCGCAACCCCGATGCTCATGCCCAAGACCGTCAAGCGCCGCTGACGCTCGACGGCGAAGCGCAAACCTTGCTCGCCGCCGAACTGGATGGCGTACCGCTCGACGCTTCACGTTATCAACGGGACGACGCCCGTCTCATCCTTATCGACACCCCCGACAGCGGCACGCTCACCGTCACCACCCGCCAGGCGCCGTCGCAGAACACCGCGCTCGAAGGGCTTTATCTGTCGTCGGGCGTATTCTGCACCCAATGCGAAGCCGAGGGTTTCCGTCGCATCACCTATTTTCCGGATCGTCCCGACGTGCTGTCGCGTTTCGATGTCATTTTGCGCGCCGACCGTCGGAAAGTTCCCGTTCTTCTCGCCAACGGCAACCGGATCGACGCCGGTGAATTGCCTGACAATCGTCACTTCGCCCGCTGGCAAGACCCGTTTCCCAAGCCCTGTTATCTCTTCGCGCTGGTCGCCGGCGACCTCGACGTGTTGCGCGATACGTTCGTCACCGCTTCCGGTCGCAACGTCACGCTCGAAATTTATTCAACGAAAGAAAACATCCCGCGCTGCGCCTACGCAATGGACGCACTGAAACGCGCGATGCGCTGGGACGAAACACGTTACCGCCGCGAATACGACCTCGACCGTTTCATGATTTTTTGCGCCGACGATTTCAACTCGGGCGCGATGGAAAACAAAGGGCTTAACATCTTCAACAGCAAACTGATTCTCGCCGACCCGGTCACCGCCACCGACGACGATTACCAGGCGATCGAAAGCGTCATCGCTCACGAGTATTTTCACAACTGGACAGGCAACCGCGTCACCTGCCGCGACTGGTTTCAACTTTCGCTGAAAGAAGGGCTGACCGTTTTCCGCGACCAACAGTTTTCCGCCGAAATGCGCTCGGCTGCGGCAGAACGCATTGCCGCCGTCGATTTTTTGAGAAAACGCCAGTTCCCGGAAGATGCGGGGCCGACCGCCCACCCGGTGCGCCCTGACGAATACCGCGAAATCAGAAATTTCTACACGATGACCGTCTATGAAAAAGGCGCCGAAGTCATCCGAATGCAACACGAACTGCTCGGCGAAAACGCGTTTCAGCGCGGCATGGATTTGTATTTCGCGCGGCACGACGGGAAAGCCGTCACCTGCGATGATTTCGTACAGGCGATGCAGGACGCTTCCAATGTAGATTTGACACAATTCAAGCGCTGGTATTCGCAAGCCGGTACGCCTGAGATTCGCGCTTCCGGCAGCTTTGACGCCGCGAGCCGCAGCTACACCTTGATCCTTGAGCAACACACCGCACCAACGCCGGGGCAACCCGACAAAGCGACTCTGGCGATTCCGGTCGCCGTCGGCCTTCTTGATGAGCAGGGAAAAGATTTGCCGTTGCAACTAAGCAGTGATACGGAACGCCCTCCCCTTCAGTCTGCTTCCCCTCTCCCGCTTGCGGGAGAGGGTGGCCGAAGGCCGGGAGAGGGTAGCGGAGATGGGTTTTCAGCATCCCCCTCTCCCCCAACCCCTCTCCCACAAGGGGAGAGGGGCGGCGCAACCACGCGTGTACTGCTACTCGATCAACCAAAGCAAAATTTCCGCTTTGAAAACATCGACGCTTGTCCGGTGCCATCGCTGCTGCGCGGCGCTTCAGCGCCGGCGCGTCTGCGTTTTGACTACGATGAAGCCGCGCTGAGTCACCTTGCCCGTCACGACAGCGATCCCGTCAACCGCTGGGACGCCGCACAACGCGCGTTGACATCCGCACTCGTCAAAATGGCGCGCGCACAAACACCGGAAGAAAAAACACAGCCTCCCTCTTCGTTGCTTGAACTCTATTCGGCGCTGCTCACCGACGAAACCAGCGATCCCATGCTGCGAGCGCTGGCGCTCACCCTTCCCGACCTCAACGCGCTCATCAGCCAACATGCGCCCTTTCCGGTGGAAGCGTTCGTCGCCGCGTTGAACAACATGCGACGTGCGCTTGCCGAAGCGCTCGCCGAACCGCTCATCGCCACCCTCGAACGCCACGCCGTTCCGCCACCGTACCAACCCAGCGCCGAACACGCTGCCCATCGCAAATTACGCGCTCATGCCCTTTCTATGTTGTGCGCTGCCGGTCAGAAAGAACTGCGCGAAAATGCCTGCCAACGCGCCGCCGCGCTCTACCGCAGCGCCGACAACATGACCGACACCATCGCGGCGCTTGCTGCGTTGCGCGATGTCGATCATCCATTGCGTTCCGAGTTGTACGGAGACTTTGAAAAGCGTTGGCGCAATAATCCGCTGGTGCTCGACAAATGGTTTGCGCTCGAAGCCGCCGCGTTTCGCCATCAGTTTCCTCACCACAATGCCGACGCGCTCGCCCGCGTAAACGAACTGACGCAACATCCGGCGTTTTCCCTGAAAAACCCCAACCGTGTGCGCGCCGTGCTCGGAACTTTCGCGCAACGAAACACCGCCGCCTTCCACGCCGCCGACGGTAGTGGCTACCGCTTCATCGCCGGCCACATCGACACACTCGACAGCCTCAACCCGCAAGTCGCCGCAATGCTGCTCAACGCCTTCACCCCCTGGGCGGATCTCGCCGAGCCGCAGCGCAGCCAGGCGCAAGAGGTGTTGAAAGGCCTGAAAGAAAAAGCACGTTCGCCAGAACTGGCTGAGTTGCTGGAGAAGTTGTTGGCGTAGATCAAACTGGAACGGCTACCGCGAATCGGCTGGGTGTATATCTGACAGATATAAAATTCTATTTTAGTTTTGTCAAACACTAAGATGATGCGCCGCCTTCCACGCCGCGCTGTTTTGTTCCCTCCCCTTCAAGGGGAGGGTTAGGGTGGGGATGGGGTTGTTTCCCGTGCACATTTAAACCAAAACCGCTCTAAGATGATGCGCCGCCTTCCACGCCGCCAACGGCAGCGGCTACCGCTTCATCGCCGAATTTACCCTGCCGATCATCTTTCTGACCTCGTCGCTGGTATTGACGGGCTTTAGCGAAATATCGGGATGGTTGTTTTTGAACACCCGGAAAACCTCGTCGGCAAATGCCTGTCCGATCATGTCGATGCCGCTAAAATCGAGCTCAATATGTTTGAACCGATCAAGCCGATTGAGGAGCCTTTTCGCTTGAGAACGTGAAATCAAATTCTCCGAACCGACCCTGGCAAGTTTGACAGGGACGATCGTTTTGTCAAAATTCAGTTCTTCGTCGTCCAGGGTAAACCTGTCAAACACTTCTCTCGAAGTCCGTTGACTGTTTTCAGCAACGATCATGCACACCGACGTGCCTCTTCCGCCAAAATCGTCTTGACCCAAAACAATGTCGTCCTCGCTCAAAATATCCAGAGGCGCTTGGTCGTCGTGCTTAAACGTCAACCCATTGGCGCGAATCACAAAGCGATCAAACATGCGCGATGTAAAAAAAATCCCTTCGCCGGAATGGTTGCTTTGGTCGGTCGTAAATTTCCCCTTGCCAAGCTCAAGAAGAGCGAAACGTTTATCCGGCAGTTGCAGCGCGTGAGTGATTTTTTCAAAGATGCCTACACCGTTATCCTCTATCGCTAAAAAAATAATTTTTTCATCTTTATAAGCAGTCGCAACAACCTCATTTCCCTCAGAATGGTCGTTGGCGTTATTGAGCATTTCCGTGAAGCCATAGTGGCAAATATCTTCAAGGTTTTGAGGTAGCGGCTGCAAATAAGGAAAAAAATCCTTCAACCAGATTTGGCTTTCATCGATGTTGGGCATCGGATACCGATGGCGGAGAAATCTGCGCGGCCCCGGAAAATAGGTCGGGCGAGTGTCAGATCCCTCTCTGATGAAAAACCCCGCTTCAACGCGTTCCCTGATAAACGTGGTTGCCGCCATCCTGGAAACGCCGAAAGCTACGGCGAAATCTTTGGCAAGCCCGCGGGGCTGGTCAGCGACCCGCTTGGTCAGCCATGTCATACCATCAAGAGGATTGATTTTGGGACGCGCCATGACAACCTCAAACTTTACAATACAGCGCCTATTGTAAAGCAAGACCGCTCATATTGTAAAGATTGGCTGGGCAGCAATCGCGCCGACCACAAGCCAATGTCGCGTGAGAACACTTCCCGGACGGCTCTTCGCTTATCCGAGCTCTTCGCTTATCCGGGCTACGCGCTTTTCGTACCTTTCCGTAGTTAACGGTTTTTCCCTTCGCGGTTTCGTGAGAGATCATGTTTTTCTGATACCTGACCTCTGATTCCTGACAACCCCATCCCCACCCCAGCCCTCCCCTTCAAGGCTGAGGTTTACCCACAAGTACGAGGTCATTCCGTGCCACCTTTGCGTATTTCAAAAAGCGCCGCAGGCGCGTCACGTGAGTAACCGTCGGTGGAGCGCGAACGCAGTGAGCGCGAAACCAGCGGAGAGTGTCCGTAACGAACCCTCAGCCCTGCAAGGGCTGAACAACACCCTTTATTCAGCCCTTGCAGGGCTGGATGCGTGGAGTACGCTTTCCGCCGGTTCCGTTCGCTACGCTCACTCCACCGACGGTTACTCATATCACGCCCCTGCGGGGCTACTCTCCATAAGCGCGAAGAGAAGGGCTTTTTGTCAGCAACAAGGCACAGCAGGCAATGACGACATACTTGTGGCTAAACCTCAGCCTTGAAGTGGAGGGAGCCTCGTTCCTTCGCGGCTTCGCGCCTTCGCGTGAGAATTCTTCTTTGCGCTCTATGCGTTTCTTTGCGTTCTTTGCGGTGAAATGATTTTTCTGATACCTCTGACCTCTGATCCCTGTTCACCCCGCCTGCCAGGACGCCTGTGCCGCTCGCGCTTTATTGAAATCGAGCGCCCAGGTCGCCGCCAGTCCGAATGCGGTGCTCATCAGCAGGTAATAGGCGGGCACCATCGGGTTGCCGGTTTCTCTCAGCAGATAAGTCAAGTAAAGCGGCGCCAGTCCGCCGAACAATGCGCCGCCGAGGTTGAACGACAACGACAGGCCGGTGGAGCGGACACGCACCGGAAAAAGCTCGGCCATCGTCGCCGGCATCGGTCCCCAGAAGAAGCTCATGCAAACGGCCAGCGAACATTGCGTCAGAATCATCGCCGCCAGCGATGGGTTTGCCAGGAAATGAGAGAAAAGCGGGTACACCACCAGGGCATAGACGGTGATCGCGGTGAACAGTACCGACTTGCGCCCGATCAAGTCAGAGCAGTATCCCGCTATCGGGCACAATACCAGAAGAACGAGGCAGGCCAGAAACGTACTCAACTGCACTTCTCCCAGCGTCAACCCCAGTTGCGTGACGCCAAAAATCGGCAGGTAAATTATGACCACATACGAAGCGGCTGCGCCCACGACGATCAAGCCGAAGCCGCAGAGGATTTCTTTCGGGAAACGGCGCAACACTTCAGTCAACGGTGAACGGGGTTGCTCCGGTCGCGTTTTCATCGCCTCGACGAATTCCGGCGATTCGGCGACGCGCTGACGAATATAGAAACCGACCGGCCCGATCAGAATGCCGAGCAGGAACGGAATCCGCCAACCCCAGCTTTCCAGTGCTTCCTGTGACAATCCCTGCGTCAGCAGAAACGCCGACAAGGAACCGAGGCTGAAGGCCAATCCCTGCGACGACATCTGCCAACTGCCGTACAAACCGCGCCGATGCTTCGGTGCGTACTCGATCAACATCGACACGGCGCTGGAAAACTCGCCGCCCATCGAAAAGCCCTGAAGCAAACGCGCAAACACGATCAACAACGGCGCCGCGATACCGATGGCCGCGTAAGGCGGCACCAGCCCGATCATGCCGGTGCCGAGCGCCATCAATATCACCGTCAGGCTCAATGCTTTCTTGCGTCCGGCGATGTCGGTGTACATCCCGAGCAGTATGCCGCCGATCGGTCGCAACACAAACGCCGCGCCAAACACGGCCACCGTCGCCATGATCGAATTGATTTCGTTGACCGCCGGAAAAAACACTTTCGCGATCACCACCGCGAACATTCCGTAGATGGCGAAGTCGAAAAATTCGAAGGCGTTACCAAGAACCGCCGCGATGACGGCGCGGCGGCGAGCGGCGGGAGCTATAGAAGAAGCTCCATTTGTTTGGTCTGACATGGTATTTCGTTTATAGCGTTACATCGTAAAGTTTTTCCCTCTCCCGCAAGCGGGAAAGGGATGAAAAGAAACAACCCCCCGTCCGTCTTCGACGGACACCCCCTTTGACAAAGGGGGTGGTCGGAGGTTCACGTATCGTCGGTTCAACCCGCTTGCTTTTTCACCACAGCCGTCGCTGTCGCAATCAACCCGGCCATATCACCCAGATTGGACGGCACGATCAGCGTGTTGCCGGTTCTGGCGAGATTCGCAAACGCCTCGATATATTGTCCGGCCACTTGCAAGTTCAACGCCTGCATACCGCCTTCGGCGCTGGACGCCGCGCCGATCTGACGCAACGCCGTGGCCGTGGCTTCCGCTTTGGCGAGAATCGCTGCGGCTTCACCTTGCGCACGGTTGATGGCCGCCTGCTTGTCGCCTTCCGACTCGGCGATTGCCGCTTCGCGCGCACCCATCGCCAGGTTGATTTGCTCCTGCTTCTTGCCTTCGGACGTTGCGATCACCGCCCGCTTCTCACGCTCGGCAGTAATCTGCTGCTGCATCGCCCGCAGAATTTCCTTCGGCGGCGTCAAGTCCTTGATCTCATAACGCAGCACTTTAACGCCCCAGTTTGCCGCCGCGTCATCAAGCGCGTTGACCACCGTCGCGTTGATCTGATCGCGCTCTTCAAACGTCCGGTCGAGTTCCATCCGACCGATCACCGAACGCAGCGTCGTTTGCGCCAATTGCGAAATGGCGATGATGTAGTTCGACGAACCGTACGAAGCCCGCTTGGGATCGGTTACCTGGAAATATAAAATGCCGTCCACTTGCAACTGCGTGTTGTCGCGCGTGATACAAATCTGCGACGGTACATCGAGCGGAATTTCACGCAAATCATGACGGTAAGCGACACGTTCGATCAAGGGAAGAACGTAGTTGAACCCGGGTTGAAATACAACGTGGAAGCGACCCAACCGCTCAACGATATACGCCCGTTGCTGCGGAACAATGCATATCCCTTTGACAGCCATTACCACTGCTACGAAAAAAAGCGCCCACCCAAGCATCTCCCATACACTTAAATTTGGCTCGAACATTAAAAACTCCTTTTCACAAGAAAATGTATTGAAAAAAACATTAGACGAAAGTCAATGCGATTCGCTTAAAGGATTTTCATCCAGCACCAGTATCGAACCGCGAACTTCGACGATCACCATGCTGTCGCGCCGTGGTGTTTTCGGCGTCGCCACAATAGCATCCCATCGCGACCCGCGATAAGAAACTCTTGCAGAGCCATCATCGTTCCAGTTCAACACCTGAACCCGCTGACCAACATCAAAAGCCATCTGTTTTTTTGGCCTGCCACCTTTATGATGCCAGCGATGCACCCAAAAACATCCGGCAATACCCGTTACGGCTATCGAGAACAATTGCCAGACAAGCCCTCCTCCCAGCCAGCCGACCACCCCGCCAACGAGCATAGCTATTGCCAAAGCCAGAAGGTAAAACACTCCTGTCAACATCTCGATACCAATTAATACTAACGCCAGCGCCCACCAGATCCATCCAGGCATATTCGTTCTCCTTTATGTCAAACTCACGCCGCCAATGAAACGTTATCTTACACGATCAGGGATCAGAGGTCAGCGTGTAGCCTGGACAAGCCGCGAAGCGGCGCCGTCCGGGAATCAGGAATCAGAGGTCAGAGGTCAGAAAAACCATTTCACCGCAAAGAACGCAAAAAAACGCATAGAGCGCAAAAAAAGAAGCCGTCATTCTGCGCAAAGTCATAGGTCGCTGGTGAGCGGCCTTTAGCCGCGAGCGAAGCGTGGCGGGAACCGCGACGGTTCGGTCTCACGCGAAGGCGCGAAGCCGCGAAGGAACGACGCTCCCCTCTCCCCTTGCGGGAGAGGGGTCGGGGGAGAGGGGTTATCAGGAATCAGAGGTCAGGAATCAGGGATCAGAAAAACATCATCTCACGCGAAGCTGCGGAGAAGAAAAGCCCCCTTTTCCAAAGGGGGCGCCAGCCGAAGGCTGGCGGGGGTTTGTTGAAAAAGATTCACCGCAAAGAACGCATAGAGCGCAAAAAAAAAGAAGCCGTCATTCTGCGCGAAGTCATAGGTCGCTGGTGAGCGTAGCGAACCGCGACGGCTCGGTCTCACGCGAAGGCGCGAAGCCGCGAAGGAACGACGCTCCCCTCTCCCCTTGCGGGAGAGGGGTTCAGAGGCCAGATATCAGAGGTCAGGGATCAGAATCACCGCATAGAGCGCAAAGAAAAAAGTCGTCATTCTGCGCGAAGTCGCAGAATCCAAAAAACGCTCCCGGACGGCGCTTCGCTTGTCCAGGCTACGCAACTGATTGCGTCTCCGCGTGAGAACAAACAGGGCGCGATAAATCGCGCCCCTACGCCTCATCCCTGCGAAGCGTATAGGGTGGGCAAAGGCCGTCAGGCCGTGCCCACCGTTTCGCTGATGGTGATTGATTGTTGGGGTTCGCTTCGCTCACCGCCAACCTACACCCTACGCCTCGCCGCCATCCCCGCCAACATCAACACCAACAACACCAACCCCGCTGGACCCATCACCGGAATCGCCACATTCGCGCCCCCCGCCATCGGCCACAGCACCACACCGCCGTTCTTCTCGCTGTAATTCGCCGCATCCGCACCCGTCGGCGTGAATGTCCACTGATAAGTCGTGCCTTGCGTAACCACTGTACCCGGCGGGAGAACCCATGCCAGCGTTCCGGCAATCGAAGCGTTATTGTGCGGATTCGTAAAAGTCCCCGTCAGCGGCACATCCGCCAGTGTCTTGCCTGCGGACGCAATCGCTGTGATGATCGGTGCGCCCCCCGGCAGCGCCTTGCTCACCGCGAACGCCTGTGTCGCCTCTCCCCGATTCGCGCCGTCCTCATACACCGCTGTCACGAGGTAATTCCCCGCGTTAACGGGTTTGCCGCCCACGCCCAAGCTCTCGTTGCCGGTCTCGGTGCCGTCGGTCGGAATCGCGTAGGTGTAAGTCCACGTCGGATTCGCGCCCGCCGTGATGCCGCTGATGGTCGCCGCCGCGCTATCAAGCTCGTCGCCGGTATAAGTTGCGCTGCCGGGATTGAACGTGATATTCGCGCTCACGTCGGCTTTTGCCTGCGCGGTCACGGTGATTTCGATATTGAAGTCGTTGTAATTCGTTGATTGAACATTAAGCGTCATCGTTGCCGTAGCGCCGGCAGTCTGTGAGCTTGTGCTGTACGTCAATACAGAGTCGGCTACGGAGTTGGATAAAATCAGCGCCTGATTCGTTCCGCTAACTGTAGCGTTAGCGGGCAAAGTCCATCCGAGAGGCAGCGTAAAGCCCGTGACGGACGACAGGTCAAGCTTTTTGTCCGTCGTCGCTTGATTGGCGTACACGGTTTCGGCAATCGTCACAGGGGTGGAGGGGAAATTGATTTTTGTAATCGCCCCCGTGATGCCTGTGGGTTGCGTGATGCTGTAGTTTGTGGCTGTCGCCGTTCCGCCGGTCATGCCAAAGTTGCCGCTGAATGTAATCGCCTTGCCTGTTCCGGCGTTTGCGTTGTCGTAGGTCGCTGCCACCTGTGATGCGTCCACAGTTGCGGTTTCACCGTTTTGCAAGTTGCTGAAAGCGGGCGTACCGAAGCCGGTCACGTTGCTGTTGCCGTCGTAGGGTTTCGTGATGGCAAAGTTGGTGACGGTAAGCGGGGCGGGATCGATGGTAAACGTTTCTGTTAATGTACCTGTGTATGCCCCCGTGCCGGTAATGGTAACGGTTGCCGTGCCTGCGTTTGTGCCGCCGCCGGTGACGGCAAAGGTATAGTTGGTGGGATGTGTCAACGCTGAGCCTCCCAATTCGACGCTCACATTCGCGGCGGTCGGCGTTTGCAGCAAGCCGGTATAGGTGTATGTACCGCTGATAGTTACGGTTGCGCCGTCAAGTGATGTGGCAACGACCACTTTCGCCGCGCTGCTTGCAAGGCTTGCGGTTTGCGTACCGTTTACGGCGGTGTTGGTGTTGGTTATCACAACATAGTAAAACGTTGTGCCGAGTGCGGTTGTGGGCGGGGTGTAATTAAAGTTGGTTGCTCCGCTTATTGCCGTGCCGCCTGTGTTGTTGTTCGCGGTGTTGCTGTACCACTGAAAGGACAAGGCGCCGCCGTCGGTTGATTCAGCCGCGACGAAAAGCGGGGATGACGGGGCGTTCTGCACGTATTCGACATCCCTCGGTTGCACTTGGATGAGCGGCGCGGCGGCGTTCACTATCGGCGCGGGACCAACCGTTACGCCCGGCGTAATGTTGCCGTTGTTCGTGTTGTTGGCGTATGAAATACGGTTTGTCGGTTGCCAAGTCACCGTTGCGGTTGAGGGTACAAACGTCAGGTCGTCTGTTGTGCCTGTGTAATACGCCGTTCTTCCCGCGTCTTTATTCCACGCTACAAATACGCCGTTGTTTTCAATGTTTGAACGGTAATCGGTTGTTGCGCCGTAAGCGAACACAAGTCCGCTGCTTTGAATTTCATTACCGCCCGCGTTCTGATTTTCTATAATGCCGCCCGTGATATCCAAGCGTGTAGTAGCGGTGTTTCCCATAACTACGGTCGGATTGGCTGCGCTGTTGTTACGCACCGTTCCGCCGCTTATCGTGATATTCAGGTTTTGGGCGGTCGATGTCCATCCTATTGCGCTGCCGCTTCCCGTGTTTAATACCGAGCCGCCGCTGACGGCGAGCGTACAACCCGTTGCGCCACCCATTGAAATGGCGGGCGAACTACTGCCCGTACTCACTGTGCCGCCGCTGACAGTTACACTGTTGTTGCTCTGTCCAAAAGAGATAACGGGCTGATTTGCTGAACTGACCGTGCCGTTGCTTATACCGATGCTGTGACCGGTACCCTGTAAATCAATCGTAGTACCTCGAGTCTCTACCGTACCGCCGCTGACGAGGATGGTTTGATTGTTATTGGAACTGGGATTGCCAATCGCAACGCTGCCGGCAACTGTGCCGCCGACCGAGCCGCCGCTGATGGTTACTTTGTTTCCATCGCCTACAAGAAGTATGGCTCTGCCGTCGCTCCTTGTTTCAACTCTGCCTGTACCGCTTACTCTTATTTCGGAACCCAATCGTACTACAACGCCGCTTTCGTTACCACTGATTGTTCCGCCGCTGACCGTAAGGTTGACAGCGGAATTGGCGGCTGTACCGCCAAGCGTCATCGCGTTGCTGGGCTGATTCCCTGATAATGTATTAGTGATTGAACCGCCCGCCATTTCAAATTCGCCGCGAGCGCCTGTGCCTGTACCACCTGCAACTGCCAACAAAGAGCCGTGGGGATAGGCACCGGCGTGCACTGAACCTCCTGACAGTTCGGCTTGCCATTTCAGCGTGGTTCCTGTGGGAATGGTGATGACGGGAACTGAAACGCCAATCCCTATGTCTCTTGTTCCGATAACGGTAACGGTCTTGTTTGTGGCTGACGCCGCCAGGGTAAGCGCCGAGTTTATTTCGCTTGCTATTACATTTGCATCGGCATATTTAGCCTCTGAAAGGTCAATTACCGTTATTTGCGTTCCGGCAGCGAGTACCCGCACCTCCGCCACGTTGGTTCGCACAGCGGGCGCTCCCGGCGCGGTTACTTCGCAGAAATAGTAATAGGTGCCCTGTGCGAGCGTTTTCGGAATTGTAAAACTTGCGTATGTAGCGCCGGAAATCCCCGTTCCGCCCGAATTGCTGTTGGTCGTATTGGAATACCATAGATAAGAAACCGCATAGTTTTGCGAATTGCTCGCCGCCACGCCGAGACTACCGGCTATGTTTCCTGCAATGACACTCGTAACGGGTACAGGGTGGGTGGTAATGGTGGTAACTGACGTTAAGCCAACATATACATTCGCCACGTTTGAGGTTACGGAATGTGCGCCCGATGCGCTGACCACGCAGTAGTAACGGTAGGTTCCGTCTGTTAATCCTGTCGGTATCGTGAACGATGCGCTGTTTGTGCCTACTCTTGTATCGGTTGACGGATTCGGCGTACTGCCCAAACGCTGATACCACTGATAGTTCAGTCCCGATGCGCCGCTTGCCGCTACCGTCAGGCTACCGGTAATGCTTCCCGCCGTTACGGATGTATTCGCCGCGGGATGCGTGTTGATGGTAATCGTTGCCGATGTGGTAAACGTTACGCCGGGGGTGGGGATAAAGCCTGTGTTTGTACCCCTTGTGTAGCGTATGCCGTTTACGCCGCCTTCAACCGCCCAAAAAGCCGTTGCGCCCGCGCCGGTAACTGTTATTCCCGTGCTTGAATTGACAGGGAAACTTGTTCCCGCGGTCGTTTCGATGATAATGGCGTTTGCGCCGGTTACTTTATATTTTGACGCTCCGCCCGACGCCTGTACGAAATTCGGGTTTCTGACCAATGCGACTGCATTGTTGCCGAATGCCTCTATCGCCGTTCCGCCCGCGCCTGTCGCGCTGACCGTGCCGCCTGTTACGGTGAGGTTATGATGGAAGAATATCGCCGACTTTGCGCCCGCGTGTGCAACCGTGCCGCCGCTGACTGTGGTGTTCCCGCGCGAAATAATCGTATAGTCTCTGCCCGACCTGATTGTACCGCCCTCAATTCTGAGGTTGAGAGGCGACCACAGTTCAATGGGAACACCGTAGGCAGTTGCGTCTATAGTAACGATTTCGCCGCTTTCCATTATAAACGTACCGTTGACGTCCTGAAGGGCTATCAATGGATTTTCCGGACCTCCGGCTTCAAAAGTTACGCTCGCCTGCCACCTGATTGTCGCAGTGCTGGATACTCTTAGCGCTAATATATTAACAGGCAGGATACGGTGTAGAATTGGTAAACCGCCGTACATACGCGGATCGCCTGTAACAGTAACTACGCTGCCCGCATCGGTGGCAAGCAGTTCTGTTCCGTTTCTCCCCTGATTAATCCACGTGTCCCGATAAGAGTTCGTCCACCACGCATTTATGGCAGCCCGAATGTCGGGCGCGGTGTTTCCCTGTGCCTGCGCGGGTTGGGTAAACACCGGCATGAGGGTCAGCATGAGTGCGAGGGCGAGCGCCCAAGCTTTGAGCTTTGAAAAAAAAGAGCGGAAAGGGTGGGAAGGGTGAGAAAGGTGAGAACGCCCGCGAGGGGAAAGGTCTGTTGACTTAATTATGCCAGAAAAATATGACGGGGGGGGGTGTAAACGTCATATGCTGATTACAAGGCGTGGCGGTCATGATGCTCCCCTTTGAAGAGTGAAAAGAGTGAATGAAGTGATGTGAAAAACGTGATTGTCAAATGTTAAAACAGAACATTCGCGTTGTGTTGCGGAGATGATAAAAAAGGGGCCGGCGCTGGAAAGGATGTTGTTTTTGGCACAGCGTGTAGGTTGGCGGTGAGCGCTGTAGGCTGGGTTGAGCGAATAGCGAAACCCAGCAAAAAACCATTTCACCGCAAAGAACACAAAGGAATCAGCGTTGTAGGCTGGGTTGAGCCAAAAGCGAA
>Ga0209737_10000533_pt1 | contig 30731 bp, 20 predicted proteins | sample TergutCu122P3_FD_187284 | JGI IMG/M metagenome (GOLD analysis project Ga0209737, IMG submission 187284) | Cubitermes ugandensis P3 segment gut microbial communities from Kakamega Forest, Kenya - Cu122 P3 (SPAdes) (version 2) | ecosystem: Host-associated > Arthropoda: Insects > Digestive system... | reverse complement strand
AAATTTATAACGCTGTCGCAACCCCAATCGGTTTTTAAACTATCAACCAATATAGTGTCTCGTTGAACATTTGTCAAACTAAAACCATAACCAATATAATCATCACCTTTGCAGACTGTGTCTTGGAATGTGCGGGTGTAAATCGGCATTACAATCAATTTTAAATTAACAATACTATCACAACCAAAATCGGTAGTTAAACTGTTGGTTAAAATGGTATCTTTTATTACATTTGCTAAGAAGAAATTATAACCAAAATAATCGTCTCCATAACAAACGGTATCTGGGAAAGTTTGATTATAAATCGGCATAACAACCAACTCCACATTCACAATGCTGTCGCAACTGAAGCCGATTGTCAATAAACTGTCTGTTAATAATGTGTCCGTCTGAACATTTAACAATGTAAAACCATAACCAACATAATCATCGCCTTGACAAATTGTATCGGGGAAAGTTTGATTATAAACAGGCGAAACTATTAACTCCAAAGTAACAATACTATCGCAAAACAACGAAGTTAGCAAACTGTCAGTGATATAATGTGTGCCTGTTGTAGTTGGTATTGTATCAAAATTGTTCAAATTATACCTTTCACCAAGACAGATGTATGCGATTATTGTATCTTCAATAACCGCATCAACGGTCAATTTAAGAGTTACAATACTGTCGCAACCAAACGAAGTTGTCTCTATATTTGTAATGTGGATTACACCGGTTGCTGTAGGTATGGTGTCGAAGCCATTTTGATTGTACCGCGAACCTAAGCAGATTTTTGCAGTAATTTCGTAGTCATAAATCGGCATTACAACTAATTCTACATTTATAACGCTATCACAACCCCAATCGGTTTTTAAACTATCAACCAATATAGTGTCTCGTTGAACATTTGTCAAACTAAAACCATAACCAATATAGTAATCGCCTTTGCAGACTGTGTCTTGGAAGGTGCGGGTATAAATCGGCATTACAACCAATTCTACATTCACAACACTATCACAACCCCAATTTGTCAATAAACTATCGGTTAGTAATATGTCCGTCTGAACATTTGTCAATGTAAATCCATAGCCAACATAATCATCACCTTTGCAAACTGTATCTTGGAAGGTATGGATATAAATCGGCATTACAATCAATTCAATATTTACAACGCTATCGCAACCCCAATTTGTAAACAGACTATCTGTCAATAATGTGTCTGATTGAACATTTGCCAAGAAGAATCCATAATTGTTATAATCTTTACCATAACAAATCGTATCTTGGAAGGTTTGATTATAAATTGGCATAACAACCAATTCTATATTTACAACGCTATCACAACCCCAATCTGTAAATAAACTATCTACTAAGATTGTGTCTCTCTGGACATTGAGCAACGTAAATCCATAACCAATATAATCATCACCTTGACAAACGGTATCTGGGAAAGTTTGATTATAAATTGGCATAACAACCAACTCCACATTCACAATGCTGTCACAGCCAAAACCGATTGTCAATAAACTGTCTGTCAATAATGTGTCCGTCTGAACATTTAACAATGTAAAACCATAACCAATATAATCATCGCCTTGGCAAATAGTGTCGGGGAAAGTTTGATTATAAACAGGCGAAACAATCAACTCCAAAGTTACAATACTATCACAAAGCAACGAAGTTAGCAAACTGTCAGTGATATAATATGTGCCTGTAGTGGTTGGCATTGTATCAAAATTGTTCAAATTATACCTTTCACCAAGACAGATGTATGCCGTTATTGTATCTTCAATAACCGCATCAACGGTAAGTTTAAGAGTTACAATACTGTCGCAACCAAACGTGGTTGTTCCTATATTTGTAATGTGGATTACACCGGTTGTTGTCGGTATAGTGTCGAAACCATTTTGATTGTATCGCGAACCTAAACAGATTTTTGCAATAATTTCGTAGTCATAAACAGAACTAATAAACAGTTCTAAGTTTATAATACTATCGCAGCCCCAATCGGTTTTTAAACTATCAACTAATATTGTGTCTTGTTGTATATTTGTTAAAGTAAACCCATAACCAATATAGTCATCGCCCTTACAAACGGTGTCTTGGAATGTACGGGTATAAATCGGCATTATAACCAATTCAATATTCACAACGCTATCGCAACCAAAACCGATTGTAAATAAACTGTCTGTCAGTAATGTGTCTGATTGAACATTTGCCAAGAAGAAACCATAATTATTATAATCTTCACCGTAACAAATTGTATCAGAGAAGGTATGATTATAAACAGGCGAAACAATTAACTCCAAAGTTACAATGCTGTCGCAACCCAACGTGCTTTCACGATTGAAAATAAATATGCTGTCTATTGTACCAATTTCAAAAATCGTATCGCGCCAAACGAAAGGCAAGTCATTTTCACAAATATTTAATGTTACAGTGTCTGTTTTTATTGGTATAACTTCTATCGGCATTACAGATATGAATGCATTAACGTTTTTTAAACAACGTACAGAAAAAGCCCAAGTTGCACTGCCGGAAGATATGGCAATATTGTTGGGACTGAAAAGCATATAACTACAGCTGTTGCTGCCAGTGCCGCAATTAGCACTCCAATAGTTTCCGGCAGGGCTAAATGAGCCATTATTAACACTAAATCCACCGCTGCTGCCACGGTGTCCTGCTGCCGGCAGGAAAATTCTATTGCTACCACTGCCGAACCAACGACCTGCCTGACCTTCTATTGTCTCCCAAGCACCGGCTATGTGACTAAGTGCCAAAAGTTCAGTGCTAAGTGGCATACGCCAACCTTCGGGGCATACATTATTCTGGGCTTCCCAGGTTACTGCGCCACCACCGCTCCAAGAACTCATCCAGGCACTGTTGTCAGTAGAAGTTCGCGGGTCTGTTAAGCTCCATCCTACAGGTTTGTTCCATTGATAAAGCATTCCCGGCTCCCAATGATTTCCTACAAAAGTGCCGGGTACACCTACATTTTGTGTAGCCCAGATGAAATTACCTATTTCTACACCAGTTATTATAGAACAACCATCAGTATCGGAAGTAAGTCTATGAACAACAAACAGATTTTCACCCAATTGCGTGGCAATAAACGCCGCGTTCGTACTTAAAATGGTGGTGTCGCGCCTTACACCATTAAACGTATAATCCAATTCAAAAGGCGGAACGCCTGTGAAAATCAATTGAATACTGTCGTTTTGGCAAATCTCGTTACTTAAAATAGAAATAGACGGTGCAAGTTTTACTACCAATTCTAAAGTTACAATGCTATCACAACCCCAATTTGTTTTTAAACTATCTACTAAAATTGTATCTTGTTGAGCATTAAGCAAAGTAAACCCATAATTATTATAATCATCGCCTTGACAAATTGTATCTCTAAATAAATGATTATAAATCGGCGTTACAACCAATTCTATATTTACAATGCTATCACAACCCCAATTTGTTGTTGTATCTTTTATTAATAATGTGTCACTTCGAACATTAAACAATTCAAAGCCATAATTATTATAATTTTGCCCTTGGCAAATGGTGTCGTGAAATGTGATATTATAAACAGGCATAACTTTTAGTTCCAACCTGATAATGCTATCGCAGCCGTAAATATCGGTTTGCAAAGTATCTGTTAAAATGGTATCACTAATAACATTTATTATATTGTAATGGTCTTTGATATAATCTTCTCCTTGACAAATGGTATCGCGAATTATATTATTATAAATTGGTGTAACCAATATTGTATCAGGTATAATATCTTTTACACAACGAACATTAAAACCGTTAGTTTTATTGCCTGTCTTCATTTCAACATTAACACTGCCAAAAAGCAAATAATAGGCATCAGTGCTATTAAATTGTGTACTGCTCCAATAGTAACCGTTTCCAGGCGGGTCGTTGTATGTGTCGTCTGGGTCGGTGTCGCCGCCGCCATCAAAGCCGCCGCCATCGCCACCACCAAAGCCTCTTTGCATTCTCAAAGGTGATGAAGCAGCACCACTGCTATGATTGCGATAACCCAAAGCAGGCAAGAAAATGGTATTTGCGCCGCTTCCAAAAAGACGACCTGTAACGCTATTTTGCATTGTCCAAGTGTTGCTAACACCAATAAGTGCTTGATATTCTGTGTTAGTAGGAACACGATAACCGCTTGGGCAAGGATTATTTGCATTTTGCCAAGAGGCATTAGCAGATGGTGTTGTGTTCCAAGTGGTTGAGCCGTTGCTTGCTATCATTGGGTTGGTTACGCTCCAACCGATATTTGCGTCCCATTGATAGAACATTCCTGCGCTTTCGGACGAAGAGGCAAAAGTGTTCGGAAAAGCGACATTGCTTGTTGCCCAAAGAAGTCCGTTGATTTCTACGCCATTATCCATTGAACAACCATTAGCAGAAACCAAAGAATGAACTATAAACTCATTTTCGCCGAGTTGTGTGGCAACAAGTGCGGTATCCATACCTGCAACGATAATGGTCTGTCTTGTGCCGTTAAAGGTATAGTTCAAAGTAAATGGCGCATCACCTGTAAAGGTCAAATGTAGAGAATCATTTTCGCAAACTTGGTCTTCTAAAATAGTAATTGTTGGCGCGGGTTTTACAACCAAGTCCAAAGTTACAATACTATCGCAACCAAATTTGCTTTTACGATTGAAAATAAATGTATCATCTATTGTGCCAATTTCAAAAACCGTGTCACGCCAAGTTAAAGGCAATTCATTTGAACAAATTGTTAATGCCTCGTTTTGATTATATGAAGGATTAACTTTTAATTCTATTCTGATAATACTATCGCAACCATAAATATCTGTTTGTAAATAATTTATTAATATTGTATCTCTTTGAACATTTATCAAATTAAAATTATACTTATCATAATTTTTTCCTTGGCAAATGGTATCGCGAATTATATAATTATAAATTGGTGTAACCAATATTGTATCAGGTATAATATCTTTTACGCAACGAACATTGAAACCGTTGGTTTTGTTGCCTGTTTTCATTTCAGTATTAACACTGCCAAAAAGCAAATAATAGGCATCAGTACTGTTGAATTGTGTACTGCTCCAATAATAGCCGTTCATAGGCGGGTCGTTGTATGTGTCGTCTGGGTCGGTGTCTCCGCCGCCATCAAAGCCGCCGCCATCGCCACCGCCAAAACCTCTTTGCATTCTCAAAGGTGATGAAGCAGCACCATTACTATGACTGCGATAACCCAAAGCAGGCAAGAAAATGGCATTTGCGCCGCTTCCAAAAAGACGACCTGCAACGCCGTTTTGCATAGCCCAAGTACTGCCAACATTAACAAGTGCTTGATATTCTGTATTAGTAGGAACACGGTAACCGTTTGGACAAGGATTGTTTGCATTTTGCCAAGAGGTGCTGGCAGATGGTGTTGTGTTCCAAGTAGTTGAGCCGTTGCTTGCTATCATTGGATTGGTTACGCTCCAACCGATATTACTATCCCATTGATAAAACATTCCTGCGCTTTCGGACGAAGAGGTAAAAGTGTTTGGTAAAGCAACATTGCTTGTCGCCCAAATAAGTCCGTTGATTTCTACGCCATTATCCATTGAACAACCATTAGCAGAAACCAAAGAATGAACTATAAACTCATTTTCGCCGAGTTGTGTGGCAACGAGCGCAGTATCCATTCCGTAGATTGTGATACTCTGTCTTGTGCCGTTAAAGGTATAGTTCAAAGTAAATGGCGCATCACCTGTGAAGGTCAAATGTAGAGAATCATTTTCGCAAACTTGGTCTTCTAAAATAGTAATTGTTGGCGCAGGTTTTACAACCAAGTCCAAAGTTACAATAGAGTCGCAACCAAGAGAAGTTTGCCTTATAAAAACTATTTGTTTGTTTGTTGTACCAACTTCAAAAACCGTATCACGCCAAGTTAAAGGAAGTTCGCTTGAACAAATTGTTAATGCCTCAGAATTTTGAGAATATGCAGAATTAACTGTCAAACTCAGCGCAGCAACACTGTCGCAACCGCAGTTGTTTGTCAAATTCAAAATATGTTCACCTGTCGTTGAAACATTAAAACCATTTGATGTGTATGGCAAATTGTTAGAACAAATCACATCATTCAAAAAGGTTGTATCTGAGGGTTCATTTATAACCACTGTTGTTGTTTCGGGGTTGCCTGTTTCTGTGGGAGTAGTAACTATCAGTGTGTATGTGCCTGCGTGTGCTGTTGTTACATTGGAAATTATCGGATTTTGTTCGGTAGAAGTAAATCCGTTTGGTCCTGTCCAATTATATACCTCATCTATTATAGTGCTTGTTTGCGCCAAAAGTTGCAGTGTCTCGCCAATACAAAGCGGACCATTGTTTGATGCAGGAGGAGTAATAATGCCGCAATTTGTAGAGCCGCTTCCTGAAATTTGTTGAAACGATATATTGGTAGGTCGATTTGCAAAATTTGTAATCAAAAGTACATAAACTTCTCCTCTTTGAGCATTCCTTATACGACAGGTTTCAGTAACAGCAGCTGAATAACTGCAATCTACAATATTTCCAAAAGGATAAAAACCCGGATTTGTTGTATTGTTTGGACAACTGGGAGAACAAGGGGCAATATTAATAGCAGCACAAGCGGCATCACGAGATGGATAAGGCCCCCAAGCAATAAAATCTACATCAAAATTACTGGAAATAAGTATGCTTATATCACCGGGGTTGTCTATTTCCATCCAAAACCAAGCAGGGTTTGGAGTTGATGTTAAACAACCTGCGTGCCCCAAACTAGGAACATTTACCGCAGCAGGGAAAAGATGTACATTTTGGTCGGTACAAAAAGGCATCGCTTGAAAACATTCGCTTGATGGCGGCAAATATTGGGGTCTTGAAAGACTTTCCGAGTAAGATTGTGGATATTCAGCAAAAATGTTGTTAATAAAATTTACCACGCTATCGACTGTAAAATCAACAACGGAGTTAAACATTACAAGTTGCTCATTGTCTCTAAAAAAAGACAACTGCATAATTTTTTGATTACTTTCTGCTTTTTCCTTCAAAAATTTCTTTGATTGTTCTGAAATTCTTTTATTAATTTCAAAATAACAGATACGTGTGCCATCGAGATAAGTTTTTTCAGAATGCACTGTGGCAACAATTTGCGCAGATATCCCTGTTTGTAAGCAAAAAAGCATCAGAGACATAAAAAATAAAAATCTTCTCATAATTTTACATTTTTTGACATAAAGTTGTTTTTACACAAAATTTTTACAAAGGTAACAAAAAAAGTTTAAATTTGCTAAAAGTTGTTTTGAATTTAATTTATTGAAAATCAGTGACTTATTAACAATGTTTAATTTATCATAAAATAATGTGTTGATTTTTCGCCGTTTTTATTACCATTTTTAAATAAAATTGAATTAACTTTGCAGAAAAATAAAAATATAATATTTTCTGATGATTAAAAAGATTTTTGTAATAATTTTTATCGGTTTTTCGGCTTTTGCCTCAGCACAAAATAGCGATTTGAATAGAAAAATTTCGCGTTGGTTAAAAGAAGATATTGAAAAGCAATATCACTCTATTGGCACGTTTAAGGTAACCAAAATCAACCAAAATGATGCGCACAGAACGCTTGAAGTGCATTTTAATTCCAATTTTGCAATGCTGCCTTTTCGTGAGGAGATGATTGAAAAATTCAAAGAAGATATTCAAAAAATGCTTCCTACAAAGGAAAAATACAAAATTACTCTTTATGTTGATAAGAAAAATGTCAGCGAGTTGGTACCAAATATTTTTAGAAAAGAAATTGAAATCGACAAAAGCCGACTTTCGCACACTAACAAAAAACCAACAGCATTTATCACCAATAAAAACCAACAATTCGCTATAAGCCAAGGGCTTAAAGACCGAAATATTGCCCTTTGGAATGCGCACGGCTACTATTACAATCAAAGATTTGACCGTTGGCAATGGCAGCGCGCACGGCTTTTACAAACCGTTGAAGATAAATTTACAACACAGATTGTGCTGAATTTTTTGTTGCCAATGCTCGAAAATGCAGGTGCAAACGTATTTTTGCCAAGAGAAAGAGACACGCAAAGACACGAAATAATCGTTGATAACGACACTTCGTACAACAACTCAATTTATCTTGAAGTCGGCGACTCAAAGCATTTTTTAAAAGATAGAAAAGTTGGTTTTGCCGCAAAAAAAGAGTTTTATACCGAAAAAGAGAACCCATTTTCTATGGGTACTTGCCGTGTTATGCAAACCGACCACGAAAACTCCGCCTCTGTTGAGTATATTCCGAACATTACCGAAAGTGGTTTTTATTCAGTTTCGATTTGTTGGCAGAGGCACACAAAAGCGACAGAAGACGCTCACTATCAAGTATTTCACACGGGCGGCGTTACCGAATTTTCGGTTAATCAAAACATCGCTTTCGGCACTTGGGTTTATCTCGGCACTTTCTATTTTGAAAAGGGAATTAATCCCAATTTTGGCAAGGTGGTTTTGACAAACAAAAGCGCGAAATCAAAACATTTTGTGGTTGCCGATGCGGTGCGTTTTGGCGGTGGAATGGGCAATATTGCCCGCCGACCTGCCGATAGTTCTTTCTTGGAAAATCTTCCGCCCGACAGAAAAAAAGATGCAAAACTGCTCTCAAATTTTACCAAAGAGGAGTACGAAATTTCAGGCAAACCGCGCTATCTCGAAGGTGCGCGATATTGGCTGCAATGGGCTGGCGCGCCGTATGATATTTACAGCCATTCGCTCGGTTTGAACGACTACAGAGATGATTTTGCCTCTCGCGGAAAGTGGGCGAAATACCTCAATGACGGCTCGGTAAATGCGCCCGATGCTTCTGGGTTGAAAATTCCGCTTGATTTGTCACTCGCTTTTCACTCTGACGCAGGACTAAGAGACACAATTACAGGCACTTTGGTAATTTTTTCGGAAAAATCGGAAAAGAAAACCGAGTTCCCAAACAAGCAATCGCGTCTCGTCTCGCGAGATATGGCGGACATTATACAAAGCACTATGATTGAGGACATTAGGCGTACTTATGATAAAGAATGGACTAATCGCGGAATTTTGAATAAATCATACGCCGAGAGCCGTTTTCCCGAAGTGCCATCTATGATTTTGGAAATAATGTCGCACCAAAATTTTTTAGATATGCAACTTGGGCAATCGCCTGAGTTTCAGTTCCTGCTTGCTCGTTCTGTTTATAAAGGAATTTTAAAGTTTTTGGCATTTCAAAACGACAAAAAATATGTTGTGCAACCGTTGCCGGTGAATACTTTTTCGGCAATTCTCAAAGGCGACAGCGTGCAGTTAAAATGGCGGCAAACGGTTGATAAACTTGAAGTTACGGCAAAGCCGAGCGGCTATGTTGTCTATACACGCACAGACGGCAAGGGCTTTGACAATGGCACTTTTACCAAAGACACCACGCTGACTTTGGCAGTGGAAAAAAATAAGATTTTGAGTTACAAAATTACCGCTGTAAATGCGGGCGGCGAGAGTTTTCCGTCCGAAATTTTGTCGGTTTGCAAAAAAGACAACAACAAAGAAATGGTGCTTATAGTCAATGGTTTTACGCGAATTTCCGCTCCCGAAAGTTTCCGTGCGGACACATTGGCGGGTTTTGGCACTTGGCAGGACTTTGGCGTGCCGTATAAAAGCGATTTGGCGTTTGTGGGCGAGCAATTTAACTTTAATTTAAATTCCGCTTGGCTTGACGATGACGAGCCGGGTTTTGGCGCATCTTACGGTGATTTTGACGGAAAAATTCTTGCCGGCAATTCGTTTGATTACCCATATATTCACGGCGTATCTATAAGTAAAGCGGGACATTCGTTTTCTTCTACAAGTGTTGCAGCAATAGAAAACGGTGATGTTGATATGAATGATTTTTTTATTGCAGACATAATTCTCGGTAAGCAAAAAACAACAACATTAGGAACTTCTAAACCGAAATTTGCAACCTTCTCGCCAATTTTGCAGCAAAAAGTCGTTGATTTCTTACAAGACGGCAAAGCAATTTTTGTGTCGGGCGCGTTTATCGGTAGCGACTTATGGAAGAACGGCGAAAGCGGTAAAAATTTCGCCAAAAATGCATTAAAATTTTCGTTCCGCACCGACAGAGCAGCAAAAGGCGGTGAAGTTAATACGGTTTTTTCACCCATTTTCCGCCAAAAAGCAAATTTCAGTTTTTCAACCCAGCCAAACGAAATTCAGTATCACGTTGATTCGCCTGACGGCATTGAGCCCGCTGACAATATGGCATTTACGATAATGCGCTATGGCGAAAACAACATCAGCGCAGCGGTTGGTTACTCGGGTAATTATCGTAGTTTTGTTTGCGGTTTTCCATTCGAGGCACTCGAAACCGAGCAGCAGCGCAACGATTTTATGAAAATGGTTTTAAAGTTTTTAATATTCTATAAATAGTTTGTAGTGGGTAGTAGGTAAAAAACAAAAGCTAAATTACTACAAACTACCTACTACAAACTACCTACTACAAACTAATATGAAAATAGGCATTTACAGCGGTTCGTTCAACCCAATTCATTTTGGGCATATAAAGTTGGCTAAATATCTGATAGCAAGCAAATTGGTTGATGAGGTTTGGCTGATTGTTTCGCCGCAAAACCCGCTCAAAAAACAGGAAGATTTGGCAGACGATAATTTGCGGTTACAAATGGCAAAAATTGCCTTTGAGAACGAACCGAAAATCAGTGTTTCGGACGTGGAGTTTCATTTGCCAAAACCAAGCTACACAATTGACACACTCAATTTTTTGCAAGAGCAATATCCGCAAAATCAATTTTTTCTACTTATCGGTGCAGACAACGCAGAGGTGTTTGATAAGTGGAAAAATTATTTCGAAATTCTCGAAAAATTTAATGTGCTCTGCTACCCTCGTGAAAACTTTACGCAAAAAAGCGACAAATTTCCGCAAATTCAATTTATTAATGCCCCAATGATAAATATTTCCTCAACAGAAATTCGTAATAGATTGAAAAACAATCTTCCGTGTGATAGTTTGTTGCCGAAAAATGTTCTGGAATTTATAAAGAAAAACAGGTAAAAAAATCTTAAAATTTTTACCTGTTTTTTGGTTAAAATATTGTATCTTTGCAGATTAAAAAAAATAAAAATTAATCATTATGTATTTAATAAATACACGCGAAAACAACATTACAAAAGTTGAACAAAAATCTTTTGAAGCACTTGAATTGTCAGAAAGATACCATTTACAAGAATGGTTAGCAAAAACACCTGATGCTTTGGGCGAACCAATTTTAATTATTCAAAAAGAATTTTCGGGTTGGGACAATACTAATGAAAGATTAGATTTGTTAGGTATTGATAAAAACGGCAATCTTGTTGTTATAGAAAACAAACGTGATGATTCTGGCAAAGATGTAACTTGGCAAGCATTAAAATATGCTGCTTATTGTTCTACTTTAACAAACGATGGAATAAAGCAAATATATAAGAAATATTTGAATAATACAGAAGATGATTTATTTGTAGAAGAAAAAATTAAAAAATTCTTAGAAAAAGATGATGATTTTAAAGATATAAATCTTAACGAAAAACAACGTATTATTTTAGTTGCTGCAAATTTCAGACCCGAAGTTACCTCTGCTGTTTTATGGTTGAATGATAAATATAATTTAGAAATTCAATGTATAAAAGTTACCCCATATTTGCTAAAAGAGCAAATACTTTTAGACATAGAACAATTTATTCCTTTAAAAGAGACAAAAGATTATCAAACTAAACTTGCTATAAAAAATCAAGAAGATAAAGAGTTAAAAACAAGACACTCTTTAAGAATAGAATTTTGGACAAAATTATTAGCAAAAACTAAAGAAAACGGCTTAAAGAAATTTGAAAATATAAGCGCAATAAAAGAAGCGTGGATTGGTAGAGGTTCTGGAATTGGTGGTGTATCTTATCAATTTGGTATTTCTCGTTCTTATGCAAGAGTATTAATATCAATAGCAAAAGGGTCAAAAGAAATAAATGACAAGATATTTAATGAACTTTATAAGAAAAAAGATGAAATAGAGAAAGTTTTTGGTGAAAGGTTGGAATGGCACAATAAAGAAGAAAATAATACTTCTTGTATCTATTTTGAAAAAACTGATAATGCCGATTATTTTAAAAGAGAATATTGGGAAGAGATGATGGACTTTATGATAGACGGAATGATTAAATTAGAAAAAGCATTTGAAAAACCGATAGAAGAATTAAAGAAAATAAAATTTTAATCTAAATAAATAAATTTCTATGGCAGAAAAAAAATTAAATTTATTGGCTGATTTTCCGGCGATTTCCACAGAGCAGTGGATGGCGAAAATCAACGCTGACCTCAAAGGCGCGGACTTCCAAAAGAAACTCGTGTGGAAAACGCCCGAAGGTTTTGACGTGTATCCGTTCTATCGCGCTGAGTGCGTTGAGGGGTTGCAAACGCTTGATTCTGCGCCCGCAAAGTTCCCTTTTGTGCGCGGAACAAAGGACAACAACGATTGGCTCGTGCGTCAAAATATTGACGTGCTATGCCCCGCTTATGCAAACGAAAAAGCGCTTGACGTGCTGAACAAAGGCGTTAATTCGCTCGGTTTTTGCATTCAAAGCGAGGACTTGTCGGCAAAATTTATCGAACAACTTTTGAGTGGCATTCAAGCAGATGCGGTGGAATTGAATTTCCGTATTTGCGTTAAAAAAGCAAAGGAATTGCTCAAAATTTTGGTTGATTATTTCCAAACCAACAAGTACAATGCGGAAGATTTGCACGGCTCTATCAATTTTGACCCGATTAACAGAATGTTGTTGAAAGGCAAAAAGTTGGATTTGAATTTTATCACCGAACTTATCGTTCCGCTGGTAAAAGAGGCGAAAAATTTGCCTAATTATCGCGTTGTGAATATTAATGCGGTGTCGCTGAGCAATGCGGGGGCGTATTCCACGCAGGAACTCGGTTACGCTTTGGCGTGGGGCGTGCAGTATCTTAACATCTTGATAGAGAACGGAATAAATGCTTGCACAGCGGCAAAATCGATGAAATTTAACTTCGGCGTTGGCGGAAATTATTTTATGGAAATTGCGAAATTCCGTGCGGCTCGTCTTTTGTGGGCGAAAATTATTGAGCAATATCACCCGCAATGCGAGTGCTGCGAAAATTGTAATTGTATGGCGGAAAACGGCATAGATTTCTGTGCTTGCGCTGCAAAAATGCAGATTCACGCGCAAACTTCGCTGTTCAATATGGCGATTTTTGACGCTCACGTTAATCTGCTGCGTTCGCAAACTGAGGCGATGAGCGCAAGTATCGCAGGCGTTGATTCTCTGGTAGTTACGCCGTTTGACGTGGTTTATAAAAATGCTGACGAATTTTCGGAAAGAATAGCAAGAAATCAACAATTATTATTAAAAGAGGAAAGTCATTTTGACAAAGTGGTTGATGCTTCGGCTGGCTCGTATTATATTGAAAATCTGACAATTAGCATTGCAGAACAGGCGTGGAAATTGTTTTTGGAAACAGAAGAAAAGGGCTTTTTCAATTTGGTTGAAAATGGCGCAATTCAAGCCGAAATTCGCAAAACATCAGACGAAAGATTGAAAAATATTTCATCTCGCAGAGAAATTTTGCTCGGCACAAACCAATTCCCAAATTTCACCGAAACGGCAGCATCAAAAATCAATATCGACACTTGCGGTTGTGGCTGTGAGGCAGCTTTGGAAAAATTGCCGCACGTCAGAGCAGCGCAACAATTCGAGGAACTGCGCCTTGCAACCGAGCGTGCAGCAAAACGCCCAAAAGCGTTTATGCTCACAATCGGCAATTTGGCGATGCGTTTGGCAAGAGCGCAATTCTCGTGCAATTTCTTTGCTTGTGCCGGCTACGAAGTGATTGACAATCTGGGCTTTAACTCGGTAGAAGACGGCGTTACCGCTGCACAAAAAGCAGGTGCAGACATAATCGTTCTTTGCTCGTCAGACGACGAATACGCCGAACTTGCGCCCGCTACGTTTAAAGCAATCAACGGCAAACAGATTTTCGTTGTTGCCGGCGCGCCCGCTTGCACCGAAGACCTGCAAAAAGTCGGAATTGAAAACTTTATCAACGTAAAAACCAATGTTTTAGAGGCGTTGAAAGGGTATAATAAGGCGTTGGGAATTTGATTGTTTTTTTACTCTAACAGGGTTTTGAAACCCTGTTAGAGTTTTTGACGAAAAAAAATTAAAAGAATATGGAACGAAAATTAATGTCCGAACTACTAAAATGGAAAGCCAAGAGCAGCAGAAAACCGCTCTTGCTTGAAGGTGCTCGGCAGGTAGGAAAAACCTACTTGTTGAACGATTTTGGCAAGCGGTATTACAAAAATATTGCGTATGTTAATTTTCAAAACCCAAGCACACAATTAATTGACCTGTTCAATGGCTCTATCGAACCGAAGCGAATAATTGTTATGCTCGAACTGCTTTTGAATATGAAAATATCACCTGCCGAAACGCTGATTATTTTTGACGAGGCGCAGGAAGTGCCGCGAGCATTGACTTCGTTGAAATATTTTTGCGAAAATGCGCCTGAGTATCATATAGTTACGGCGGGCAGTTTGCTTGGCGTTTTTCTGCACAAAGGCACTTCGTTTCCTGTCGGCAAGGTAAATTCGCTAAAATTAGAGCCAATGGACTTTGAGGAATTTCTTTGGGCAAATAATCGTGAAAATATTGTAGAATTTTTGAAATCAAACCCAAACGAAACCACTTTTAACGAAATTTTGTCCGATTTATTCAAGCAATATTTGTTTGTTGGCGGAATGCCCGAAGCCGTTGGCGATTGGGTTGAAAAGCATAATGTTGAGAATATAACCGCCATTCACGAGGAAATTTTGAACAATTACCGCAAAGATTTTAGCAAATATACAGACAACACGACCGCAATTCGCATTCGTCAAGTTTTCGATAGTTTGCCCGCACAATTTGCCAAGAAAAACGACAAATTTCTTTACGGAACGATAAAATCGGGTGCGAGGGCGCGCGAGTACGAAATGGCGATTGAATGGCTGCTTGATGCGGGAATTGTGCGGCGTGTAAATCACGTTAGTTGCGGCGACAAAATTCCGCTGAAATCGTACGCAAACCCGTCATCGTTCAAGTTGTATTTTGTTGATATTGGGCTGTTTCGCCACCTCGCCGAAATTCCGATAGAGGTGATAAACGACAAAACCGCATTTTTTAACGAATTTAACGGCTTGGTAGTTGAACAATTTGTGTTGCAACAATTAACAAATTATACGCTTTATTTTTGGACTGGAAAAATTAGCGAGGTTGATTTTATAATGCAATATGGCGCAGAAATTATTCCTATTGAAGTAAAAAGCGGAAAGAATGTAAAGGCAAAAAGTTTGCAATATTTTAGAGAAATTTATTCGCCGAAAATTAGCGTTCGTTTTTCAATGAAAGATACAAAATTAAATAATGATTTACAAAATATTTGTTTGTTTAATAGTTTTTTATTTGAACAATTATTAGACACTCGTGGAGAAAATGTGTAAAATGAGGGCATTATTCGTGGGAAAAATGTGTAAAATGATGTAGTTATTCGTGGAGAAAATGTGTAAAATAGACCCATTATTTCCCCGAAAAATGTATAAAACATAATAACAGAGCGGGGTTTAGCAAGCATAAAAAAATTAATAAAAAATAACATAAAAAAACATAAATATTATGCAACTATCAAACAATCAAAAATTTAATATTGTTATAGAAAAAAATACATTTTATTTCTATAACCCCGATTTTCAAGATAAATACGAAAGTTATATTAATTCTTTGAATGAAACTTTGCTTGTGCTTAAAAATCAAGTTGAAACGCAGGGTTTGAAAAAAGAAATTTTTGAAAATCTGCTTGCTGAAAAAGAAAATGGCTTGCGAGCGTTGCTTGCATTGACAGGTTTTGCAAATGAGAGTTTAAAACGCTTAATTACTGTTGTTCGTGTATCTGAAAACAAAGAACTTTCAAAACTTTTATATAAAGAAAAATGGACTGATAATGAAGATAATACAAATATAAAAGAGTGGGGCGATAGCAAGATTTTGAATTTAATAAAGAATAATCAATATTTCCGTAAAGGTATTGTTAATCTGTTTTTTGAGGGTTCAACAACGCCCTTTTTAGCACAAACATTACCACTTTTTGAATTGAAAAAGTTAAGCATTTCAAAACTGAATTTTGAAATTCCTGCTTTGATTGATTCGCTTGTTCGCTACAAAGAAAAAGGGTCGTATTCAGGGCAAGCGGAAAATAACCCCGAATTTTTTATTGCTCAAATTCTCAATGATTTAAACATAACTTTTGAAAAAGGCGATTTGACTGAACTATTTGAAAATGAACCGATTGAAAAGCGAACAATGGACTTTATTATTCCCAACAAAAAATCGCCGAAAGTGATTATTGAGAGTTCGTTTTTGGTTACAACCTCATCGGGACAGGGCGATAAGTCAAAAACAGAAGGAAATATCAAAAAGTTGATTTCAAAATATTACCCAAAAGCAAAATTTGTTGGTTTTGTTGATGGCATCGGTTGGTATGTTCGCAAAGGTGATTTGCAAAGAATGGTAACGGCTTATGACGAAGTTTTTACTTTTCACAAAGACGAAATAGAAAAATTTAAAAAGTATGTAAAAAAGATTGTAAAATAATGATAGACAAGTTTTTAAATAAAATAACGCAGGGCGATTGTTTGGAATTATTGAAACAAATACCTGATAATTCGGTAGATATGACTTTTGCCGACCCGCCTTTTAATCTTAAAAAGGGTTACAAAAGTTATAAAGATAATTTGCAATTTCAGGAATATTTGAATTGGTGTGAGCAATGGCTCGCCGAGATGGTGCGTATTACAAAGCCCACAGGGTCAATTTTTGTGCATAATATTCCTAAATGGCTAACTTTTTACGCTGCATTTTTGAATAATATCGCCGATTTTAAACATTGGGTTTCGTGGGACGCACCAACTGCACCAATGGGAAAAACCTTACAGCCAGCACATTACGGAATTTTATTTTATGCCAAAGATTGCAAGCAACTAAAATTTCACGAAATACGTTACCCGCACAAAAGAGCGAGAAAATCAAACATTTTGGCGAAAGATTACGGCGGAAAAAAATCAATGTTGCACCCATTTGGTCCCTTAGTTTCGGACGTTTGGACTGATATTCACAGAGTTAAGCACAATAAATTTCGGGACGAACACCCTTGCCAACTGCCTATTCATTTGTTGGAACGAATAATTTTAATGAGTACAGACGAAAACAATATTGTTCTCGACCCTTTTAATGGCACAGGCACAACCGCAATCGCAGCAAAACGGCTTGGCAGACAATACATTGGCTTTGATTTGGACGAAATGTATGTTGAAATTACCGAAAATAAATTGCAGCAGGAAACGCAACTTTCAAAACTCGGCGATTGTTGGGTTAGTTATTATTTGGACGAAGTTGTAACTTTGCGTAACAACGATTGGGAAACTTTGCAGGACTATTTTTACATTCCAAACAGAGCAGAAGAAATTGATACTCAACAAATTAAACTAAAAAATAAAATTATTGTTCGCCCTACTATAAAAAGTTTTACAAATCAAGAGTGTTATAAAAATGAATATACGCAACCGATGCTTTTTGCGGCGGTATAAAAATTAAAATTAAAATATTATGATAATAGGTTTAATTGTAAAAAACTATAAATGTTATAAAGGCATTAAGTTCATTCCTTTTATTAAGGAAAAGATAGAAAATATGCGACTCTTTATTGGTAATAATGGAGTAGGTAAAAGTGCTGTTTTGGAGGCAATGGATACTTTTTTTAATAATGCGGAATGGACGGTATATACTGATGCACACATCAAAAACAAAGACGATTGTGCAGTTGCAGTAGTTTTCTTAATGGATAAAGAAAAAACAAAATCAATATTCGGAGATGTACATACACAAATTATTGAAAATATCAGTAATACATTATGGAACTTAAATAAAACTCAACACGGAAATTTATATCAATATTATTCAGAATTTTTCAATTTAAAAGATAGCACTTTACAGCAATATAGGGATACAAATTACCTTTTTATTTTTGGTAATGAAAAAAAAGAAAAAGATAGTTCTTTTATTTCTTTTAAAAGTGTAATTGAAAATGGTTTGAAAACATTAGAACCCAAACCGAATCAAACAACAATAAACACAATATCTGCAAAATTAAAAAATCATTATTCTTATTTGTATATCCCTGTTGAATCTTCAATAAGTGAATTTTTACAACTTGAAGCACGAGGAATACAAGTGTTAATGGATAAAACTATTAAAGAAAAAATATCAGATATATTTGAGGATAAAAATTTAAGTAAAGCAACAGAAAAAGGAAAAAAACAATATACATTTTTAGAAGTTATCAATACTTCTCTTGAAGAATATGTTACTTTGGTAGAAAAACGAATACAAGAAATTGATAAAGATTACAATTTTAATAAAGACAGACTGCGCACAAGTTTAACCGCAAATCATATTACAGATACTATTATAGATACCTACTATACAAAACGAAAATTAAAAAAAGGGAAAAAACTAATTAGTACTTTGTCGTCAGGCGAAAAAAGAAGAGCGTTGATAGATGTTATTTTTGCTTTTATCAAACAATCTAATAATCAAATTGAAAAAGAATTAATTTTGGCAATAGATGAACCTGAATCTTCGTTGCATATTTCAAAATGTTATGAACAATTTGAAAGGGTACAGGATATTGCTTTGAATTATAAAAAAACTGTTTTTTTGGCAACACATTGGTACGGCTCTCTTCCAATTTTAGAATTGGGGACATTAATACATATTGACGAAACGCAACAACATTCTGTTTTTAGCTTGTCAAATTATTTTGAAGAAAGAGGATATCACCCAGATGATATTTATTTCAAAAGTTATTTTGATTTATCAAGTTCTATTTTGAGTTCGTTAAGAAATGAAAACTCAAAAAATTGGTTGCTTGTTGAAGGAAATGAAGACAAACAATATCTAGAATATTATCTTGATACAGAATTATTAAATTTAAAAATTTTGCCTTTGGGTGGTTGTTCTATTGTAAAAAAATTATATGAATATCTATATGTTCCAATTTCAACTAAAAGTAAAGAAACAAATAAAACAGATAAAAAAGTTTTTTGCTTAATTGATACTGATTTAGTTTGCACAAAAATAAAAATGAGTGTAAATTCAGAAACAGACAATGAGTTATTGATATTTAGAAGATTACAAGCAGACAAAGATTATAATGTGCAATTATATAAGATTGACGACACTACAAAATCGCCTACAACAGAAATAGAGGAATCATTAGAGCCAAAAGTGTTTTACGATGCTTTGACGCACGCAATAAATGAAAATGGTACAGAAGAAGAAAAAAGTTCTTTTGGTGCTTTTGACTTTGATAATGGTGTTGCTTATAGTCGAATTGAAGGTGATAATAGTATTTTATCTTACAATGGAAGTGGCAAATCTTCACGAGCAGACAAAGATATTATTAGACAATTTGTAAAAAACAATAAGGCACTGATTGCAAGCAAATATGTACAAATTCCAAGAACAAAAAATACACCTAAATGGATTAAAGAAATAGAGACTTTTTTTTAACAAAAATAAAAATTCACAATAAATATAATATCTAAAAAATGAAACCTGATTTTAAAAAAGTAAAAATCAACGAGGTTAAACCCTCAAAGGTTGATAACAAGAGCCAAAATTGGCTTACGCCCGAACAAATCGAGGTAAAGAAAATTTACTCTAAAAGCGATTTGCAGGGAATGGAACATCTGAATTATGCTGCGGGTTTGCCGCCGTTTTTGCGCGGTCCGTACAGCGGTATGTATGCGATGCGTCCTTGGACAATTCGTCAGTATGCGGGCTTTTCGACTGCCGAAGAGAGCAACGCTTTCTATCGCCGCAATCTCGCATCGGGGCAAAAAGGGCTGTCGGTTGCCTTTGACTTGGCGACCCACAGGGGCTACGATGCCGACCACGAGCGCGTTGTGGGCGATGTCGGAAAAGCAGGCGTGAGTATCTGTTCTATCGAGGATATGAAGGTGCTTTTTGATGGCATTCCGTTGAACAGAATGTCTGTTTCGATGACGATGAATGGTGCGGTGTTGCCGATTTTGGCGTTCTACATCAACGCAGGTCTGGAACAGGGCGCAACGCTCGACGAACTCACAGGCACTATTCAAAACGACATTTTGAAAGAGTTTATGGTGCGCAACACCTACATTTACCCGCCAAAATTTTCAATGAAAATTATCGCCGATATTTTTGAATATACTTCAAAAAATATGCCGAAATTCAACTCGATTTCGATTTCGGGTTACCATATGCAAGAGGCGGGCGCAACGGCTGATATTGAGTTGGCTTACACGCTGGCTGACGGCTGGGAATATCTGCGCGCTGGCGTTAATGCGGGTATGGACATTGATTCATTTGCGCCGCGTTTGTCGTTTTTCTGGGCGATTGGTATGAATCATTTTATGGAAATTGCCAAAATGCGTGCTGCTCGTATGCTTTGGGCAAAAATTGTTAAAACATTTAACCCAAAAAGTGAAAAATCGCTTGCTTTGAGAACGCATTGTCAAACTTCCGGCTGGTCATTGACCGAACAAGACCCGTTTAACAATGTCGGCAGAACTTGCATTGAGGCAATGGGTGCGGCTCTCGGACACACGCAATCGCTGCACACCAACGCTCTTGACGAGGCAATCGCTTTGCCAACCGACTTTTCGGCTCGTATTGCCCGCAACACGCAGATTTATATTCAAGAGGAAACGCAGGTCTGCAAAGAGATTGACCCTTGGGCTGGCTCGTATTATGTTGAGAGTTTGACAAACGAAATTGCGGAACGCGCTTGGGCTTTGATTGAAGAGGTTGAAGGTCTTGGCGGAATGGCGGCGGCTATCGAAACAGGCATTCCGAAAATGCGTATCGAGGAAGCGGCTGCACGCACGCAAGCCCGCATTGACAGCGGCGAACAGAGCGTTATAGGTGTTAATAAATATCGCCTCGAACAAGAGGACAGCATCGACACTCTCGAAGTTGATAACACTGCCGTTCGCAAGCAGCAGATTGAGCGTTTGAATGAATTAAAATCAAAACGCAATAATGACGAAGTGAAAAAAGCACTTTCGGCGATTACCGAATGTGTGAAAACAGGCAAAGGCAATTTGCTTGAACTTGCCGTTGAGGCAGCCAGAGTACGCGCGACTTTGGGCGAAATTTCCGATGCCTGCGAAGAGGTTGTGGGCAGATATAAAGCAACTATTAGAACAATTTCAGGGGTGTATTCATCAGGAACAAAAAATGATGCAGATTTCCAAAAAGCGTGTCAATTGACGGCGGAATTTGCTAAAAAAGAGGGTCGTCAGCCACGCATTATGGTTGCCAAAATGGGGCAGGACGGACACGACAGAGGCGGAAAAGTTGTTGCTACCGGCTTTGCCGATTGCGGCTTTGACGTTGATATGGGACCGCTTTTCCAAACGCCCGCAGAGGCAGCAAAACAAGCGGTTGAAAATGACGTTCACGTTCTCGGCGTGTCGTCATTGGCGGCGGGACACAAAACGCTTGTTCCGCAAGTTATCGAAGAACTCAAAAAACTCGGTAGAGAGGACATAATCGTTATTGCCGGCGGTGTTATTCCCCCACAGGACTACGATTTTCTGTATAAATCGGGCGTTGCGGCAATCTTTGGACCCGGAACTAACTTAACCAAATCGGCTGTGGTGGTAATGGACATTTTGATGAACTAAGAATTGTTGTTTTGTTAAAAGGAAAAAAGGGTGAAAAGATTTTTCACCCTTTTTCTTTTACCCTTCACTTTTTATCTTTAAAACTTTTAACCCTTAGTTCTCCGTGTAATTTATCTTTCTCAGATATAGTCATCTGATTTACAGGAACTTTCCAATCGATTTTTAGGTCGTTATCGAAAAGCGAAATGCCGTCTTCGGCTTGTGGGTTATAGAAATTATCGCATTTATATGAAAAAATTGCTGTCTCGCTGAGTACCGAAAAGCCGTGAGCAAAACCGCGCGGAATAAAGAACTGTAAATGATTTTCGTCCGAGAGTTCCACACCGTACCACTGCCCAAAAGTTTGCGAATTTGGGCGAATATCTACCGCCACGTCCCAAACCTTGCCCGAAAGCACGCTTACAAGTTTTGCCTGCGCAGCATCGCCGCACTGAAAATGCAGCCCGCGCACCACACCGTAAGACGATTTTGACAAGTTATCTTGAACAAAAGTTGTGTTTAAATTCTGTTCCAAAAACTTTTTCTGATGATAGGTTTCATAAAAATAACCTCTTTCATCAAAAAAAACTCTCGGCTTGATAATCACCAAATCGCTGATATTTGTAGTAATAATTTCCATATTTATTTTTAAAAAATATACATTTCCGAGGGAGTTAAACGAGGCAGGGCAACAAGAACTTTCGGCTTAATATTTTTTGCGTTAAGCGCATTTTGTACGGCTTGAAAAGCAAGTTCGGGTGTGTTGTTGTCGCCGCTAATGTGACAGAGAAAAACGTGAGAGAGATTTTCTTGCCAATTATCTGCCAAAAAATTCGCAGTATGAACATTGCTTAAATGCCCTGTGTGGCTGCTAACGCGTTGCTTTAAATGATACGGATAAGGTCCCGTTTTAAGCATATTTTCATCATAGTTTGCCTCGATAACAAGGTAATTTGCCTTTGCAATATGGTCTGCCGCTTCTTTGCCCACAAAGCCCAAATCGGTGGCAATAACCATTGTTTGATTGCCATAGGTGATTGCAAAACCCATTGCATCGCCTGCATCGTGGCTCACAGGAAACGATTGAATAGTAAAGTCCCGAATTGTTACAGCATCGCATTTTTTGAAAATTTTGCGTGATGAAGTCGGTTTCGGCTCTATCTGCGAATTGCGGTTGATGCCATTAAAAACCTCTGCGGTGGCGTAAATCGGAATATTGTGTTTTTCCCCGAAAACGCCTACAAATCTGATATGGTCAAAATGTTCGTGGGTAAGAAAAATTCCAAAAATATTTTCCAAAGAGAGCCCGTGCTCTTTCAACGAATGCTTAACTTGCTTCACAGGCATTCCAGCATCAAACAGAAAACCGTAACTGCCATTACCCACATAATAGCAATTCCCGCTGCTGCTGCTGCCAAAACTTAAAAAGCGTAGTTGTTCCATTCAGTTGATTATCAGTGTCTTAATGTTTTTGTTAATTTTAGAGAATAATCTGCAAAGATAATAAAAAATTACGAATTACGAGAAAAATCGTAATTCGTAATTTTTTATTGAATATCTAAAACAAGCGTTGTTCTTGCGGGAATGGTGAGGGTTTTATCAAGAGAATACTTTTGTCCTGATGTAACCTCAACCGCTTGTGCGCCGATAATGTCCATTTCGTTAAAACGCTCTAAATCAATGGTTTTTGGCTGTTTCGTATTGTTTGTTGCTACCATTACAAGTTCATTGTCGTTGTAGCGGAAGTAAATATATGTGCCGTTTTGCGGAATAAATTGCTTCATCGCACCTGTCTGCAAAGCAGGGGATGATTTCCTAAAATGCAAAAGTTTTTGCAGGTATTTAAAAACTTCGTTTTCAATCTCCGTTCTGCCTGCTTCGGTAAAGGCGTTGCGTTTGTCCTCTTTCCAGCCGCCCGGAAAATTAAAACGTGCGCCTTCGTAATTGTCCTGCGCTCCGTCAAGCATAATTTCATCGCCATAGTAAATTTGCGGGTAACCTCTTGTGGTACAGAGAATTGCAAGCGCCATTTTGTACGCCTGAACATCTCTTTTTACCACTACCGAATAGCGCGTAATGTCGTGATTATCAATAAAATTCATAAGCATATTCGGGTTGCGATAGACAAAGTCCAGTGCAAAATGATTATAAAATTTTATCAAGCCCTTGTCCCACGAATCTTCTTCCAAAAAAGCGGTTTCAAACACATCTTTGAGCGGAAAGTCCATAACCGACTGCATTTGTGAATTAAAATTTTTGTGATTAAAAGTCCCCGATTGATAAAACGCAATTTCCGAAGGTGTTTTCAACCAACATTCACCCACAATAGTCATTCTTGGATATTCCGCACGAATTGATTTAACAAAAAGCGCAGCCAAATTTATATCGTTATAAGGGTAGGTATCAACCCTAATTCCATCAATACCAACGAGTTCTATCCAATAAACATAAACCTGCGAAAGATAATCAAACACAAGCGGGTTTCCGAGATTGAAGTCTGGCATATTCGGTGCAAACCAACCCTTTATAAGAATTTCCTTGTCAATATCGGCAGCGTGAATATCGGTTTGCGGGTTGAGGCGGTAATGCGTTGGTGTATAATCTTCCCACATATGAAACCAATCTTTTGCAGGTAAATCTTTTAACCACCAATGCGAACCGCCGCAATGATTCGGCACGATGTCAATAATAAGTTTTATGCCATTCAAATGACAAACTTCCGCTAAACGCTTGTAGTCCTCTGTTGTGCCCAAACGCTCGTCAATCTTGTAGTAATCTGACGTTGCGTAGTGGTGGTATGAATATTCGCTGTCGTCGTTTTCAAATATCGGCGTTGTCCAAATAGCCGTGATTCCGAGGTCGGCAAGGTATGGAACTTGATTGATAATGCCTTGAATATCACCGCCGTGTCTCGCAGCGGGATTTTTTCTATCAACTTTTTGAATGTAATTTGGCAGATTGTCGTTGTCGGGGTTTCCGTTGGCAAATCTGTCGGGCATAATCAAATAAACGGCATCGGCAGAGGAAAAACTTGCTCTGTTTGCAGAGTTCGGTACGCGATTATACAGTTTAAAATCAAGCGTTTGTTTCTCACGCCCTTTCCAAATGTTCAGTTGATACGTTCCCGCTTTTGCGCCTTGTGTTTCAATATAAAGAAAAAGATAATTCGGATTGTCGGTTTTGATTATTCTGTTGATAACCAACGCATTATCTTTAAACTCAACAGAATGTTCGGCAATGTTTTTTCCGTACAACATTATTTGTACCTCAGTAAAGTGCATACCAACCCACCATAGTGATGGCTCAATTCTATCTACAATTTGCGCATCTTGCGCTGACATTTTCAACGCAAACACAACAATAAAAAACGAAAGAAGAAGTTTTTTCATAATATTTTTAGATTAAAATTTTAATTTTTGCAAAGATAATAAAAAAAATTGAAACTTGTAGGGGCGTATTGAATACGCCCCCAATGTAAAAAAAAATGGCGAATTCAATTCGCCTCTACCCTTTGCAATTTATTATAATGACAAAACATCAGTTCGCCGTTTTTTTCATCGTGCAGGTGCATTCCGTTGCCTTCGCAGTAGCGGAAAACTTTGCAGTCGGTGCATTCGCCTTTTTTTGTCCAAGAGCGGTCGCGGTAAATTTGATAGCGGTTTTGCCAAACTTCCGCAAAATCGTCTTTGTAGATATTGCCTTGAATAAAGTTTTCGCGCAAGTCGGGACAGGCGGAAATTGAGCCATCAACAAGCACAGAGGCAACATTTATTCCTGCGCGGCAGGTAAAGAAATTGTCTCTTACCTCACCCTCATAATCACCCAAAAAGCCCTCGCATTCGTAATTTACTTGTAGTTTTCCCTCTTTTCGCGCCTCTTTTATAAACTCAAGAATATAGCGATATTGCTCGTCAGAAAGTTGTAAATCGGGATTGTTTCTTGCTCTGCCGATTGGAGAAACGGTGAAAATGCGCCACTCTTTCAAACCGAGCGAGAGCAAAAATTCTTTGATTTGCGGCAGTTGGTTGATATTTTTTTGCGTTGTGCAGGTGCAGACGTCAAATCGTAAATTTTCCTGCGCCGTAAAAAGCGAAATCGCATTGACCGCATTTTTGAAACTGAGCGGCGAATTGCGCATCCAGTTGTGCGCCTCTTCAAGTCCGTCAAGCGAAACGGTGGCAGAGCGCATTCCCGCAGCCACAAGCGATTTAAGGCGTTTTTCATCAAGCAACATTCCGTTTGTAACGATGCCCCAAGAAAAACCGCGTTTGTAAAGTTCCCTGCCGACCTCCTCCAAATCCTTGCGCAAAAGTGGTTCACCGCCTGTTATCGCAATCATTGTTTTGTTCGGTTTAACAATGGGAATAATTTTATCAATCGCCGCCAAAAAGTCCTCTTTTGGCATATCTTTTACAGGAATATTTGCCTCGCAGTCGCTGCCGCAATGAATACAGCGCAGATTGCAACGCAAAGTTGTTTCCCAAACAATGTAGTTAAGTTCGTGCAGTTTAGCATCGTTATGACGTATTTTTCGGAAAAGTTCGAGAGCGATTTTCTTTCTGAGTTTCATTTTATTTTTTCGGTGTTAAAGCAATATTTCTTACATCAACAGGAACGATTGTATCGTTATACAAACCATTTTTTTTGCCATCAACATCGCTAAATTTTAAATTTGGGTGAATTGGTCCCCAACTTCTAATTGTATATTCACCATTTTCATCTGAGAAGTCAGAAGGTACATTATAAGACCCATCATCAATATTTTCAAATTGATTGGTAACCTTTATACCTTTAATTGGTTTGCCTGTAACCTTATCGGTTACTTTACCCGAAATAACCTCTCTCGGTATTGGTGCTACGTATTGTGGTGCAGCGTAAGACATAGCCACCTTAGAAAAACCCAAAACGGCTAACAATGCGCCGCAGATTGCACTTGAAATTTTAATAACTTTTTTCATAATATTTTGATTTAAAAATTAATCTTTTAAAGAGATATTTAATTCCCAAAATGCTTCACCGACAAAACCTTCTTGGTCGGTGGGAAGATTTTCGTTTGTAAAAATCACTACAACTGCTGTGTCTTGATAATATGAGTTTAAATCTCTAAAATGCAGTTCGTAAGTGTTTGAAACATACGGAATTACATTGCGATTTTTCACTTCATAAAAACCGTTTTTGTCGGAAATACAACTGTCGCGCAAAATAATTCTCGACGGCAAATCGGTTGTAACTTCGTACATTTTTACGCTGATATTTCCCAAAAGCACAGAATCAATGCCGAAAATCGTACCATTTATCACATAGTTGCAACGAGCATCATATATACTTGGTGCTTTTTCTGCACTACAAGCAATCACTGAGATATAACTTAATGCGCTAAAAATAAAGATTTGTAAAACTTTCATCATATTACATAAGACGTATAAAACAAAAAAATGTTACAACAAAATCGAAAAAAGTTGCAACATTTAACATTATTTATTATTTCACAAGTTGGCTCAAATCAACATTGATAATCTCTTTGATTTTTTCATACGGAATTTTTACGTCAATTTTTCCGCTCGAATAAGGCGCAATTTCGTATTGATTGAACGTATATATTAATGTGTCCTGTTCAAACGAAAAATTGCCGCTCAACACAATGTTGTCCAACTTAAAGGTTTTATTTTCAGGATAGAGTGTGGTGTCGCTCAAAATTTGAATCAAAATTTGCTGAAAATTCTCTTTCCCATCAAGTTTAAAAATTTCCTCTTCGGTCAATCTTTTGCCTGTTTTCGTATCAAAAACAAGGTAAAAAGTATTTTCCAAAGGGTGTGTTCCGCCTGCATAAGAGCGTACATCATATTGATAGCAAAGATAATTTTCGTTCAAAAAAGTAACATAGCCGTCAATATACTCGTAAAATTCCCACGCAGGAATTATCTCAGACGATTGATAATCGGCGAACGCAATGGCGATATGTTTTTCAATCGCGTTTTGGGGTATTCCGTCAAAATCAACATCCAAAATCTCTGTTACCAACGTTGAATTTATGGCATCAACAACCGCCTGTTTGCCTTTTACCGCAAATTCAATGCAAATTTTTGTAGAAAAATTTACAGAATCGTTTTTAATTACTTTTTCGGAACAAAAAGTTTCTGTTTCAATCATTTTGTTTCCGCAGCCGTAAAGTCCTAATAGTAAGGAAATTACCACAAATAGTGATGTCTTTTTCATTTTGTTTTTTTATTAATTATATGAGTTTTTATAAAATTAATCATTCATTACAAATTCCAAGGAAATTTAAAGCAACTTTCGTTGTACAAAAAATAATCTGCGTTGCCATTAACGGCAAAGGTTTTTACAAGTTTTGCACCTGCCAAAAGTTCCACCGCCTTTTTGAGCGATGCGCCTGTTTTTACTCTGTCTTCTACAAGTAAAATTGTGCGGTCTTTGAAGTCAAAATTTATCTCTTCAAGCAATTTTGGCACATCAAATTTTGGTTGTTGAAAAGCATTTCGATAGTTTATTTTCAGCAAATTAAACTCAATATTCAGTCGTTGATTGAGAATAGCGGCAGGAATAGTTCCGCCATTTGCCACCGCCACAATCATATCAAATTTTTCCGCAAATTCAATTTCGGAAAACCGCTGCAAAATTTCAGAAAAGGTTTTTTGGTTCATAGATTTTTCTTCAGATTTTTCATTCTGCTTTTCAAGTCAAGTGCAAAGATACAATTTTTTTATAACTTTGCGGTGAAAAAAAATTAAAAAATAAACAAACAACAAAATGAATATGAACACACTACTGTTATCTGTTATTATTGGAATTGCAGCAGGAATTATTGACATTATTCCTATGATAATTCAAAAATTGGACAAGCGAGCCACTATTTCCGCTTTTCTGCAATACTTTTTCGTGTCAATTATCATTGTCAATATTGATTTGCCGCACGTTGTATGGTGGTTGCAGGGCGGTTTGATTTCGGTGGCGCTTGCCTTGCCTGTTGTGGTTTTGGTTTCGGCAAAAGACAAAAAAGCCGTACCGATTATTCTAACAATGGCTGTCATTTTGGGAACATTGATTGGCGTTGCGGGGCATTATTTGAAGTAAATTTATGGAAGAAGAAATAGAAAAAATAGAAGAAAAGGACTATAAAATTCCCAATTCTGTAACGCAGCGTTATTTTATTTTTCTAAAACTCGAAAAATCGCTTTTGGACAACACTTTTGAGGCGTACAAGCGTGATTTGAAAGTTTTAGAGGAATTTTTAGTTGATAAAAGTATTGATTACAAAGACGTTACGCTTGAAAATTTGCAGGAACTTGTGGCAAATATTGCTGAGTATTGCACAGGCGAAATTTGCGCTCGTTCGCAGGCACGGGTAATTTCGGGCATAAAATCGTTTTACAAATTTTGCGTAACCGAAAAACTACTCGAAAACAGCCCCGCCGAACTGCTCGAACAACCAAAACTTCCACTTTATTTGCCCGAAGTGCTGTCGGTAGAAGAGATAGAAAAAATCATTGCAGCAATTGACCTTTCGCAGCCAATGGGGCACCGCAACGTTGCCATAATCGAAACGCTCTACGGTTCAGGTTTGCGCGTGTCAGAACTTGTAAGTGTTAGATTATCAGATATTTATTTTGACGAAAAATATATGAAAATCACAGGCAAAGGCAGCAAACAACGCCTTGTACCGCTGTCGGACAAAACCATTGAGCAAATAAAATTTTGGCTAAAAGAGAGAAGTTTAATGCAAATCAAACCCAAAAATGAGGACTTTTTGTTTCTCAACAGACGAGGGACACAAATATCACGAGTAATGATTTTTTATATCATCAAAAAACTTGCGAAAGATGCGGGTATTAGCAAGGAAATTTCCCCGCACACTTTTCGACATTCCTTTGCAACGCACTTGCTCGAAGGTGGCGCAAATCTACGCGCAATTCAGCAACTGCTCGGGCATTCAAGCATTATAACAACCGAAATTTACACACATCTTTCAATGGACTTTTTGAGGGAAGAAATTATTAACCATCATCCGAGAAATAAAGTTGGAAGTTAGAAATTAGAAGTTAAAAATGAAGAATATTTTTTTTGTAATAATATTGTTATTATTTGTAAATCAAACATTTGCACAGAATGACACGATAATTGATTCTGTTCGTAATTGCGGGCTAAATCCCCCTCCTTTGGAGGGGTTAGGGGAGGTGCAATCGTCTGAAAAACAGGAGATTCTGAGACAAGTTCAGAATGACGAAAAGAAAACAAATTTGGCGTATTATATTGTACCGTCTGCGCTAATAAGTTACGGCATAATTACAAGATTTTCGAGCGGGTTGCAGAATTTTGACAAAAATATTGACGTGAGAGTCAAACAAAATATCTCTCGTAGATACAGATTTGACGACTATATTCAATTTGCGCCTTACGTTGCAATATACGGTTTGGACTTGTGCGGTGTGAAGGCAAAACATAATCTTTTGGACAGAACACTTGTGCTTGGCACTTCGGCGATTTTTGCTGCCACTCTTACACAAGGGTCGAAATATCTTACAAAAATAGAACGTCCAGACGGCTCAAATTTTCACTCTTTTCCGTCAGGACACACATCAGTGGCGTTTTTGGGTGCGCACATTTTATTCCGCGAGTATAAACACAAGAGCGTTTGGATTGGCGTTGCAGGCTATGGCGTTGCGCTGACAACCGCCTCAATGCGTGTTATCAACCGCAAACATTGGCTCAGCGATGTGGTTACAGGCGCGGGTGTGGGTATTCTTTGCGCCGAACTTGGTTACTTGATGTTGCCCGTTTGGCACAAACTTTTTAAGATAAATCAAAAAGATAAAGGATTAGCAATCAGTCCAATAATTACGCGAGATAATTTCGGAATTGGCGGAATAATGGTGTTTTGATTATGCCTTAAGCCCCCTCCGTTCTTCG
>Ga0209737_10000532_pt1 | contig 30763 bp, 31 predicted proteins | sample TergutCu122P3_FD_187284 | JGI IMG/M metagenome (GOLD analysis project Ga0209737, IMG submission 187284) | Cubitermes ugandensis P3 segment gut microbial communities from Kakamega Forest, Kenya - Cu122 P3 (SPAdes) (version 2) | ecosystem: Host-associated > Arthropoda: Insects > Digestive system... | reverse complement strand
TACTATACTACAAGCAAACATTCCCTATCATATTCTGTTATCAATGTTCTTCCTTTCAAAAACGATAGTTCCATCAAAAACAGGAAGTCAACTTTTTTTGGTTCAAAGTGTTGCATTAGTTTTGCGGCGGCAGCAGCGGTTCCTCCTGTGGCTAAAATATCGTCGAAAATTAATACACGCTGACGTGGCTTTATTGCATCTTGGTGTATTTCAATAGTCTCGCAACCATACTCTAAATTATACTGCTCGGCAAAAGTTTTATAAGGTAGTTTTCCTTTTTTACGAATGGGTACAAACGGAAGATTTAGTGCTAATGCTAAGGCGGGTGCAAAGAGGTAGCCCCGCGCTTCCAAGGCTACAACAACATCAGGTTGTTTGGCGCGCGCCTTTTCTAACAACTCGCTAAATAACTCTTGAAACGATTGGGCATCGTTTAACACTGTGGTAATGTCGAAAAATTTGATTCCTTTTTTAGGAAAGTTGTCTATCGTTCTAATTTTGGAAATATCAAACATAAAATGCGTTTTTACGAGAAAAACTGTCTTACTTTGTTAAAGAAAGATTTGTCGTTTTTCCCTGGTTTTGGGGTAAAATTTTCGGAGGTCAAGAATTTTTCAACTTTTTCGCGCTCTTCGCGGGATAGGGTTTTGGGTGTCCACACGTTAATACTAACAATTAGGTCTCCTTTTCGTTGGGAATGCAGTTCGGGTAGTCCTTTTCCCTGTAGCCGTAGCACTTGCCCGCCCTGAGTACCAGCAGCAAGTTTCACGCGTGCTTTTCCTTCTAAAGTAGGAATGTCCACGCTTCCGCCCAACGCAGCCTGTGGAAAAGAAATGTAATAATTAAGATACAAGTTATTTCCATCTCGTTCAAAAGTTTCGTGCGGAACCTCTTCAATTACTACAATTAAGTCGCCGTTAATTCCGCCACGGGGCGCAGCATTTCCCTTCTCTCTCATAGAGAGTTGCATATCGCTATGTACTCCGGCAGGTATTTGCACCGTAACCACTTCTTCTCCTTTTATTGTTCCGCTTCCATTACACTCTGAACAAGGGTTTTTCACCATCGTACCTTCTCCCTGACATTGGTTGCATATTACCGCTTGCTGCATAATGCCAAACATACTTCTTTGCTGGTGAATGACATGTCCTGTGCCGTTGCAGTTTGTGCAGGAAACAATATCATCCTTACTTTTTGCGCCTTGTCCGTTGCACTGTGGGCACGTTATCTGTTTTTTTATTTTAAGTTTTTTTTCTGTGTTTGTAGCTATCTCTTCTAAGGTTAGCTTTACAGTAACTCTCAAATTAGAGCCTTTTCTTACCTGTTTGCGTTGTTGCCTTCTTCCTCCACCAAATCCGCTGGAAAACCCACTAAATCCACCTCCAAAGTGTCCGCCGAACAAATCGCCGAAGCGTTCAAAAATGGTATCCAAGTCAAAGTCCACGTTAAATCCGCCACTACCTCCACCACCGTAGGCGCCACTTACTCCGGCGTGCCCAAACTGGTCGTAGCGGGAACGCTTTTCCGGGGTGCTTAGCACATCGTAAGCCTCTGCCGCTTCTTTAAACTTCTCTTCGGCTTCCTTATTTCCCGGATTTCTATCAGGGTGATACTCCATCGCTTTTTTCCTGTATGCTTTTTTTAACTCATCTGCCGATGCTGTTTTAGAAACACCAAGAATTTCGTAATAATCTTTTTTCATTGTTTTTATTAATTGGCAACCACCACTTTTGAAAACCGTATAACCTTATCTTTCAACTTATACCCTTTTTCAGTAACGTCAATAATTTTACCTTTTTCTTCTTCGTTTTGCGCGGGGATATGAGTAACAGCTTCGTGTAAATCGGTATTAAATAGTTCGTTTACAGCAATAATTTCTTCAACTTCAAAGCGTTTAAATAGTGTTGTGAGTTTATTGTAAATAAGTTCAAAACCCTCCTTCAAAACTGCTACCTCTTCTGTATTTTGGTTGTGCTTTATCGCTCTTTCAAAGTCGTCCACGATGGGGAGTAGCGCCAATATCACTTTTTCGGAGGCAGTTGCAATGAGGTCTAATTTTTCTTTATTGGTTCTTTTTTTATAATTTTCAAACTCTGAATAGAGTCGGAGAAAGCGGTCGTTAAGTTCGGCCTTCTCTGTGGTTAGGGTTTCTATTTGTGCGGTTATTTCTGTTTCTTTGCCGCTCTTTTTCTTATTCATGTTATCTATATTAGCCTTTTTTATTGGCAAAAATGTTGCCAAAATTTGGATTTAAGGCAACATTTAAAATAAATGGGTAAAGCCAAAACTATTTAATTCCTAATTCCGCCTTTACTTTAGCTGTTAAATCATCGGATGATGAACTAAACAACAACGTTGAGATGTCGAAAATATAAGCATAATTATTTGCTTTGGCAATTTTTTTAATAGCGTCGAGTAATTTTTTTTGAAAAGGCTCGAGCAGTTCTAATTGTTTATCTTGCAAGTCAACCTCCATAGAACGTGCAAATTCTTCCATTCTTTTATACATTGCAACCAGCTCATCTTGTCTAATTTTTAAAACAGCAGGAGAAGTATTAGGAGAGTTTGCCAATTTTTCAAGGGCAGCTTGTTTTTCTTGTACTTCAGCAACCATTTGCTCGCCAATGGCTTGGAGTTCCTCCGCATAGTTTTTTATTAAAGTTTGAACAGAATCTATTCCGTTCATATTTTTCATAATATCTCCGTAATCCACATGACCGAATTTTGCCTGTGCAAAGCTACTAAAGGGTAGGAGTAGAAAGCAGAAAAGCAGAAGGCAGAAAGCAGAAGGGGGAAAGATATTTAAAATTTTTCTTTTCATAACTATTCGATTATTAATCATTAATCACTACTTTATTCCAAGTTTTTTCTTCACAAGGGGAGTAATGTCATCGCCTCCGTCGTAATAAAGCAAAATTTGGGTATCGAAGATGTAGCTATATTTATGTTCTTTTGCAACTTCATTGATAGCATTTTGTACTTTTTCCTGAAAAGGGGCAACTAAGCGACGTTGCTCTTCTTCATAATCTTCTTGAACATTGTACTGAAACTCCTGTATTCTATTTCCGAGCGCGCTCAATTCATCTTCTCTTAATTTTCTAACAGAAGATGACATTGTACCGGCTTCTTTATCAAATTTATCTTTTTTAGATTCAAATTCAGCTACCATATTTTCATAAAGTGTTTGAATATTTTTATGAAACTCCATTAATTTAATTTGAACGGAATCTATCCCCGGCATATTGGGCATGATTTCACTTGAATTTACATGTCCATATTTTTGTGCAAAAACTGAAGTCATGCAAAAACAACATGCGACTAAAACAACTGTAATTTTTTTCATTTTTTATGTATTAATTTATTTTTGAACTGCTATTCCCAAGCGCTGCATTACCATATCGCTTAGGTCGAATTTAGGGTCGGCATATACGATAGTCATGGCGCCTGCCGTATCGAAAACGAAGGCATATCCTCTATCTTTGGCAAGCGCTTCAATGGCGTTAAAGACTCTGTCTTGGATAGGTTTTACCAATTCTTCTCTTTTCTTAAATAGATCGCCATCTTTTCCAAATCTTTTCTTTTGTAAATCTTTGGCATCTTGTTCTGCTTTTATGATGGCTTCTTCTCTTTTCTGTTTAAGATTTTCGGGCAATGTTATTGCTTCTACCTGATATTTTTTATACATGGAATCGATGGAAGAGAATTTTTTTTCAATCTCTTTTTGCCAGTTTGCAGCCAATCTATCTAATTCTTTTTGTGCTTCTTTATATTCAGGAATATTTCCTAATATATACTCCGAATCAATATATCCATATTTTTGTGCAAAAGCGGAGAGTGCAAAACAGGTTGCAAAAACGATGAGTAGGATTCTTTTTTTCATAATTTAACAATTTTTTTCTTGTAACGTATTTTTTTTATGATTATTATAGCATTAATCAATCGATGAGTTGATAGAAATATGGAAGTGTCCTTTATTTGCTCCAGCTCTGTGTGGAAGTTCATCAAATCCGTATCCCCAGTCAAAACCCAATAATCCGAACATCGGCAAGAATACTCTAATACCCACACCAGCAGATTTATAGAGTTTAAACGGGGAATACTGACGTTTGTCTAACCATGTATTTCCAGCTTCAAAAAAGCCCAATAAATATATAGTAGCGCTTGGATTGAGTGTAATGGGGTATCTAATTTCTGTGGTAAACTTATTATAGATAGCGCCGCCGATAGGTTCTCCGCGCAACGTAGGAGTTAGAGAAGAATCAAGGTAGCCACGCATTCCTATTACCTCTCTGCCGTCTAAAGCAAAATTCGATAGTCCGTCTCCACCCAAATAGAATCTCTCAAATGGGGCAATGCCAATATCTTTGTTATAACATCCCATAAATCCCGATTTGAAACGAACATTCAACACCAAATTTTCTACGAGACGGGTGTACCATGAGATATTAAATTTCCATTTATGTAGCTCTAACCAACGATATTTTACTTGCGGCGAAGCGGTTTTGTAATCAATATTTGTAAATAATGAATAAGGAGGTGTAAATTGTGCAGAGAACATTAAATCGGAGCCTTGACGTGGATATATCGGAGCATCTACGGAGTTGCGCGACAAAGTAAAAATATAGCTGATATTGTTGGAATGGCCCTGTGAAAAAATAAAAATAGAGCCATAGTTATGTACATTATAACGCTGATAGGAAATCATGTGCGACATTTGAAAATAATCGTCAGGCCATTTTAGTTTTTGTCCGTAAGAAGCATAAAGTCCAAATATTTTAATAAAAGCGTGTTGGGCTGCAGACCTCTTAAAACCGTTGGTTTGAATTTGATAGCTTAATCCTGCGGATAACGAGTTCGGTTTTTTCCCACCTACCCATGGTTCGGTAAAACCAACCGAATAATACTGGTACCAAGTTGCATTTGTTGAGCCTCTAAACTCTAATTTCTGTCCGTCTCCGGAAGGAATGGGAGACCACGCCCCTTTTTTAAAGAACTTCCTAAAAGAGAAATTATTGAATTTTACCCCTACACTCAGTACCAACCCTGTTGCCCCATATCCTAACGATAGCTCCAATTGGTCGGAAGAAGCCTCTTCCACAACAAACTCAATATCTACTGTTCCATCTGCCGGGTTGGGTTGAGGAACTACATTAAGAGACTCTTGATTAAAAAATTGCATAGAAAGCAACATCTGTTGCGAGCGAATCAGGTCCATCTTATTGAACATCTGCCCGGGAATAGTAGTTACTTCACGTAAAATAACCTTGTCGCTGGTTTTGTTGTTGCCCGAAACTGTAATTTTGTTGTATTTCGTTTGTTTACCTTCCTGAATCCGAATCTCCAAATCAACGGAGTCTTTTTCAACTCTTACTTCAATGGGTATTGCGTTGAAAAACAGATAGCCATCATTCATATACAGCGTAGCAATATCGTTTCCGTTTTTCTCTTGCAACAACCGCTCATTTAACAACGATTGGTTGTACACATCTCCCTTTTCAATACTCAGAATCTCTTTGAGAAGCTGGGTGGGGTATTTTGTATTTCCTACAAAGTCAATATTTCTTAGATAGTATTTGTTTCCTTCCGAAATATCTATGAAAATATAGGCGAGACTGTTTTCAAAAATTACCGTATCAAAAAGGATGTGAGCATCTCTATAGCCATAGTCGTTCAACTTGTTGATTAAACTTACTTTATCGTTTTCGTAGTCGTCTCTAATAAATTTTGATGACTTAGCAATTCTGAATTTTACTCTTTCAGAGAAATAGTCATCAACATGTTCTAAGAGGTCTTTTGATTTATAATAATCTTGGTTTTTTATCATAAATCGAAGCACGGTATCTGCTTTAGAAATGATTTCAAACCGTGTTCTCTCTTTTGTGCCTTTCATTGCTTTGGTAAGCCTGCCTTGCGGAATACTTACTCCGGAGATGATGATGCGGTCTATCTTAACTTTTTTCCCTTTTTCTATATGAAATATTAGATTTACCCCTTTGTGTACTTTCTCTTCGGGTTTTACCTCCACATTTACTTCAACATTATAATATCCTTTTTCTACGTAGTACTTTTTTATCACATTAATACATGTTTGTATCATGTTTTCATTCACGATATTACCTTGCGCTAATTTGACTCTGTCTCTCAGATCGGTTTCCTGACTTTTTTTAATACCTCTAAAAGCAAAGGCTACTAATCTGTTTCTTTCCGTTACGTGAATATTAAGAAAAGCCAAATTATCAACTACGCGAGTAAATGTAATCTCAATATCTTCATACATTCCCGATTTCCAGATATTTTTTATAGTTTTCGAAATTTGTTCTCCGGGAATTTCAATCATGTCTCCCACTTTGAATAATAGTAGTCGCATATCGAAATTGATGGTACCGGTATGTGTTATTCCTCCTATTTCGTATGTTTTTGGCGTTGAGAAGCTAACATTTGTTTCGGTGTTTTCCTCTTCTGTTGTTAAAATTATTTGTCCGTAACCATGTAAACTACAAGTACTTATCAGTATTAATATCAGCATTAGTTTACAACGGAAAGTATTCATGAAGTAGGGTCAAAAATTAGTCGGCAAATATAGAAAAAAATCCTATTAGTGCGCCTCAAACCAATTCTTTCCAAAACTCATTTCGGCTACAAGTGGAACTTTTATGCGAAGGGCAGAACTCATTAAGTTAGGGATTATTTCTGCAATAATATCTAACTCTTCCATAGGAACGTCGAAAACCAATTCATCATGTACTTGCAGCACCATTTTTGTGTTTAAATTTCTGTTTTTTAATTCTTTGTGTATTTTAATCATGGCAATTTTAATCACATCGGCGGCAGTGCCTTGTATGGGTGCGTTGATGGCATTACGTTCTGCCGCCTTTCGCAACATGCCGTTCGCAGAATTGATGTCGCGAATGTAACGCCGCCGCCCCAGCAAAGTCTCTACATAGCCATTTTTTTTAGCAAAATCAACAATTCCATTCATAAATTCTTCAATTTTTGGAAAACTATTGTTGTAATCATTAATTAATTTACGCGCTTCGCCATGAGGAATATGTAGTCTATCTGCCAATCCAAACGCCGACATGCCATATAAGATGCCAAAATTAACCGTTTTCGCATAACGCCGCTGTTCTTTTGTTACCTCTTTCAACGGCACTTGAAAAACGTGAGATGCGGTTGCTGCATGAATATCTTCTTGTTGTTGAAAAGCACGAATCATATTTTCGTCGTTTGCCATAGAAGCAACAATACGCAACTCTACCTGCGAGTAATCGGCAGAAACCAATACATTTTTGTCAGACGAAGGAATAAACGCTTTACGAATCTCTTTGCCACGCTCCGTTCGGATAGGGATATTTTGCAGGTTGGGCGCGGTGGAGCTCAGTCGCCCTGTGGCTGTTACAGTCTGCTGAAAAGTAGTGTGAAGCTTCCCCGTTTTAGGAGAAATCAAAAGCGGTAAAGCATCAATATAGGTAGATTTGAGCTTCGATAGGGTGCGCCATTCTAAAACCAAAGGCACAATGGGGTGTTTGTGATACAACTTCTGCAATATCTCTTCTCCCGTTTGGTACTGTTTCGTCTTTGTTAATTTTGCATTATCAATGATGTGCAGTGTCTCAAACAAAACCTCACCCAATTGTTTAGGAGAGGCAACATTAAAAGGATTTCCCGCCAGCTCAAAAATTTGTTTTTCAATATTTTGAATCTCTTCTGTAATCTCAACTGAACTTTCTTCCAACTGTTTTCGAGCAATTCTTATTCCACAACGTTCCATGTCTGCAAGCACCTGAGTTAGTGGCATCTCAATATCGTAAAACAACTGTAATAATGATGCTTTTTCTAATTCATCTTTAATAATGGGAAACAGCTGTGCAAAAACTTCTACCTTCTCACAAGCAATATCTATAAGATATTTTTGCGACAAATTTAGATAATTATTAATTAATTGGTAATTTAAATTAGATTCCGTAATTCTTTCCAATTGATGCGAAACTTCGGGTTGTATGAGGTAGTGAGCCACCTGCAAATCGAATACATTAGCTTTAATACCTATTTGATTTTCATCACAATACTTAAAAATAGATTTGGTTTGGAATGATACAATTTCACGAGGGTTTTCAAAGATATTTTTTAATATTTCGGATGAATTATCAGAAGACGTTTCGTTAAGTTTACCAAAATATTGGTAAAAAATCTGGGCTCCATTTTTCGAGAAAGCAAAACCACAAATTTCATTGTTGTTATACATCCATTCAAAAAAAATAGAGGCTTCCGGCGGTAGATACTCAAAATTGAACAACCCCGTATTAATCTCAGTAAAATTATGCGAGCGAGAGGCAAATGTTTTGTAAATAGAATTGTTTTGTTGGGACTCAAATTGATGCACCTCGAAAACTGCTGTATCTTGATTAAACAAATCCGGAATATTGCTTTCGCTCCTTCTTGGGCTTATTGGATAATTCTTTACTACGTTGCCTTCTGCCTTCTGCGTTCTGCATTCTGCGTTCTGCATTTCATCAGGATACATTTCTTGCATTTCCATCAAAATCTTGTTCCCCAGCGCACGAAACTCTAATTCGTGGAACAGACTTCGGAGGGCATCGAAATTTGGAGTGCGCACGGCTGTGGCCTCACAAGCGCACTCAATAGGCACATCCAACATGATGGTAGCCAATGATTTCGACATAAAGGCCTGCTCTTGGTAGTCAATGAGCGTTTGGCGCAGTTTTTCGTTATCTACTTGCTCAATATTTTGATAAATATTTTCGATGGAATGAAACTGCTGTATCAGCTTTTTTGCTTTTACTTCGCCTATGTTGGGTACGCCGGGGATATTGTCGGAACTATCTCCCCACAAACCTAAAATATCGATCAACTCTTCGGGGTGTGCAATGTTATACTTTTCGCAAATCTCTTTTACGCCAACAATTTCTGCTTTTTGACCGAACTTCGCCGGTTTGTACATAAAAATATTTTCCGACACTAACTGTCCGTAATCTTTATCTGAGGTCATCATATACACTTCAAAGCCTTCAATTTCTGCTTTTTTTGCTAATGTTCCTATAATGTCGTCGGCTTCGTAGCCATCTTTTACTAAAATAGGGATATTTAGCGCTTCTAAGAGTCTGTATATATAGGGTATAGCTTTAACAATATCTTCGGGGGTTGATTCGCGGTGTGCTTTATAGGCTTCAAACTCGGCGTGGCGCAGGGTGGGTGCGCCTGTATCGAATGAAACCGCCAAATGGGTAGGTTTTTCGTTGCGGATGACTTCATACAGCGTGTTGAGAAATCCAAAAATAGCGGAAGTATTTAATCCTTTGCTTGTTACGCGCGGAGAACGAATCATGGCATAGTATGCTCTGTAAATGAGCGCCATAGCGTCTAATAAAAAAATTTTTTTTGAGTGCATCTCTTTTCAATTCATTAAATAAATGTTTTTGAGAACGTTAAGAACCGTTTACAAACATCATTATTTTTACGTGCAAATAAACATCAAATATTTTGAACTACACCCTGAAAGATAAAAAATTTCACACTAATTTTTCATATTAAAATTTTTATATTTTTGCAGCCCCAAAAAAATGGGGGTATTTTACCTATACAATTGACAAAGACCAATTGATTATTAACAAAAAACAAAAAACAAAAATGAAAATTCACATTAAAAAAGGCGACAATGTGAAGGTAATTGCCGGCGATTCGAAAGGGCAACAAGGAAAAGTGCTCGAAGTAATCGTTGACAAATATCGTGCATTGGTCGAAGGCGTAAACTTGGTGTCGAAGCATACCAAAGCCAATGCCAAAAACGCTAAAGGAGGCATTGTGAAAAAAGAAGCTCCTATTCATATCTCGAACCTCATGGTGGTAGATAACAAGGGTAATGCTACGCGCATTGGGCGTAGGCTAAGCGAACCCAAAAAAGTGGGGGATAAAGCAAGATTAGTTCGTTATTCTAAAAAAACAGGAGAGGAGATAAAATAATGTACACGCCAAGATTTAAAGAAAAATACAACAACGAAGTTGTACCTGCTATCAAAGAGCAATTCGGATTCAAATCGGTGATGAGAGTTCCAAAACTTAAAAAGATATGTATCAACCAAGGTCTTGGAAAGTTCGGTATCGCTGATAAAAAATTAATAGATATAGGTGTAAACGAAATGACTCTCATTGCCGGTCAAAAAGCGGTTGCTACCAAATCAAAGAAAGACGTTTCTAACTTCAAATTGCGTCGTGGGATGCCTATTGGTGTGCGCGTTACGCTTCGCGGAGAAAGAATGTATGAATTTTTAGATAGATTAATCTCTGTTTCTATTCCACGTATCCGCGACTTCAGAGGAATTAGCGATAAGGGCTTCGATGGCAGAGGAAACTACACGCTTGGCGTTCCCGAGCAAATTATCTTCCCTGAGATTGATATTGATAAAGTTGCAAAAATTAACGGTATGGACATCACTTTTGTAACCACCGCACGCAACGATAAAGAGTGTTTGGCGTTATTAAAACAATTCGGATTACCATTTAAAAATCAAAAATAATTATGGCAAAAGAATCATTAAAAGCAAGAGAAGTTAAGAGAGCAAAATTAATTGCCAAATACGCTGCCAAACGCGCAGAGTTGAAGAAAATTATCAACAGCAATGACTATGAAGCTAAAGAAGCTGCCATCATTGCGTTGCAAAAATTACCGCCCAACTCAAACCCTATCCGTTTGCACAACCGCTGCAAACTTACCGGTCGTCCGAAAGGCTATATCCGCACTTTCGGTATTTCGCGTATCAATTTTAGAGAAATGGCAAACCAAGGGTTGATTCCCGGTGTTAGAAAAGCCAGTTGGTAACCAATTTAAAAATTTAAACATTTAAGATTTAGAAAATGAATACAGATCCGATTTCAGATTATTTGACCCGAGTGCGTAATGCGATTGCGGCAAATCATAAGGTAGTGGAAATTCCTACCTCGAAAGTGAAAAAAGAAATAACCAAAATATTGTTCGATAAAGGGTACATATTAAATTATAAATTTGAAGATGACGTTTTCCCCGGTATCATTAAGATAGCGTTGAAATATCATCCAAGTACCAAAGAATCTGCAATACGTACTTTGAAACGCGTGAGCCGCCCGGGACTTCGTAAGTATGTGGGCGTTGAAGAGATGCCATCCGTATTGAACGGCTTGGGAATCGCCATAGTTTCTACCTCACGCGGTATGATGACCGATAAAGAAGCCAAAACCCAAAACTTGGGCGGCGAAGTAATTTGTTTTGTAAGTTAATAGGAGGAAAGAGTTATGTCAAGAATAGGAAAATTACCCATTACGCTACCCAAAGGCGTAGAGATTACAAGAGATGAAAAAAGCCAAATCGTAACCGTTAAAGGACCTAAAGGCGAATTGAAACAATATGTGGACGGTGACATCACATTGACCATTGAAGAAGGTACATTGACCCTCGTTCGTCCTACCGAACAAAAACGCCACAGAGCGATGCACGGTCTTTACAGAGCGTTGCTTGCCAACATGATAAAAGGCGTTTCGGAAGGCTTCGAAATTAAACAAGAATTGGTGGGCGTTGGCTACAAAGCCGAAGCAAAACCCGGTAACTTATTAGAAATGAGTTTGGGGTACTCTCACAATATTCTTTTTGAACTTTGCCCAGAAGTAACGGTGGAAACCATTAGTGAAAAAGGTAAAAACCCTTTAATCATTTTACGTGGCATCGACAAACAGTTGCTGGGACAAATCGCAAATAAAATTCGCTCGTATCGTAAGCCTGAGCCTTATAAAGGAAAAGGTATTCGCTTTGTGGGTGAGATTGTACGTAAAAAAGCCGGTAAATCCGCTGAAAAATAAAATCATTAACCTACTCATAAAGTTTAGAACATTATGGCATTTAACAGAAAAACATTTAGACGCAACAGAATAAAAATGAGAATCCGTAAAACGGTTCACGGGTCCTCTAACCGCCCCAGAATGTCGGTATATAGAAGCAACCGCGATATCTATGTGCAATTGATTGACGACAACGCAGGCACTACCTTAGTTTCTGCATCATCGGCCATTGTCGGTATCCGCGACTTAAAAGCAACCAAGATTGAAAAATCGGCAATGGTTGGAAAACTCATCGCAGAAAAAGCAAAAGAGGCTGGTATTGAAACCGTCGTTTTCGATAGAAACGGCTATTTGTATCATGGTAGAGTAAAATCTTTAGCGGAAGCCGCAAGAGAAGGTGGTTTAATTTTCTAATATTTAAGGAGAAACAGATATGTCAAGTTTAAAAATTAAAAGAATAAAAGCAACCGACATCGAACTGAAAGATAGATTAGTTGCAGTGAACAGAGTAACCAAAGTTACTAAAGGTGGACGTACATTCAGTTTCTCTGCTATTGTAGTAGTAGGAAATGAAAACGGCATTATTGGATTCGGTTTGGGAAAGGCAAAAGAGGTTTCCGCTGCTATTTCCAAAGGTATCGACGATGCGAAGAAGAACTTAATCCGTGTACCTGTTTATAAAAAAACTATCCCACACGCTGCCGAAGGTAAATATTGCGGTTCGTTGGTATTTATGAAACCCGCTGCGCCCGGTACCGGAGTTATTGCCGGCGGCGCCATGCGTGCAGTTTTTGAAACCGTAGGTATTCAAAATGTATTAGCCAAATCGAAAGGCTCTTCTAATCCCCATAGCGTAGTAAAAGCCACCATTAACGCACTAGCACAAATGCGCGATGCGTATAGCGTAGCACAAGTACGTGGCGTAGGATTAGATACTGTTTTTAACGGGTAATTCAACGTTAAATTTCGCGCCTACAGAAACTATATTTAAGGAAATTTTGTCTGATTTATTCAAACAATATTTATATGTAGGTAGAATGATTGAAGCCGTTGCAGATTGGATTGATAATCATAATGTAGAAAATATTAGTGCTATCCAAGAAGAAATTTTGGGAAATTACAAAGCAACACATAGAACCTGCTGTCTTGAAGAATCAAATTGTCAGCATCTTATTAGTGAAGATATGCAACACGGTCAGAAGATAACAAACCTTGTAATTCGCAATATTTTTAATTGAGAATGTTTAATGCCTTATACAACAGTGAAATGTTAACTACTTTAGTTATTCCTTTAGCATCCCCATCAAGATGGTAAAAGAATTTGTTGTTAGAGCTTATCACAAGTTTTTCGGAAGTTTTACAAGTAGAGTAACTTGAGGTATCAATTTTTCCGGAAAGCAATCTATAAATGAATGGAATGATGCAATAAATAGGCGGTTTTTTACATAAAATAATCTCTAAAATATTATCGTCTAATTGTGCAGCCGGCGCTACTTTCACACCGTAGCCCCACTGCGAACAGTTGGCTGCTGCAATAAAGAAAAAATGACCTTCAATTGTTTCTCTTTCCAATTCAATTTTATAGTGTTGCTCTTTCGCGAAAAAATAATCTTTTAGAATAGCCCATGCGTAACCAAAAAATTTTCTTTTTTTACTTCTGTTGAAGTCGTACGCAACTTTTGCATCGTACCCAACGCCGGTTAAACTGAAAAAAAACTGTTCATTACAAATACCTGCATCAATTTTTTTTATGCGTGATGTATTGATTTGTTGAATCGCTTTTCTGTATTGAAGAGAAATACCTAAATCGCGTGCTAATCCGTTTCCTGAGCCACACGGAATGATACCCAGGGCGGTGTTGGTATTTACTAATTGTGCAGCTATCTCATTAATTGTGCCGTCGCCCCCTACTGCTACAACAATATCTACACCCTGTTTTACTGCATTTTTTGCAATTTTCGTGGTGTGCCCCGGATATTCAGACTGGACAATTGAGAACAAAAACTTATTCTTATCTATTAATTCCGGGATAGCTTTAGAGATTTCCAATTTGTTATGCCCACCAGAAATGGGGTTAACAATGAAGAGTATCGCTTGTTTGGGAAGTGTCATTGTGAGAGTAGTAAGTCCGGGTTTTGTTGTTGTTTAGAATGTAAAAAACTGTGTACAAACACCTGATTTTCAGGCTTTGTGGAGCCGGCGGGAGTCGAACCCGCGTCCAAACGTGTTGCAAAAGTGCTTTCTACATGTTTAGCCGAAGTTTAATTGTCGGCGAAGGAAAAGTACTCGACAAACTGCGCCTTCGCTTATCTTCTAATATTTCGCCTTTGCACCGAAGCCTGCATCAGCTATCTTTTCATTTACGATGCTTCGTTCCGGACGCAGAAAAGCAAAGCTTCCGGGGAAACACCCGAGGCTATAAACCTGGTTTATGCTTCGGGAACCACTGCGGTTAAGCAGCGATTGCATAAGAGTTGCCAGTTATTGGCTACGAGAGTTAGTTTTTAACGGAACCGTCTCACAACTTCCGACATGCTTACAAATCCACATACATGCTGTCAAAACCAAACGACCCCAAAATGATGTGATTAGTGGTTAATGAGTTTGTATTGTTCGTTATTTTTTATAAGGGTGCAAAAATACATCATTTTTTAATTTGGAAAACCATTTTTCAATTCCTTCTCAATAAATTTTTGATATTGCCTGTACAAAAAATTGTTGAAAACGGTAATATTCCCTGTTTCTCGTGCTCGTTCCAACGCTTGAATATATGAGATACGGCTGCTTCTGAAAACATAAAAAATCGGCAAATCAAATAGGGCTAAAATATAATTCATCAACAATCGGCTTGTGCGTCCATTACCGTCTGCAAATGGGTGTATGCTTACAAATCTGAAATGTGTTTCAAAGGCTAATTCGCATTTTTGGCTAAATGTGCTTACGGTTCCGATTCTCTCATTTACCTCTTTTACAAGTATTGTCATTAGTGCAGCAATTTTGCTACTGTCGGGGAAACGTTTTGAACCTGCAAACACGTTCAGTAAACGATAATCGCCCTTTGTACTGTCAAAAGTTCCTAATACAGTGTTGTAAATGCTGCCTGTGTTTTTAACTACCAACGCTCCGATTTCCTTAATTAATGTTTCCGTTATCGGGGTTTTTTCTTTGGCTTTATTAATCGTGAAAACGAGCGCTTTTTGATGGTCAATTACCATTTGTTGTTCTGTAAAAGGTTTGTTTTTAGCGGGAATATCAAGGTCAAGTAAATTATACACTTGCCCCTCTGTGAGTGTGCTGCCCTCTATGGCTGTTGAATGGTAAGTAACAGCATAACAGGTCAATTTTTCTAAATTTACCTGCCCCTGCATAATACGCTTGTATTCTGATACAAGGTTTTCAAGTTTATCTAATTGTGCTTTTTTCATAGATTATTTCATCCACTACTTCATTTCTCCAAAAAACTTATAGAAATAAGGTATTGTTTCAATTCCTTTGAAGAAGTGGTCTAATCTAAAACTTTCGTTGGGCGAGTGAATGGCATCTGCTTCTAAACCAAAGCCGATTAAAATTGATTTAATGCCGAGCATTTTGTCGAAGCCGGCAATAATAGGGATACTTCCGCCGCTTCTTGTTGGGATAGGCGTTTTTCCGTATGTTTGTTCAAAAGCTTTTTCGGCAGCTTTATATGCCGGCATATCTATCGGCGAAACATAAGCGTTTCCGCCATGATGTGGTCTTACTTCTACTTTTACGCACTTAGGCGCAATTGCTTCAAAGTGTTTTTTGAAAAGTGCACTTATTCTTTCAGGGTCTTGGTTGGGCACAATACGCATGGATAACTTTGCGTATGCTTTTGAGGGGAGTACTGTTTTTGTTCCCTCTTCGGTATAGCCGCCCCAGATTCCGCACAAGTCAAACGATGGGCGAATGCCTACATGTTCCATCGGTGTATAGCCCTCTTCGCCACATAATTCTGCTACATCAATCGCTTCTTTATAGGCTTTTTCATCAAAGGGCGCTTTTGCCATCAAAGCTCGTTCGTTTTCCGAAATAATTAAAACATCATCATAAAAATTGGGAATTGTTATCCGATTTTTTTCATCTGTAATGGAAGCAACCATTTTGCATAAGATATTGATGGGATTGGCAACAGCACCTCCGAACAAACCGGAATGCAGGTCGCGATTGGGACCGGTAACTTCTACTTCAAGGTATGTTAACCCTCTCAAGCCTACTGTAATAGAAGGAGTTTCAGAATCAATCATGCTGGTATCGGAAACCAAGATAATATCGGCTTTTAATTTTTCTTTGTTCGCTTCACAGAATGGATACAAGTTTTTGCTGCCAATCTCTTCTTCCCCTTCCATCATAAATTTCACATTACAAGTTAATTGATTCGTATTAACCAAATACTCAAACGCTTTGGCGTGCATAAACGACTGCCCTTTATCGTCGTTAGCGCCGCGACAGTATATTTTTCCGTCAATGATAGTAGGTTCAAACGGAGGTGTTTTCCATAATTCGGGAGCACCAGCAGGCATTACATCGTAATGTCCGTAAACAAGAACAGTAGATGCACTTGGGTCTATTATTTTTTCACCATACACAACGGGTGCGCCTTCTGTGGGATAAACTTCTGCTGTGTCGCAGCCGGCAGCAAGAAGAAGTTCCCGCCAACGCTCTGCACATTGTAACATTATATCGGGATTATACTCCGCTTTGGAACTTACCGATGGGATTCTTAATAATGAATAAAGCTCCTCTAAGAAGCGTTCTTTGTGGGTTTCGATGTACTGTTTTAAATCGTTCATAAATAAATGGGGATTAATTTTTTGTTACTTAATAATTAATGTATCTTTTTGAAAAATATTGCATTCCTGTTTTTGTTTTTTTGAGCGAAGTAGGCTTCGCAAAAGTATTAAAAATTAAGTTACTTTTGCGCACGAATCACAAATCCTAATGAAACTTTATATTCTTCCTACTCCTATCGGCAATCTTGAAGATATTACACTTCGAACACTCCGTATTTTAAAAGAGGTTAATGTTGTTTTTTGTGAAGATACGCGCACTACAAAAAAAATGTTGAAACATTACGATATTGAAAAAAAATGTTACGCATATCATATTAATAATGAACACAAACGAGTGGCTGAATATGTGCAGTGGGTAAAAAACGGGCAATCGGCTGCCTTAGTTTCCGATGCCGGTACGCCAGGGGTTTCCGACCCAGGGTATCTTTTCATTAAAGAGTGTTTGGCGGCCGGCGTTGATATTGAATGTCTGCCGGGGGCAACCGCGTTAATACCGGCAATTGTGGCATCCGGTTTGCCGTGCGATAAATTTTACTTTCACGGTTTCCTCCCTCATAAAAAAGGAAAAGAAACCATACTTAATATGCTAAACGAGAGAAAGGAAACTGTAGTTTTCTACGAGTCGCCACACCGCTTAGTAAAAACATTAACCATGATGCACCATTGCCTTCCTTTAGAAAGAAAAATTTGTGTATCAAGAGAAATAAGCAAAATTTATGAAGAACATTTTAGAGGAAATGTTTCAGAGGCTTTGGCTTACTTCTCATCAAAAGAAGTAAAAGGAGAGATTGTTATTACGGTGGCAGGCAGCGATTCAACGATGAAAACAGGTGGGCAGAGGCTTAAATCTATTAACTTTTAACTTTTAACATTATATTTACTCTTTTATGAAAACCATATTAATTACCGGTGCATCAGGCGGTTTTGGAGAAGCAATGGCGAAAAGGCTTGCCAAACAAAGCGTAAAACTCATATTAACAGGGCGAAACAAAATATGCTTAGAAAATGTTTGTGATTATATTACAACAAATACTTCTTCTAAAGTATTGCCATTAGTTTTCGATGTGCAAGATTTTGATGCCTGCAAGAATGCAATAGCACAGATTCCCGAAGAGTTTAAAGATATTGATGTGTTGATTAATAATGCGGGGCTGGCGCTTGAACTGAACACTGTTGATAAAGGGAGTATAGAAGACTGGGAACAAATGGTTAATACTAATATTAAAGGATTGCTTTTTATGACACGGCTCATCTCTCCTATAATGGTGGCGAAAAAAACGGGGCATATTATTAATATTGGCTCAATCTCAAGCAGAGAAGTTTATGCTGGGGGAAATGTATATTGTGCCACCAAACATGCGGTTTTAGCGCTTTCGCAAGGTACAAGGATGGACTTATTACCCCATAATATTAAAGTTACACACGTTTCCCCCGGAGCAGCAGAAACCAATTTCTCCATCGTGCGTTTTCATGGAGACTGCGCCCGCGCAGGAAAAGTCTATGAAGGCTTTACCCCCTTGGTGGCCGATGATGTTGCAAATGTTGTTGAATATGTGCTTTCTTTACCGGAACACGTGTGTATTAATGAAATTAATCTTACTTGCACGGCGCAATTCAACGGTTTGATTCACAGGCCACAGTGTGGAATCTCAGAAACTCGGAAAAGGTCAAAATGAGACTATGAATTTGCAAATAATAGTAAAAAGCTGGTTTAAGCAAAGTATTACTACGAGTATCAAGATTTTCAAAATCATGCTCCCGGTTTCTATTATTGTTAAAATACTACAAGAAACAGGTTTAATAGTGTATATCGGCGATGCGCTCGCACCTTTAATGAGCGTAATGGGACTGCCCGGCGAAATGGGGTTGGTGTGGGCCTCAGCAATGGTGGGCAATATATACGCAGGGATTATTACTTTTCTTTCTATTGGAATGGAACTAACAATAGCTCAGATTACAGTGCTGTCCACTATTATTCTAATTGCACACACTCTTCCTATTGAGTTGGCTATTACTCAAAAAGCAGGCGTGAAAGCAGGTGCTGCTTTTATTTTTAGATTTATTTTTGGTTTAATTGCCGGCATTGTCCTATATTATATCTATAATTTCTTAAATCTGTATCAAAACGTACCCATTGAAATTGATAAAGTGGTAATGATTTCTGAAAAAGCAACTTGGGGTACGTGGATACTTAGTGAACTGAAAAATTATGCCTTTGTTTTTTGCTATATCACAGGGCTGATAATAATTATAGATATTTTGAAACGCATAGGAATTATTGAGAAAATTAATAGGTGGTTTTATCCTGTTTTAAGATTGTTAGGGATTGAGAAGGAGGTAATTCCCATTACCGTTATAGGGATGACGCTGGGTTTGGCCTACGGGGGTGGACTCATTATTAATGAAGTAAAACAAACGCAATTAAAAAAGCGAAATGTATGTTATGCGCTTATGCTCATGTCGCTATCTCATAGTATCATAGAAGATTCAATTCTAATGATTGCCATTGGTGCCAGAATTTCAGGCATTTTCTTTTTTAGAATAATTTTTACATTAATTGTAATGTATTTCTTTGTAAGAGTAACACAAAAGTGGAGTGAGAAGCGTATGGCTAAATGGTTTTATGCTTAAAACCGCTTTCTTATTTTTCCTTTTTTATCTCCGCTACTTTTCCTCGCAAAGGTGTTTCAGGTTCAATTCCTTCTTTAATTTCTACTGAAAAGCCATCAGAAAGCCCAATTTTAACGTATGTTTTTGTATATCTATCAACCCCTTCTTTTTGTGAATTTTCTACATAAACGAACGCGGAATCTGCAATAAATTCAACGGCGTACTCAGGAACGGTGAGAACCTCCTCTGCTTTTTCAGTAACAATTTCGCCGTTGGCGCTGTAACCGGAGCGTATAAAAGGGGCATCTTCCATTTTTTTTACGGCAGCTTTTACTCTAAATAAAGTAGCTCCGTTCTCTATAGTCCCTTTTGGGGCAATATACTCCAAACGCGCATCAAAATTTTTGTCTTGCATAGCGCCAATGATTAGCTTTACCTCATTTCCAACAAAAATTCTGCCAACTTCAGTTTCGTCCACGTTTCCAACAAAAATTAAGTCGTTCATATTGGCAATCGTTGCAATGGTAGTACCATCGTTAAAAGTATTAGATTGGATAACAGAATTTCCTACTTTAACAGGCACATCTAAAATCATGCCCGAAACGGTAGCCTTCACCAAGGTATTGCTAAATTGCGCAGTGCTTTTTGATATTCCCTCCTTAATAATTTGTAGGTTTTCTTGCGCATTGTTCCGCTCTTCCTTTGCTGTTAGTAACGATGTTTCCGCCTGTTCAAATGCTTCTTTAGAAGCAACACCCGATTTGAAGAGCTTTTCTACTCTGTCGAAATTATTTTGCGCTTGCTCCAAAGTAATTCTTGTAGTATTCAATCGCGACTCTGCACTGTTTAGCTGTGCAATATCAGGAACAACCTGTACTTTCGCAATCACATCGCCCGCTTTTACTATTTGTCCGGCTTCTTTATAGAGTTCTACAACAATACCGGAAATCTGCGGTTTAACAGCCACTTCATTGCGTGGTTCTACGATGCCGGTGATGATAGTTTTCTTCTCAATAGTTTTTATTTCAGGTGTAATGGTTTCATACTTAACTTCTTTAGCGCGCGATTTATTCCATAAAAACACAAATGTTCCTATTAAAATAATCCCAAAAACAAGAAATAAGAAGAGTTTTAAGATTTTTTTCATGACTATTAGTCTCCCAGCGTTGCTACCATTACCGCTTTAATGGTGTGCATACGGTTTTCGGCTTCGTCGAACACAATTGACATGGGCGATTCGAAAACATCTTCAGTAACTTCCATTGCTTCAAGACCAAATTTCTTGTGAATATCTCTGCCTACCTCGGTTTCCAAATTGTGGAATGCGGGCAAACAATGCAAGAATTTCACTTTTGGGTTTCCAGTGGCTTTTACCACATCCATATTTACTTGGTAGGGTTTCAACAATTTAATACGTTGTTCCCAAACTTCAGCGGGTTCACCCATAGATACCCACACATCAGTGTATAAGAAATCAACACCTTTAACGCCCTCTTTTACATTGTCGGTAAGGGTTATTTTTGCGCCTGTTTCTTTCGCAATCTCTCTACATTTTGCCACTAAATTTTCTTCGGGCCAACACTCTTTGGGAGCAACGGCGCGGAAGTCCATTCCCATTTTTGCAGCGCCTACCATGAGACTGTTACCCATGTTGTTGCGAGCGTCTCCAAGATAGGCAAAAGATACGTGGTGCAACGGTTTATCGCTATGTTCTTGCATCGTTAAAAAGTCTGCCAAAATTTGTGTAGGATGAAACTCGTTGGTTAGTCCGTTCCAAACGGGTACTCCGGCAAACTCGCCGAGCGCTTCCACTATGTCTTGTCCATAGCCACGGTATTCAATTCCATCGTACATTCTGCCCAATACACGTGCAGTATCTTTCATCGATTCTTTTTTTCCCATTTGAGAGCCTGAAGGACCTAAATAGGTTACGTGTGCACCTTGATCTAAAGCAGCTACTTCAAACGCACAACGTGTTCTAGTTGAGTCTTTTTCAAACAAAAGCACAATGTTTTTCCCTTTTAATCGAGGTTGCTCCGTTCCTGCATATTTTGCAGTTTTTAAATCGGCGGAAAGTTTTAATAAATACTTAATTTCTTCTGGAGTGAAATCCAACAACTTTAGAAAGTTTCTGTTTCTTAGGTTAAATGCCATACAATTAATGTTTTATAAGGTTAGTAATCGGTTTTAATATCTTGCCGCGAATATCCATTATTTTTCTCGAATTAATGGCAAACAAAAAAAATAATTCCAATATTGAGAGTAAGAAAAAAAACTATTCTTGACAAAGCTCCGTAAGTACGCTACCTGTTGATTTGGGATGCAGGAATGCAATATTCAAATTTTCAGCCCCTTTTCTCGGGGTTTTATCAATCAGTTGCACTCCTTTGCGCTCACATTCTGCCAACGCTTCTGTAATATTCTCAACACGGAAGGCGATATGATGCACACCTTCGCCTTTTTTCTCTATGAATTTTGCCACTGGACTCTCTTCGGAAGTTGGCTCCAACAGCTCAATTTTTGTTTCACCCACTTTAAAGAAAGCGGTTTTTACTTTTTGCTCAACTACTTCTTCAATGTTGTAACATATAAATCCCAATACTTCTTCGTAGTAAGGAATAGCAGTTTTTAAATCTTTCACGGCAATGCCAATGTGCTCAATGTGCGAAATGTTCATGATATTAAGTATTATAAAAAAAGCGGCAGTTGCCGCTTTTTGTGTTTATGCCTTGTTCATTCTGCGTTCTTTAATACGTGCTTTTTTGCCTGTTAGCGCGCGGAGGTAGTAAATTCTGGCGCGGCGCACAACCCCTCTCTTGTTCACTACTATATCCGAAACAAAAGGAGACGCAAAAGGGAACACTCTTTCTACGCCAATACCGCCCGAAATTTTACGTACGGTAAAAGTTTTTGTAGCGCCATGACCACCCACTTGCAACACTACGCCCTGAAATTGCTGAATCCGTTCTTTCGTTCCTTCTACAATACGATACGCAACCGTTACTGTGTCTCCCGCTTTAAATTGAGGAAATTGTTTTACTTCTACAAAGTTATCTTCCACATACTGAATTAAATTCTTTTTCATTTTCGTCTATTTTTTTCTATTAAATACATCTTCATTTTTAGGGGCGCAAAAATAGTATTTTTTTTTAATTACAGATACCTAAAAATATTTTGGGCTAAAACTTTTTTCAGTGCTAAGAAAAAAGTATCAGCCAGTTTTCAAATATTCAGCCCACAAAAAACAAAAAAAATATACTTTTGCCCTTTCATAAAATAAACTCCTACTCATGCGTCCAGATTTTAGTAAAGTTAATCCAAAAAACATCAAAAAAAATAGAAAGTCCGTTTCTCTGAAAGACGTTGTGAGCAACGTCTCTGCCAACGAAACCCATTGGCTTACCGCTGAACAAATTTCTGTAAAACCGGTGTACAATAAAGAAGACTTGGCAGGGATGGAACACTTGAACTACGCGGCAGGGCTTCCTCCTTTTTTAAGAGGACCCTACTCCACTATGTATGTACAAAAGCCGTGGACTATTCGACAATACGCCGGTTTTTCTACGGCTGAGGAATCTAATGCTTTTTACCGCAGGAATTTAGCGGCGGGGCAAAAAGGGCTGTCCATTGCCTTCGACCTTGCTACTCATCGTGGCTACGACTCCGACCATGAACGGGTTGTGGGTGATGTGGGGAAAGCAGGCGTAGCTGTTGACTCCATTTTGGATATGAATATTTTGTTCAACCAAATTCCCTTAGACCAAATGAGCGTTTCTATGACGATGAACGGTGCAGTGCTACCCATCTTAGCATTCTACATTATAGCAGCCGAAGAACAGGGAGTGCCCATGGAAAAACTAACCGGAACTATTCAAAACGACATTCTGAAAGAGTTTATGGTACGAAACACCTACATCTACCCTCCTCTACCCTCTATGAAAATTATTGCTGATATTTTTGAATATACTGCAAAAAATATGCCTAAATTTAACTCCATCTCCATTTCCGGATACCACATGCAGGAAGCAGGAGCTACTTGCGACATCGAACTGGCATACACATTGGCTGACGGATTGGAATATTTACGTGCAGGGGTTAATGCGGGTATGAATATTGATGACTTTGCCCCCCGTTTATCATTCTTTTGGGCTATTGGAATGAACCACTTTATGGAAATTGCAAAAATGAGAGCCGCTCGCATGCTCTGGGCAAAAATTGTGAAACAGTTTCATCCGAAAAATCCTAAATCGTTAGCATTGAGAACACATAGCCAAACTTCTGGATGGTCGCTTACCGAGCAAGACCCGTTCAACAATGTGGCAAGAACTTGCATTGAAGCAATGGGCGCTGCCTTAGGACATACACAATCGCTACACACCAATGCTTTAGATGAAGCGATTGCTTTACCTACCGATTTTTCCGCACGTATTGCAAGAAATACGCAGATCTACATTCAAGAAGAAACACAAATTTGCCGTGCCGTTGACCCCTGGGCAGGCTCCTATTACGTAGAAACACTTACACAACAAATAGCCGAACGTGCATGGAAACATATCGAAGAGATTGAATCGCTGGGCGGTATGGCTAAAGCTATTGAAACAGGCATTCCGAAAATGAGAATTGAGGAAGCGGCTGCAAGAAAACAAGCGCGCATAGACTCCGGACAAGAATCTATTATCGGTGTGAATAAATATCGCTTAGAAAAAGAAGACCCTATTGATACACTGGAAGTGGACAATACTGCCGTTAGAGAAGCGCAACTCAGTAGGTTAGCACAACTAAAAGCCAACCGCAACGAAGCAGAAGTACAAAGCGCCCTTAACGCACTTACTAAATGTGCAGAAACAGGGAATGGAAACCTATTAGAATTGGCCGTTGATGCCGCAAGAAAAAGAGCATCATTGGGCGAAATATCATCAGCATTAGAAAAAATATTTGGTCGTTACAAAGCAAAAATTAATTTAATAACAGGAGTGTATAGTTCAGAACAACAAAACAATACAAACTTTAAGAAAGCTTGTATAAGGGCAGACGAGTTTGCCAAAAAAGAGGGACGAAGGCCCAGAATTATGGTAGCAAAAATGGGACAAGACGGACACGATCGCGGCGCAAAAGTGGTTTCTACCGGCTACGCCGACATTGGCTTTGATGTGGATATGGGCCCGCTATTCCAAACTCCCGCCGAAGCCGCAAAACAAGCGGTGGAAAATGATGTACACGTATTAGGCGTATCTTCACTCGCAGCCGGACACAAAACTCTCGTACCACAAGTGATTGAAGAACTTAAAAAACTAGGACGCGAAGACATCTTAGTAGTAGTGGGAGGCGTTATCCCACCGCAAGACTACGATTTTCTGTACAAATCAGGTGCCGCTGCTATTTTCGGACCCGGCTCCGTAATCTCGGATTGCGCTATCAAAATTTTGGAAATATTAGACAAATAGTTTCTCATAAAAAAGAATTAACAATAATCGTAACCACTGATGAAAAAAATAATTCAAACCGACCTTGCCCCAAAAGCCATTGGGCCATACAGCCAAGCCATTGAAGCAAATGGAATGTTGTTTATTTCCGGACAAATTCCGGTAAATCCAACTGACGGAACTATCCCCGACGGTATTGAGGCTCAAACAGAACAAGTAATGAAAAACATCGGGGCTGTCTTGAAAGAAGCAGGATACGGATACGAAAATGTAGTAAAGTCAACGTGCTTGCTTAGTGATATGGCTAACTTTAAAGCTATGAATGAAATTTATGCTAAATACTACACAGTAGCTCCCCCCGCCCGCGCCGCTTTTGCCGTAAAAACACTCCCCCTTAATGTGTTGGTTGAAATAGAAACGATTGCTGTGAAATAAATAGGGAAATTGTACGTCAAAAAAAATGCCCGTAGGCTGGGACAAAAATAAAAACAGAGACCTTTGTAAAGCCTCTGTTTTCCGTGTCGGGGTGAGAAGACTCGAACTTCCGACCACTTGCACCCCATGCAAGTACGCTAGCCAACTGCGCCACACCCCGATTTGGGTGGCAAAAATATATTTTTTTGTGTACTATTCTGTTCTAAAAAAAAATCATGTTAATTTGCAATCCTTTGAAAAAAACAATTGCTAAAAACGTAATTCAATTAATATTCAAATAAATAAAACTAATGAAAAAAAAATTATCCATCCTACTCGCTATCATTTTTATGCTACAACCCTTATTCCTAAACGCACAGTTCATCTCAGAGGCAACAAAAAGTAAAACAATTCAAGAACTTTCGAAAGAAAGCAATATCCCTAATGAACTTATTCAAAGAGGGGTTAACCAAGTAGCCCTTCTTTGGAATGAACAAGACGGAACAGCAAAAGATTTTCATAACTTTTGTGTAGAAAATCTTTGTAAAACCCCTGAAGAAAAAGAAAAACTCTTTCATCGTTTTGCCAGAAATTTTGAAATTATTTTGGGACACAACAACCGTATAGCCATTGATTTGCTACGTCCCGTACATGTTTCAGGGTATGAAACGCTTCCCATAGATGAACGTTTTTCTGCCTATAATCCCAATGCCCATTTTTCGGATGATATGTTTGCCAACAAAATTGGGTTTATTGCAGCCCTAAACTTTCCATATTTTACATTAAAAGAAAAAGAAAATAATGGAAAAAACTGGAGCGAACTCCACTGGGGCTATGTGCGCTTAGGCGACTATTTTTACTCGCGAGTGCCGGCCAACCTTCAACAAGATATTTCAATTGCCAACGCCAATGCGGATAATTATATAGCAAACTACAATATCCCAATGTGGTTAATAGAAAACGGGAACAACAACCGTTTTTGGTCGCGCGGTACAAAATTGATAACACACTGGGGACTCCGCGATGAAATTAAAGCCTCCTACGCTGATGCCGAATATGGGCTCATCAAACAACACCTCATCTATGGAATCATGAAAGCCATCATAGACCAATCTATCCCCAATGAAATAATGGGAGAAAATGAAGGATATACTTGGAAACCAATCTTAAATAAAAGCTATTTGAATAATACCGTTGAAATTGGAACTACCCCAGAACCTAATACAAGATACCAGCATCTGCTCAATATTTTTAAAGCAATTAGTGCAACCGACAAGTGTTACTCAGAAAATAGCACCTACCTTACGCGCAGATTTGAAGGCGAATTGGAAATGACACTTGCAGATGTGGAAAAACTTTTTATCTCGCTCATCACCTCCCCGCAAGTAAAACAAACTGCCGAACTTATTGCCAAAAGATTAGGAAGAAAACTACAACCTTTCGATATTTGGTACGACGGTTTTAAAACGAGAAGTCTATTAAACCAAGAACAGCTAAATGAAGATGTACTAAAAAAATATCCGGATGTCGCTGCATTTCAAAAAGACCTGCCCGAAATTCTTATTAAATTAGGTTTTACCCCGCAAAAAGCAAAGGAAATTTGTAAATATATACAAGTGGACCCATCGGTGGGCGCCGGACACGCTTGGGGCGCAGAAATGAAAACCGACAAATCTATGCTCCGTACCCGTTTCGTAAATGGAATGGATTATAAAGGCTATAATATCGGAATTCACGAGTTTGGACATAATGTAGAACAAACCATATCCTTGCACGATGTGCCGAACTATTTCCTAAAAGGAGTACCAAATACTGCCTTTACTGAAGCGCTGGCGTTTACTTTCCAACAAAAAGACTTAGAACTGTTGGGCTATGAAAACGATAATGAACTTATTGCCTACCTAAATATATTGGATGTTTTTTGGGGATGCTACGAAATTATGGGAGTTTCTTTGGTTGACATTAAAGTGTGGCAATGGATGTATGAAAATCCTAACGCAGATGCCTCTGACTTAAAATTTGCAGTAATGAGAATTGCAAGAGAGGTGTGGAACCAATATTACGCACCCGTTTTCGGCATAAAAGACCAAACCATCTTGGCCATCTATTCGCACATGATTGCTTCTCCTTTGTACTTATCGGCTTATCCAATCGGTCATATTATTGATTTTCAGATTGAAAACTATTTAAAAGATAAAAACCTCGGCGATGAAGTATGTAAAATGTTTGCCATGGGAAGATTAACTCCAAAATTGTGGATGGAACGTGCCGTTGGAAGCCAAATTAACACAACCGACTTGCTGGCAAACACAGAAACAGCTATTAAAAAAGTGAACGAAGCAATGAAAGCAGCTAAAAAGTCGCAAAAAAAATAAACCATGCACACAAAAATTGAAATCGCCGCCAATTGGTTACCCAGATACACGGGAACGGCATTGAAAGATTTTGGAAAATACATTATTCTTACTAATTTTAAAGATTATGTAAACAACTTTGCTGAAATTATGGATACCGACATTAAAGGTTTAGATAACCCGATGCAAAGCGCAACCAAAGAAAATATTACAATCATTAATTTCTCTATGGGGAGCGCTATGGCTGCAACGGTTATGGATTTATTGATTGCCGTGAACCCAAAAGCAGTACTATTTCTCGGAAAAACAGGTGCGCTTAAGAATTATATCAGTTTGGGAGACTTACTGCTGCCCATAGCAGCAATTAGGGGAGACGGCGCTTCAAACGACTATTTTGCTCCCGAAGTACCTGCACTACCTGCCTTCAACCTGCAAAAAGCAATATCATCAACCATTAGAGATTACAGTAAAGACTACTGGACAGGAACCGTTTATACTACAAACCGCAGATTGTGGGAACATGATGAAAAATTCAAAGATTATCTCAGAACAATAAGAGCCACAGCCATTGATATGGAAACCGCTACACTATTCTCGGTAGGCTTTTTTAACAGAATCCCAACCGGAGCGTTACTCTTAGTATCCGACCAACCGATGCTTCCGGATGGAATTAAAACTGAAAAAAGCGATAAATTAGTAACCCAGCAATTCTCTTTAGAACACCTGAAGATTGGAATTGACTCTCTACGGCAATTGATAAACAAAGGAATGACAATAAAGCATTTGAAGTTCGATTATTACGAATAAGTACTTGATTTTGAATCTATGCACCTCGAGAAAATTAGAAATATTGGAATTATGGCGCACATAGATGCGGGGAAAACCACTACCACAGAGCGGATTTTGTTCTATACAGGAAAGAATTACAAAATTGGCGAAGTGGACGAGGGGACGGCAACTATGGACTGGATGGTGCAGGAACAGGAACGGGGCATTACAATAACAAGCGCAGCAACCACTGTGTATTGGAAACATCTGAATGAGGAATATAAAATTAATATCATTGATACGCCTGGCCATGTAGATTTTACTGTTGAAGTAGAACGTTCATTAAGAATTTTAGATGGAGCTGTTGCAATTTTTTGCGCCGTAGGTGGTGTAGAACCTCAATCGGAAACCGTGTGGAGACAAGCCAACAAGTATAATGTTCCAAGAATATGTTACATTAATAAGATGGACAGAATGGGAGCAAACTTCTCTATGGCAATGCAATCCATAAAGGAAAAACTTAAAGCATTTCCACTTGCTATTCAACTGCCTATTGGCGAGGAAGAGCATTTTTTTGGGGTGGTTGACCTCATAGAAATGAAAGCTTATGAGTGGGAAGAAGAAAACCAGGGAGTTAACTATAACGAAGTACCGATTCCTGAAGAGATGAAAGAAGAAGTGGAGGAATACCGGAAAATCTTATTAGAAACATTAGCTGAGTTTGATGAAGAATTGATGGTTAAGTATTTTGATGCCCCCGACTCTATTACGCCGCAAGAATTGATTCAGATTTTGCGTAAAGCTACTATTGCACAGAAAGTAAACCCCGTTTTATGTGGTTCCTCCTTTAAAAACAAAGGGGTGCAACGGCTCATTGATGCCGTTATCATGTATTTGCCTTCTCCTTCCGATATGCCTGATGTAATTGGTTTTAATCCCAAAACAGAACAAGAAGAGCTGCGTCCGATGTGCGAAAAAACACCCTTTGCAGCGCTGGCTTTCAAAATTGCCACCGACCCGTTCGTAGGGAAACTTACTTTTGTTAAAGTATATTCTGGAAAACTTTCCACAGGCGAAACTGTTTTTAATGTAAATACAGAAAAAAGAGAGCGCGTAACTAAAATATTAGAGATGCACTCGAATAAGCAAACCCAATTAGAAACAGTTACTGCCGGAAATATTGTAGCTTTAGTGGGAATGAAAGAGATAAAAACAGGAGACACCCTCTGCGATGAGAAAAATCAAATATCTTTAGAAAATATAGCATTCCCCGAACCTGTTATTCAAATTGCCATTGAACCGAAAACAAAAGACGACGATGATAAGTTGATGACATCGTTAGCAAAACTATCGGAAGAAGACCCTACTTTTGTTGTGCAACAAAACGAAGAGTCGGGGCAACTACTCATTAGCGGAATGGGAGAACTCCATTTAGATATTTTATTAGACCGTTTGAAAAGAGAGTTTAATGTTCAATGCAACCACGGTAAACCGCGCGTAGCATACAAAGAGGCTATTTTAGAAAACATATCCCATACAGAAACATATAAACGGCAAACAGGAGGCAAAGGCTCGTTCGCTTCAATGAAATTTGCAATATCCGCCACTAATCTGTCTCAAAAAGGATTTACATTAGATAACCAAACAAAAGGAGCAGCAATTCCTCAAGAATTTGTCAAAGGCATTGAAAAAGGTTTTAAAGTAGCTATGCTCAACGGAAAGTACGGTTTTGCATTAGAATCGTTGCATGTGGTTTTATTAGATGGAAGCACACACTCCGTTGACTCTGATGCACTTTCTTTTGAAATCTGCGCTAAAATTGGCTTTCGAGAAGCCATTAAAAGAGCCAAAGTTTGTGTTTTAGAACCTATTATGAAAGTTGAGGTAACTACACCCGACGAGTACATGGGCAATGTTTCTGCCGATTTGAACCGAAGAAGAGCTGTTGTTGAACAGGTAGAATCGAAAATAGGATTTCAAATTATTAAAGCACAAGTACCCTTAGCTGAAATGTTTGGATATGTAACGGGTCTGCGCTCCATCAGCGCCGGAAGAGCTAACTACGCAATGGAATTTCTTCGCTATGCGCGAGTGCCAACAGAGATTGAAAAGGATATACTGAAAAAAGGAAGATTTGCACTCCTGTAAGTGCTACGCGAATCTTATATGCTTAAGAAATAGCTATTACCGCGCAATAATGAGTTTCTCCGTCTTTTGTCTGGTTTCGGTTTTCCCGACTTTGACGGTTTTTGATTGTAATACCAATGTGAGTTATATTTCATTCTAAAATGGGGCAGAAAAAATATATTTGTAGGCACAGGTCGATTTGACGATGGTTTTTAGACAGAGTAAGTGGGCAAAACATAGTTTGTAGTAAAATTTAATCCCTAACTTTTCCACATTTTACGTAATAGCATAGGAAAAATCGCATAAGCACTTGTTTGTGTTATTTTTTTTTATAATTTTGCAATTACGTATATACGTATCAATAAAAAAATAAAATTATGATTAACAAGACATTACATCCAGAGTGGGCATTAGCTTGTAAACGCAAAGG
>Ga0209737_10000531_pt1 | contig 30819 bp, 48 predicted proteins | sample TergutCu122P3_FD_187284 | JGI IMG/M metagenome (GOLD analysis project Ga0209737, IMG submission 187284) | Cubitermes ugandensis P3 segment gut microbial communities from Kakamega Forest, Kenya - Cu122 P3 (SPAdes) (version 2) | ecosystem: Host-associated > Arthropoda: Insects > Digestive system... | reverse complement strand
CCAGTAAAAGTAAAGATAGATAGTTTATTCCCAGAAAAAGCAATCGTTGACCTAAAAATAGTTAGAGATTTAGAGCCACTTTGGAACGATAAGACGAAAGAAAAGCAAAACTTTATAGATTTCTGGAACTATCCACAACAAGCATCTCTATATCAAGAGATTGTAAGACAAAACACAGGTAAACAATTACCTTACTATATAGCAGTAGCAACAAAGGAAAAAGAGCCAGATATAGCTCTTTTAGGAATACCGCAAGAGGTATTAGATGCAAAAATGACTATAATCAAAGAGATATTACCAAGAATTTATGATGTCAAGACACAGAAAGAAGCTCCTGTAAGGTGCGAAAAATGTGACTATTGTAAGTTCACGAAGAAATTGACATCAGAAAATATAATAGATTATAGAAATTTATAGAAAGGAGGATTTGTTAATGGCTGGAACAATTATTTTAATAATTTGTCTTGCTCTAGCAAATATAGTGCTTGCAATAGGTTGCTATATACTAGGGAAAAAAGGTAAAGAACTTGAAGCCGATTACAAAGTGTTAGAAGGAAAGCGTGATAGACTAAGAGAACATAGAGATAAATTACAAAAAGAACTTGACACTCAAAATGAAGCACTTGAAGCTGCAATAAAATTAGCAGAGGAAAAAGATGCCGAAATACAAAAACTACTAGAGGCTCAAAAGCCTAAGAAAACAGCACCTAAAAAAGAAGTAGCTGCTAGTGAAGAAAAGCCTAAAAGAACAAGGAGAGTGAAGAAAGATGAATAAAGTGACCTTGATGGGAAGACTAACTAAAGACCCAGAAATAAAATTTACACAGACTAGCAACATGAAGGTAGCGACATTCTCTTTAGCAGTAAACAGAAGATTTATTAAGCAAGGAGAAGAAAGACAGGCAGACTTCATAAACATAGTGGCTTGGAATAAATCAGCAGAGTTCTGCGAGAAATACTTTAGAAAAGGACAGCAGGTTGGTATTATTGGAAGAATTCAGACAAGAAATTATGAAAAAGAAGATAAGACCAGAGTTTATATTACAGAAGTAGTGGCAGAAGAATTATATTTTGCTGATACTAAAAAAGAAGAAGTTTCCGACTTGCAATATGAAGCTCAATCAGGACCAGCAACACATGATGCAAACGGAGATGAATTACCATTTTAATTAAAGAAAGGAAAATGAAAATGAGAAAAGAAATAACAATAGGTATTTTAGTATTCATATTATTTTTAATAGCAATGATATTGATTAGTTCAATAACAACAGTTCCAACAGGATTTGTAGGAGTAAAATCAAGATTTGGAGCAATTCAAGAAACTATGATAGGGGAAGGACTTAACTGGAAAGCTCCGTTCATAGAAAAGATAGAAAAAATTGATTGTCGTGTTCAAAAAACAGAAGTAAGTACAGAGTGTGCATCTAAGGATTTGCAGGTAATTAATATTCAAATAGCTGTAAATTATAGCGTAAGTAAAGATAAGGCAAACAAATTATTCCAAGAAGTTGGAAAAGATTTCAAATCAATCATAGTAGACCCAGCGATATTAGAAGCAATCAAATCTACAACTGCACAATATACAGCAGAAGAAATGATAACTAAAAGGTCAGAAGTAAGTTTGAAAATGACAGAGTTGCTTAATGATAAAATATCTGCAAGAGGATTTACAATAGTTGATTTTAATTTAATTAATTTAGATTTTAGCGAAGATTATAACAAAGCAATCGAAGCTAAACAGGTTATGGAACAACAAGCTAAGGCTGCTCAATATGACTTAGAGAAAGCCATTGTAGAAAACGAAAAGAAAGTTGCAAACGCAGAAGCAGATGCTAAAGTAAGAGAACTACAAAATGCAAGTATTACAGAAAAATCTTTGGATTTAAAGAGATTAGAGATACAAGAAAAAGCAATTAGCAAATGGAGCGGTAATTATCCGACTACGATGATAGGTGGAGATAATTCAATACCACTTATCCAAATAAACCCTTAACGTGAGAATGAGGCATAGGTAGTTTGACTATAAAAATGATATAGACATATACTACCATGCCTCAAACCATACAAACCGTCAAAAACGATTTTAAGAGGTCGAAAAATGTTAAAATTAAGAAATTATCAGATAAAATTAAAAGATAAGACAAGGGAAGCGTTTATACATAGCAAGAAAGTAATTTTATTAGCTCCGTGTCGGAAGTGGAAAAACTGTTATCGCAACATCTATTTTACAGGACAGTATTAGCAAAGGCAAAACTGTTTTTTTTGTAGTACATAGGAAAGAACTCCTAGACCAAGCTGTTGAAACTATAAATAGATATGGATTGCATAATGAAAATCTAAAATTTCATATGGTACAATCATTAGTAAATAGATTAGAAAAGATTAACGAAACACCTGATTTTATAGTATTTGATGAGTGCCATCATGCTTCATCAAATAGTTATCTTAAAATCCAAGAAAAGTATCCTGATGCGTTCATTCTAGGACTAACAGCAACAGCCACAAGGTTATCAGGAAAGCCGTTAAAAGATGTTTTTGATGTAATAGTGTCAGATGTGCAGGCGAGTGAATTAATCAAGTTAGGATTTTTAGCAAATTATGATTATTACGCTCCTAAAATTAATGCTGATTTCTCAACTATCAAGATTAGAGCAGGAGATTATTCAGCCGAAGAAGTAGAGATAGCACTAGATAAACAGCAGATTTACGGAGATATTATAGCAAATTATAAAAAATATGCAGCAGGTAGAAAAACGATAATATACTGTGCTGGAATAGCATACAGTAAAAAGATAGAGCAGAAATTTAATGATGCAGGATATAGGATTAAGCATTTTGATGGAACAACTAAAAAAGAAGAACGAGATAAGATTATAGATGATTTTAGGAATAATAGAATTGACATATTGACAAATGTAGATTTGGTCGGAGAAGGCTTCGATGTTCCAGATTGTGATTGTTGCTTACTTTTAAGACCTACACAAAGTCTGGCTCTATATATCCAACAAAGTACAAGATGTCTAAGACCACAAGAAAATAAAAGAGCTGTGATAATAGACTTTGTAGGAAATGCTTTTAGACATGGTATGCCAACAGAGGATAGAGATTGGGATTTACAGGAAGGAAAAAAATGTAAGAATAAAAATGGAGAACGAGATGTCCTAGTTCGAGAGTGTAGACAATGTTTCAAATGTTATTTAGGTATATCAGCTATATGTCCATATTGTGGATTTGATAATGGAAAAACAAGGAAAGAACTTGAAGAAGAAAAAAGAGCCGAGTTAGAAAAGATTGAAAAGATAGAAAGACAAAAAAAGAAAAATGAAGTTAAAGGAAAAACTTATGAGGAGTTAGTAGCCATAGGATATGCTAGAGGATATAAAAACCCAGAATATTGGGCTAGAGTAAGAACTGATTATAAGGAAAATAAGATGTGGGAGAAAAAGCATGGGAACTACTGAAACGCCAATCCAGAATAGAATACGAGTAGCTTGCTCGAAATACGGAGTATGTTTCAGACAGCAGTCTGGTGTATTTATGACTATGTATGGAGAAAAAGTAAAGATAGGTATAGATGGATTATCAGACCTTTTATTTGTAGGACAAGGATTTGTAATATTTTTTGAAGTAAAGTCTGCTAAAGGTAGAGCATCAGATGCACAGAAAAACTTTCTACAAGTAATGCGTGAATATGGTCATAGAGCAGAAATTGTAAGGTCGCCAGAAGAAGCAGTACAAATTATTCAGGAAGAAATTAAGAAAAGGAGTTAGATATGTTAGTAAAAGAAGCAATCAAACAAAGTTTAGATATGATAGATATTCTTAACAAATATAATATTAGATATTATAAAAAAATGTGTTCCTGTCCATTTCATGGAAAAGATAAAAATTATTCGATGCAAATTAATGAGAAATCATTTTACTGTCATGCTTGTGGTAAAGGTGGCGACTTGATAGAGTTCGTACAAGGATTATTCCATTTAGGATTTCAGGAAGCCATGGATAAGATAAATATAGATTTCGGTCTAGGCATACAAACAAGAGGGGTGCTGAAAAAAAATGAGATAGAAAGACTTAATAGGGAGTATGAAATTAAAGTAGAGAAAGAACTCCAAGAAAAGCTAAGGAAAACAAATGAATTTATTAAAATGTCAGATGAGTTCCGAGAACTAGGTAGAAAGATTGCCGAAGCTGCGAAAGATATAACATACTATAATTGGGAGCTAAAAGTATCTGATATAGCAAAGATGGATATTCGCAGAGAGATATTAGACTTAGAGATGGAAGAACTAAATAAGGAGGGATAAACCCTCCTTATTTTTATATTACATAAATCATTTTTGCATTTGTTGATGCTGTATCCCATATTAATGCGTAATATTCATTTTGTACGGCAGAAGGAGGGGATTGTTGCAATGCACTACTCATACTATATGGTATCATAGGCATAACAATCTTTTTGCCTGTTTTTTTGTCGAATAAATGAGCCAACATAAACCACGCATTTAACGAACCTATTTGTGAAGATATTAAGTGTTTATTTCCAAATGGCTCTCCACCATAATCTAAATTATCCCATTCCCATTTATTAGTTGTTTCGTTCCATAATAATCTACCTGACATAAATGGTCTTGAAGCATATAATTTTCCATCTTCTTCATATAATGTCCAATTTCTATTAAAGTCTGGATATGACCAATCCCATGTTTGTTCAAATCTATTTGTTCCCGATGCTGCTGGATTGAATTTTAATATTCCTCCGTGGATTTCCTGACCCTCCTGATGTTCCTGCTGCAATCCAAACTCTACCTTTACTATCTTCTGTAAATAAATTATAAACCATGTTACTCTGTGTACTTACTTGGTCAAATACATTTGTTGACGGATTATATAATCTAATAAATCCACTTACAACTATGCTAAAAGCAAATATTTGTCCTGCTTTTGTTGCAAATACTCTCCAACCACCATTTGTAGCATAATTCAAATCAAATACTCTTGTAGTTCTATTGAATTTCAATATACCTACTGATGCTGTTCCAGTTCCTGCACCACCTACGAATAATCCTCCTGAATTATCTTCCGCCCAACTATTCCAAACCATAGTACCTGCTGTTGTTGTTGCATAAACGTCTACAAATGTTCCTGCATCTAGTAACCATAATTTTCCTGTATTTAAGAAAAATTCTCCTGATTTATCTTCGTAAAAACTTGCAACTGTAAAATTAACTCCTACTGTAAAGAATAAATCCCAATTTCCAGTTGTTTCGTTGTATTTTAAAATACTTTGGTCTGCTGAAACTGTACTCCATGCGTATAATTCTCCGTTACTTCTTTCAAAAAATCTCCAATTATTTCCTAAAGAATATTTAGATACGAAGTTATTACCTGCTGGGTTATATTCTAATATACCACTATTTGCTGCCTGTCCACTTACAAAATATTTTCCTGTTTTTTTATGTTTAAAGAATGTGTCATAATTTGTTCCTGTTGTTAATATTTGAGCAAAAGCTCTTGTTGTATAGTTATATTTCCAAATTCCAAAGTTTGCTGCACTACCTGATGCAAACAATATATCTGTATCTGGGTCTTCAAAATAATATCGTACATTTGCATAATTAACAAATCCAAACGGGAAAAATGCTGCTTTATTATCATTTCTTAATCCCATGACATAAGTAGCTGCACTTGAACCAAGAAAAACATCGCCTACTTTATTCTCAAAAAAGAATTGATAATTTGCACCAGAAGCCCATGGCTGTATCCATTTTTTATTAATTTTATCTAAATACCAAATACCCGAATTCGCTAATGTTGCACCCATAACAATTAATCCTTTAGATGTCACAAAACTAAAATGATTGCCTCCTCCAATAGTCGGATATGGAGAATTAATAATATCAACAGTATCTAGTTCTGGCTCTGGTCCGTGGCACTATCTCTATTCTTGTTTTAATCTCTCCATCTGGCTGTCCTAATTTATCATATTGAATTTCAGCATCTCTATATTGGTGTATCCTTTCAGCTCTAGGAACACCTATCATATTTTCTGGAACAACATCGCCTGCTCTTGTTAGCACATCTCCATTCGGTTGTCCTAATTTATCATATTGTATAGGTCCATCTCTATACATTTGTTTTAATAGTTCTGGCGGATAATCTGTACGCACGAGTTCTCCACTCCTAGTCAGTATTGTACCATTAGGCTGACCTAATTTATCAAATTCTATTCCAGCTTCATTATATGGCATAATAATCAACCTCCTATGTAAAGAACCTAGAAATTCTAGGCTCTATAAAATTACTTGTAAACGCTATTAGAAACGTATCCTTCTCTACCATTAACTCTAACTCTAATTTTGTCAATTCCTCCTGCAAGATTTTCTAATATAACTACACTTGTATTTGCAAGATAATCCCATGGATTTCCAGTTAAGTCAGCGTTTGGATATATTTTTGTATGATTATTTCTGAATATTTTTGTTAGACCTACTGTTGATGGACCTGATGGAGAACTACCTACATCTGGAATTATTAAAGATTGACCTACTATAATCAGATAATTAGCATTAAGATTATTAGCAAATCTAATTTTATCCCATTCTGTCTTTGTAGATTTTCCATAAAACTTCTGTGCTATTTTACTAACTGTATCCCCTCTAACAACGGTGTATTTTGTTTCTGATGGTGGAGATGGTGGTGTAGGTGGAACTTCTGCATTAACGCTAGGATTAACGATACAACCTCTATAATAATAAGCACTACTCGCTCCCCAATTTCCATTCCCTCTACGTCTAGTTTGATTATAAAATGTTGTGCTATTCCAAGCACTTTCAGATGTGTATACTTGTTCATTATCAATATCAATTCTTTCGCATATTGCAACGTGACCTGCTCCTGTACTTCCTCCACCCCATACCATGATGCCTCCAAGAATTGGCTTATCACTTATTGTAAGACCTTGTGCTATTGCTCTTTCAATAAAAGCCACAGCATTGCTTACTAATTGAAATTTAATTCTATTTTCGTTTTGTATTTCAGCAAAACGACCATTTGCATAGCCTACACAGTTTGCTAAAACATTTACGCTAGGGTCAGTCGGTTTTCCTTGGATTGCTCCATTCCATCCGCCTGAAACCTGTCTTATATAATATTTATTTCCGACACTAGGTTTTGTTGTTCTCATCTGCATAATGTTTTACCTCCTTTTCAGAAAGTTTATTTTCGTTTTCAACTGCTCCTTCTATTCTCATGTCATCTTCATTTGTGAGAGTTTGTAAATCTTCGTTCACATCTACTGCTTCTAAATTTGCATTATTTTCTTCCATATTATCCCTCCATTTTTTCCTGAATTTTATCTACTGCCTTATCTCCTAATAAATATATACCGATAACACCTACAATCACAATTATTGTTGCACTTATTTTTTCAGCATGAGGTATGTTCCATATAGGGTGTAATCCAAGTATTAGGGCATTTATTATTGCTAAAATATTCGTAGTGTACTTTGCAATTTTTTTAACTATTTCCATAAGCAAAGCCTCCTTTATTTTAATATTAACACAACATTAAAAAAAGCACAATATGTTTTTGTGCTTTTTATATCCTAGTAAGGATTGCCACCGAGATTGATAGTTTTTAATTTTTCAATTAGACTAGCAATTTCAGGATACATCTTCATTAGATATTTTAAATGTTTTAGTTCATCTTCTGCCATTTCCATTAATTGACTTTTATATTCTGGGTCATTTGTACTTTCTGCCATCTTTTTATATTTTTCGTGGTCCTCTAATTCAGATAGAACTTGTTTTATTTCATTTGACATCATTGTTTATCCTCCTTCCTTCGCCTTATACTTAGCGTGAAGATAGTCGTCAACATAAGCAATATCATGTCTATTCCATTGACTTTCATCAAATCTCTTTAACCAACGACCTGATTTTTCATAGTCATGCAACATACAGCCTACAACACTTTTAATTAATCCACATTCAAATCCAGTTTGTTCCATATATTGCTTGTTCAATTTTCCTAGCTCCTGAATATCTTGCAATAATTTAGTGTCCATATATGTTAGATGTTCTTTTAAGTTTGCGGGCTTATAATTAAAATCTTGCAAATTTGTGTCCAGAACTTGGCGATACTTATTGAACAACTCGTTTTCTAAGTCTACATGATAGCACCAGAATTCTTTTGTCAAACATCTATACATTCTTTTAAATCCATTATATCCCATGAATTGCATTGCTTTCATAGCTTTGTCATATAGCAATGCGTGTGTTGTTATAATTGCATCTACTTGTTTGTAAAAATTTTCCATTTTGTAATCCCCTTTCTAATTATTTTTAAATAAAGGACAAATTTCGTATTGCTTAATCTTTTTCATTTCTAGCATATCATCATCAAGCATCTCGTCAGGATATTTTGCAATACAGTTTTTCCTTTTACAAATATATTGGCAATAATATTCTATATCCATCATTCTTCAATAGTTCCTGTTGGATTAGCTGGGTCTATTGGTCTTGCAAATCTTGGGGTGTTTAGTGCAATAAAATGAGGAATAGCTGCTGGAAGACCATTGTTACCATATCTTAATCTATAAACTGTATAGAATAATAAGTCAGACAAGAAAATATTTGCTGCATTATCCAATAAAGGAATTGGAGTTCCATTAACTCCTACTTGAATTGCAACACTTTCTGTACCTGTTGCTTGTGTCTTAAATTTATCTCTCAACTTGTCATTCAATTTGAAAAATAAATTATACATATTTCTATTTGTAAGTCCAATTTCAGGAACAACTATAATTAAAGAAGTGCCTGATGCGATTATTAAGTCTATTGGAAATAAATTTCTATTATCCATAATATCATTTCCTTTCTTTTAAATTTTCATTAATATTTTTGAGTTCTTCTACCATAATTTGATTGTTTTTTGTATTACTCAAACCATTGTGTATAATGGCATCGTTTTGTTTTGTTATATACCATGTAAGGTATATGTTTACGCCTGTTAATATTATAATTATTATATTATCTATATCGGTTACATTGTTACGATGTGGAATTGTTCCACGACTAACATTTTTTCTATTGCCCCTCAAATCCATTATATTCGGCAGATTTCGGTTCATTTGTCCCAAGAGGACTGATTTCATTATCATTCCTAACATCTGCACCACCCTTTTTATTCAGATTATCTATACCATTCTGAACTCCTTTTTTAAGTCCATCAAATACTGAATTGCGAGCTTTTTCATTTCCTAAAAGATACCCAGCACCTAAAAGAATTAATCCTTGTATCATTTTATCATCTCCTTTAAAAATAGGACTGCATAAAACAATCCTATAATTATTGTTTTACGTTCACAATAAACGAGTTCTTTATTTGATTTTATCCAAATGCTGGAAATTCTCCACCGAAAGGTCTGTGACCTCTAAAATCTCTATCTCTGTCACACCCACAACCTGTTACGATTTCAGTCGCACATGGGGTTGCTGTTGTTGCGAAAACTGGTGGTCTTTTTGGAAGTTCACAAGCAAGTCTTTCTACCATTTCATCTACAACTTCAATCTTAGCTCCTAGGCTTGCACCTAATGCACCAATTTGAGCAGTTGTAAACATTTCAGATTTCAATGTCGCAATTTCACTAGCTTTTTCAGTTAGTTTATCACGAAGCTCTTGAACATAGTTGCTTTCGATTAGCTTTCTTGTTTCCATTCCATCTTTGAATATATCCATCTCTATTTTACATTCCTTGTCATAAACTCTGTCGAATTTATTACACATGAATTTTTCAAGATTTCTTTCTTCTTCAAAATTGCTTTCATCGTGGAACGCTGGGCGACAACCTCTCAATTCACACCCACAACCATCATGTCTAAATCCATCAAATCCAAATGGAGCAAATCCTCTAAGTCCGTCTGCACAGCCGTCTACTCCATGTCTATCACGGAATAGTATCCAAACAACTAAAATTACTAGAAGAATTATAGCCCAAGCACTTCCGCCACCAAAGCCTCCGAAGCCACCAAAGCCTCCTCCTCCAATGTTATCGTTTTCTTGAATATATGCCATCTCTTTACACCTCCTTTATAATAAAATTAATATATATAATTGCAATTATATTTTTGGATATTCTTTATTAAAATTATTACTAGGATTGACAGGTCTATCTTCTTTTATCTGACTTGCAAATGTATCTACTTGTTTGCTATTAAGTCCAATAAAACCTGCCAATGGCTTTGCTATATTTGAAACTTTATCTATAAATGAAGATGGTATTCCTTGCTGTCTTAAAATCCTTTTCACATCATCTGCATTATTTGCTTTTAATCCCATTTTTTTTGCCTGCTGATATGCTTGCTTTATTTCCGCTTCACTTCTACCGAAGCATCTTGCTCGCTTGCGGCAATACTAGGTCCATTATTCCCATTTTCTATCATTCCTTCCAATTTCAAATTCAAAGAATTTATTGCATCTGCTTGACTTTTAACAGTTTCTAATAGTTGCTCATTTATTTTAATTTGTTCTTCATTTTGCAACTCTGCATATTTTCCCTTATTGTTTAGTTCTTGCATTGTGGCTAATAATTCTTCGTTAATCTTCGCTTGTTGTTCTTGTGCTAACTGTTCTGGTGTCTTGTTAGAAATTACTCCTAGTTCTATTAATTTGTCTTTGTACTCTTTCAATCTATCAAGAATTTCTTGGATAGCTTCATTTGATTTACCTACTAATGCAGAGGTTTGCCCCTGCCATTGCAAAATATTTCCATCAGGGTCAATACTACCTGTAAAGAAATTTGTGTTCTCTGTATAACCATAACCATAATAATTCATTTGTGGCATCTCTTATCCCTCCCAGCTTTTTATTTGATTAGAGAACAAAAATAAATTATCTAAAAAAGCTGGGCTAGTATAAATAATAAATAATTGCTCTCTACTCTAAGTTAATAGTACATCAAAAAATACCACTATCTCTAGTGGTACTATACACAAAATTATTCTATTATTTTCTTAATCTTAAAACATACTCTAATGAGCTATATATTGCATAAATTTCTTTATCCAATGTTCTATTATTTGCAATATCTAATTCCTCAATAACTTTATCCCAAGATTTATTTTCTCTAAAAATAGCCATGAATATGCAATATCTAAATCTGTCTGTATCTTTTAAATATTCTTCGTATTTTACAAGTTCTTTGTCAGTAGGATTATATTTTACAAAATCTTTTAATGACTGATAATTGCTTTGACTATTCCACCATAACATATTTGAAGTTATAAAATTTCCAAGTAATAGAATACTAACAGTAAAGACTATACTTTCAAATTTATCCATATAATGTAATGCTAATTTATATGTTAAGACACAAACAAAGAGAAACAATATCGAGAGTACAAAGCAATGTCTTAATTTGTCTGCGTGTAATCTTGATTTTTCTGGAATAAAAACATTTACTATGCAAAATATTGTCCAGATAATAATTCCGATAACAACTTCGTTTACAATAAATGATAAAAACACAAATATAAGAAAAGCAGAAAGTTGAAACGAAATAATCATAAGTTTCTCTTTCAAAGTAAAATTATCCATACTAACCTACTTTTTCTTGAACGCTGTTCTGAAATCTGACCAAAGGAATTTCCACCATGGCGGAAGATACTGTGGAGCTTTTTTCATAACTTTACACCTCCTTGAATTGCATCATATTATATAGTATCAAAATAATTGTACTAATATAAATTAATAATACTATATATCTATGATAAAACGCAGTACCACTATCCCAATATTTTTGTAATCTATTATATAATAGCAGCAAAGGCTTTTTTATCAAAATAAATATTCCTAATGATACAACCTGAAAGAGTATTATTAAAATTTTAATATCTATAATTCCTAGCAATGTAATTATAAACAGAAATTCTATTGATGTTTTCAAAAGCATAGATGATAAGTGTATAGCCGCATCATAAATCTTAGTATTCTTTACATCTAGCAGTTTTAATAAGAAATATATAAAAACTAAAATCAAAATATATTTAAAAATATGATAACTTAATATATATGAAAAGGATAAATTTATGAATAACATTCCAAAGAATAGAATTAATAACTGCCTTTTAGTTTTATATTTTTTTATGTACTGAATAGGCAAGCAAAAACATATATTTTCTATTAAAATATAAAAAATTGCTAATAATATCTCTATCATTTTTTAGCCTCTTTTTCCAATCTTTTTTTAGCAACATCTCCAAGCCAATCTAATACTGGAGTTCCTAAATATCCAGACAATGCTGTTAATCCTGCTGTTAAGAATTGTGGAACATTAAAATGTTTACATATAAAGAACACAACAATTCCAACAAATAGCGAAATAAATGCTCCTGTAATATAATACGCTAATGACGGCATTTTATCAGGGTTTTTTTCAAGGTCAGAAAGTCTTTTAACAATACCTCCAAATGATGCTAGTGCAATATTTAGGAATAATTCAATTATATTAAATTCTTTAGGCATTTTCATTCTTCCTTTCTCCTGTTTTTTTCTTGCTTTAATTTTAGCCATGTTGTATATTCTGCAATTATAATAAACGCTACACCAGCTACCGAAACAGGAATAACTAACCTTTGTAATTGTAAAAATTCTATCGTGTTATCTTTATTTACTGCCACTAACATAAAATAATAGTCATTGTCTACTAATAGTTTCTGGAAATAAATTTTTTGTGGAATTCCTTTCCAGTATAAAGTTACATATCCTTGGGTTTCATTATACAACGCATCTTTTAAAATTTTTACATTTTCTTTATCTTCTAATGGATAGAAGTCAGGTGTTCCGTCATAATACCTCCTAGTAACATCTACTTCTTGGTCAATATCTATAACAACAGCTAATACTCCGTAATGACTATCTATCGCATACACAAATCTATCAATATCTATATACATTACCTCTGGGTGTTCTTCGTGATTATATCCTAAATTGTATTTTTCTTCTTGTCCTGCACAAAACGATTGTGTATCTGAAATTACTTCCGCAAATTTCTGAGTATAAACTAAGTTCTGAAAATAATCCGTCACTATTTCAATATAAATTATTGAAAATATTACAATTAATATGGGAACAATTATCAAAAAGATACCAGCTTTACTTTTCATAATTACCACTCCTAACTTAATGATAACTCACTTATAAAAATAAGGCAATACCTTTTGTGATAATAAATTAAATATCTTCTGCATCACTATATTTATCAGTAGTTTTAAGTTTTTTATAAATATCATCAAGTGATATGTTTTGACCGTCATAATCTAATTCAACTACATTTATTTCCACAAAAAGACCTACTGTATTGTCTTCTTCTAATATCATTTTGTTCAAATTGTCTGTCATCTCTTTAACTTTTTCAACATTTGAATTGATTTTGTCTTCTAACACGTTGTCAATTTCTGGAATTTTAAAATCTTTCATTAGTTCTTCGTCTGTCTTTCCAGATTTTTCCTTTTCAATTCTCCATTGTAATGCTATTGCTTCGGCTTTTTCTGTAAATTCTTTCTTCATTCCTTCGGTTGTTTCCACTAGAGCATCTAGTTCTGCTCTTAATTTTTCCGCATCAATTAGTCTTTGTTGATTTTCTTTTTCTCTAGTTCTTATAGTATCTTTAGTATAACTTTCAATAGATACACTTATTTTCTTATTATCAATATCAATAGCAACAAAGGAAATCCTATGATAATTAGAAACAATACCTTTATCATTTTCTATTTCTTTTTTTAACGCCATATTATTACCTCCTAATCGGCTGTTTTTTTCCAGATATAACAAGTCTGGAATGATGTTCTATTTTCGTGGGCTGTTCCACTACCATTATTAGCAACAGTACCATAAACATTATGACTATGATTTCCGCTTCCTAACGTATTAGGAGCATATCTGTATGCTGCATTTGGTCCTGTGTCTGTATAGTTTCCAGATATTGCTGAATAAGGTGGGATATATTCTGCTCCACCAGCAACACCAGCAAGCATATGAGCGTGCCAACCTTGTACGTCAGTATATCCACCAGTAAACGAGTGACCATGTGCAGCTAAATTTGCCACAGATAACGCTACACTATCAGCTCCACCAGTTGCTTCAACAGTTGTGTAATTTGTAGTTCCATTGCTTCCCATACCCATAGGAACTCTACCAGCAGACCATACCGCCCACGTTCCTCCATATTTTGCACTAGGATTTGTAGGAGATGCAGACATAATTATATCCCCAACTCTATGAATACCTTTTCCTATGTTATCAGCAAATAGATTACCTTCAATTAATACATCTCCAAGAATATCATATGCAATATTATCGCCAGCTCTTGGGAATTTATTTTTACCTGTACTATAATATCCATTAGGATTTTTTCTTGTTGCTTCATTTGGTATACCGCTATTAACAGCAGAAGATGCAGAAATACTAGATATTCTATCAATAGCTCTTACCTGAATTGTGTATGCAACATTATCGAAAGTATCAGGGAAATAATTACTTCCATTTGTGTTGTTTTTGAATGTGCCATTAGGATTAACTGTTATTCCAGTCATAATGCTCGACCATGGCTGCCATTCTTCTGTGCCTTTTCTATATCTATATTCAAAACCTATAATCGTATTCGTTATTGCTCCAAAATCTTCATTCCAGAAAGTTCCATTAACTTCAAAATAAATTGTCTGTCCAGCACCATCTTGTCTAGTTGCTACGAAGTTTGCTATCACAGGAATAGAATAATTCTTAAAGGTTGCAACTTTAGTTGCAGTTGTCTGAAATCCTCTACTATCTATTGCAGCTACTACTATTGCAGAACTATCAACAGCAGGAATATTCATAAACACAGGAGCAACATCAGAGAAGTTTCCCGAATTATCCTTAGACCCTATCATTGTTCTATATGATACCATAGAAGCACTTTTTTTAGCAATAGCCTTATTCGCTACACTTACAGTAGTTTGTATGTCTGAATATCCATTAATAATAATCTGATTATTCCCTGTAAGTGCAATAGTATCAGTATTTGTATCTTCAAAATCAAAGTCTGTGAATGTAGGATTTGTGTCTATGTTTGATGGAAAAGTTATAGTACCAGTTTTATTTTGTGTAGTTCCTATTTGTGTTGTACCCGTAAATCCTTTAATATCAATACTAAAAGCAATAGTTGATGAATTTGGGGAAGCAGCATAAATAGCATCAATTTCAGATTGAGTAAGTCGAACATTTATTGCTGTACCACTCGCAATTTCTCTTGTGGCTCTAATAACATTCCCAGTTTTTAAATCAGCTACAATTCTAAAATTATCAGGATTGTAGATTGTTAGCTCTAAATTATTTCCAGATGCAAGTTGTGCAGGTTGTAATGTAAAATTAATATTTGCAGGAGCAGAAATATAAGGCTCTCTTAGCGTTGTAAAACTAAGAGTAGATGTTTCTCCCCATAATCCATTATCTTGTCTTCTAGCTCTAGTTCTAATTGTATATGCTGTATTCGGTGTTAGATTGACAACAACATAAGGATTTCCTGATGTCGCAGTCCAAGCTCCACCATTCAAACTATATTGAACTGCATCGGCAGTTGCACTAGAACTCCAATTTACGCTTACTTGTCGTGTTCTTATATTAGCTGTTGCAATGCTATTTGTTACAGTAGGATAACGTGGAATTACAGTTAAATCCCATGAACCACTACCCCAAACATTTATAGATGTTACATAAATTGCACCTTCTGCTGATGCTGTAAAATTCTTTATTCCATCGTTATTATGAGCAATGACCTTAGTTCCACTACCGACAACAGTTCCACTATACAGATTTATACGACCAGTATAATTTAAAACCTGTTCTCCTTCTATTGTTGCTCTTATCGGACCAGAAACGTGGTATCCACCAGTTCCACCACCAACAACTTCCCAACCTATTGTAGTTTGATTATTTATTATGTCTTGTGAAATAATCCACCAGTTGAATACTAGCCAGCGGTTATTTGCTGCACCATAATATATATTACTAGAAAAACTACCGCTACCAGCCATATCTAATCCTCCTTAACTTCTATTTTATAATTTACTCCAACGATATTTATTGTGTATACTTTCCAATCTCCTGTCTTTGTATATCCTTGACTTTCTACATTTCTTGCTAATAATTTCTCTGTATCAACGCTTACTATTATTCTGTTTTGTCTATCTAATATTCTGAAACCATTAGCATCTATTCTAGTTATAGTTTCAGCTACATAGCTTTCAACTGTAACACCATCATAATTAATTCTAACAACAGCACCGATTGTTTCTCCAATACTTGGCTGCCATGGAAGTGCTGTATCTCCTTCGTTAAGCATTAAATCTGTATAATAGAACCCTACACCAGCAGAAACCCATTCAATTTCAAGCATTGTACTCGTGGCTGTAAATGTTGTTTCAACTCTTTTTAAAGATGCAGCATCAAAAGAATTTAAAATATTCCTTGATACTTCATTCTCGATTAAATTACATTGTATATTATTACCAAGAGAATTGGAATACATGAAACTCAAAGTATATACCTGACCTAACGTCAATGCTATTCCAGTTTTTCTAACTGTTCCAGTTACACCTACTCCTATCTTAGAATTAGTAAACTGGGCTATTTGCGTATTACTTACAGAAAAAATGCTTCCCTGTGGAACTCCTAATAGTTCTTCTATGATTATATCCTCATATCCGAAAACCTGTGGAGAGTTGAATATCTTATTATTTCCACCTTTAATCACAATAGAAGTCTGCGTTCCATCTAAGTTTTGGATTACAGTAGTCAGTCTTCCACCTAGTTCGTTAGTTTCAGAAATAAGACCTAATATTTGTTGTCCGTGTTTATCTACGAGAAGTTCTGTATGTTTTTGTGCATTTATCTGGTCTGGTGTGAACTGGTATCTAGTTTCAGTTCTAGTCATTGCAGGAGTTTCAATCTCATCTAGTACCACACCATTATAATTTACAATATGATTAAATAAATAAGTATCTAAAAACTGCCCTTGCATTGTCTTAATCCTTAATTTATCAGTACATTGCAAGAATATAAAACCTAAAGAATTCAATTTTATAGGTACATAAGTCCAACCCATTAAATCCCATGCAGCCTGTATTAATTCAGCTCTTTTCGCTTGTGTGTATGCAAAAGGATTATCTGCAATTACAAGCTCTGTTTCTCCATAAAGAGCAATACTAGGCTCATCTCTTATAGTTATATTCTCGCCCTCTACTTGACTGTTTCTTAGAACGATTACATTTACTGGACCATATGGCTTATTGATAATTAGATTGTCTTTATATTGGTCATAGTCTATTTCGTAATCAACTTCGGTTTTTAAATTGAAATCCATCTTCATGTAATTGTTTTCGTCAACTCTAGCCCATGTGAACGCAATACTTGCAATAGCGATTAAAACATCTCTCCTGCTCTCTCCTTTTACGAATTGATTATTTTCAACCATAAAATTCATGTTTCGGAAGTTATTTGTGCCACTTATGATACCAGCTTGCACGCACAAATCGTCATAGAGCTGTTTTAAAGTACAAGGGTATGTTAGATTATCTTCCCACCTAATATTTAGTCTAGCCATATAATCTAGTGCTTCAAAATAGGTATTATCGTTTACATTATTATTATCTGGTCTTTGCACAAGGAAGTTTCCATATTTTATATATTCAGTAGGAGGCGTAGTTTCTCCTTCTGGCGTTTCTAAGTCTACTCCTATATATAGCTCAAACTCTCTATCCTCAATACTAAATCCAGCATCAACATTTATGAAATTTCCTGTTACCATTTTCGCAACAGCTCCACCTATTATTCCATGCTTAGGAACATATCTAATTTCCTTTAATTCCCAATCTTTTAAATAATTACTTTCATTAATAATAAAACCTTCCTGTGTATCAGTAGGTAACACATACAAATATGCCCTAGTTACTTTTCCTTGTAACAATCGGTCTTTAGCTTCTGGCGAAAAATCAAACATATTCCCTCCTACTAATGTTCAATCAAACTGAATGGCTCAAACAGTATCATTCGTTGTCCTTGATATATTACAGGTCTATATATAATATCGTTATGATACATGATGCTGCCATATACATACATATCTCTACTCTCATCATAATAATCAACAGGTAAATACATATCATCTAAGTCTTTATAATAGTCTTGAAATTGCTTTGGTGTCATTATAGGAAATTCTATATTAAGTTTTGTAGGTCTGTGCGGTAATTCCTTTATAAGTAATTTTCCACTAGCAACCCTTCCTGCATCTGTTACCTGAACTATCCTAGGCATAACTTGAAAAGCCTCTCTTTTTGGGAGTGGATTATTAAAATAATTATTTCTAATTCTAAAATACCAACCTGCAAATTTACTCATTTATACCACCTACCTTACTTGTACTCCAAACATATTAGTTTCACTATCTTGATACCTACCAAAGCCTTCATATACTTTCCTATTTCCGATATATACAGGTACTTGGATAGGAGTATCGCCTTGATTTTCTTTAAGTGCTTGGCTCATACCTTCATATGCTGCTAACCTAATACCTTCAATAATCTGGCTGTTATTTGCTACTGCTGTCTTATTTCCTATCTGTCCTACAAGCTCTGGTCCAGCTTCTCTAGCAATAAACATCTGTCCCATTGCAGGAAAACCTCCCTCTGCCAACGTAGGAATAACAGGCACACTAAAAGTCTTAACCCAACCAAATGGCTGCACTCCAAGAATATCAACATTCTTCAATGTTGTTAAGAAACCATTTATTGCATTAAACGGAATTGCGATTACTTTGTTTATTCCGCTCTATAATTTTATTTACAATATTTCTAAACGCATCTTTTATTCCGTCAACTATTCCCATGAAGATTGCACCACCAGTAGAGAACACCTCTTTAACTTTGTTCCATGCGTTCGCAAATACATCTTTGAACCATGTTGTAACATTTGAGAAAACATTTTTAATTCCGCTCCCATGCTCCGTTTTGCTTTTTCTTTTACGCTATCCCACATTCCAGAGAAGAATTCATTAACTGGCTTTATCAATGTTTCGTAGAACCATGTTGCAACACCTATAAATGTATCTTTTATTGAAGTCCACATTCCCTTAGCCTTATCTAGTATTCCACTCCATAGATTAGAGAAGAAATCGTTTACAGGCTTAATTAAAGTTTCATAGAACCAAGTTGCTACCTTGATGAATGTTTCTTTTATACTGTTCCACATATTTTGTGCTTTTTCTAATATTCCAGCCCATAATCCAGCAAAGAAATCATTAACAGGCTTAATAAGTGTTTCATAAAACCATGTTGCTACTCCAATAAACCATTCTACTATACTATCAACAGCCCATTGTACTCCCTCGACAATACTTGTCCACAATCCTACGAAGAAATCTATTACAGGTTGAATAACATTTTCCCATATCCAATCGCCTACACCACGCAAGAATTCCATGACTTTATCCCAGACACCTGCTATTATTTCTGGAAGTTGCTCCCAGTTATTTATTAACCAAATTATAGCTGCTACAACTGCTGCTATTGCTATTATAATTAAAGTTATAGGAGAAGTTATAAACGCTAGGACAGCTCCAAAGATACCTGCTGCAACAGCAGCTACACCAGAAACTATGGCAACAACTCCTAGAATTGCGGCTAAGGCTGCTAGAATACCAAGTATCCAGCCTATAACTCTACCCAAATTATTCAAAACTGTTTGTACTGTTTCATTTTCTTTTACCCATTCAGTAAATCTATCTATAATAGCTCTTACAGGAGCAAGAAGTTCGTTCAACCAATCTAAGAAATCTCTAACCTTACCTCCGACATATTCTAGTGCCTCTCCTAATTCTCTAAATCCTTGTCCTATACCTTCGAGAACAGGAGCTAAAGTTACTTTCAAGAAATTATAAATAGGCTCTAATGCGTTTGTCCACAAAAACTGGAAGATACCCATTGTAGTATCTATTACAAAATTTAGCATTGAGAACGCACCAGCTATAACTTCTATTCCTGCTGGTACAACATTATTCATAAACCAACCACCAATATCAGCAAGAATATCCCACCACCACAGCATGAAATCTCCTGCTTTTTGAACACCTCTAGTTAAAGTATCCCATAAAACATTACTAGCGTTTGCTATTTTATTCCAATCTATCGACAATAGTAATCCCGAAAATATATTTATAAATTCAGGAACAAAAGTATTCAAAGCATAGGTAAGAATAGGCTTGAAGAACCTTTCTCCAAATCCAGCTAACACTTTACCCACACCTTCAAAAGTATATATAATTGCTTCTCCTGCTTGTTTGAAAGCATCAGTCAGAGCGGTAAAATCAACATCAGAGAAAAGCCATTTAAACATATCATTCAATTTATTTATAATTGCTTCTGCTTGGTCAGTTAATCCAGCAAGAGCATCATATTCAGGAAGTTCAATACCTAATGAACCTCCTCCAATATCTCCCATGCCTGCACCACCAGCAGCACCAGTATCAAATTTTATAACATTCAAATCATCAAATTTTTGCAACATTCTATCAAGTTCTTTATTTGCATTGCCTGCACCCGTTGCTACATCTTCCATGCCATCAGCTAATGCTCCTGCACTTGCTGCTGCCCCAGACATATCAGGAAGTTTGAAACCTAATAATCCTGCAAGTAAATTAGCAAGATATTGAATAGCTCTTGTTATAGCCATGACAACTGGCAAAACTAGCTGTAATATTGGTATGAATATATTACCCACAGCCCTTGCGGTTGCTTTGAATGACTGCTCTAACGCCATTAAGGCAGTTTGAGGTTGCCATAATGTTTTCGCAAAAGTTCCTTGCATATGCTGTGTACTTTTCATTATTTGGTAATAAACAAGTTCAGTTTTTTGTGCTTTTGTCATTGCAGATACTTTTTTCTCAATACCTAGAGAATAAGCTACTTCCTGTAATGTTGCTTGGTCTAACGCCACACCTATATCTCTAATCGGTTTTAATTGACCTGTAAAAGCACTTTGTAATTTTTGCATAGCTTGCTCAATAGGTATCTGTGTAAACGCAGCCATGTCATATGTAAGTTGTGTAAGATTTTTGGACATAATAAAAGCCCTATCATTCGCCACCCCAAAACCTTGGGCTAACTGTTGAAAGGTTGCTGCATACTTCATTACAGAAGATGGGTCAAGATTTAGAGCCTGACTAAACGTATTTACAAACTCGTGAGCTGCATCTCTACTATCTCCCATAATAGCATTAAACATATTCCAGTTTCCAATAAAAGCTGTACTTTCTTTTACTAATCCGCCAATAGTCTTTCCTAGTTTTTCCATAGCCTTAATTAGAACGAAAATCTTTGCAATTCCTATTGTAAGACCACCAAAAAACCCATCAAAAAAACCCTTCGCTTTCTGGGTCTTTGCCCCAGCATCTTGAACGGCATTGCCCGCCCTATCTGCGTTATCTGCAAACTCTTGAAAGCCTTTTGCAAGACCTTCTGACGTAATATTCAACGCATCTAATTCAGATGTTAAAATCATGCTTTGTCTTGTTATGGCTTCTAGGTTATCGCCATGCAAGTCTGATAGCAAATTAAATAACATACTGAAATTATTATTTATAGCTTCGATGTTTCCTTTACTTAATTCAGAAATAGAATTAGTAATTTGTTCTAATCCATCAAAAGAAAATCCACTCGATAAAACACTCTGCATTTCAGATAGAGTAGAACTGAACTCTCGTAATCCTGCAAGCCCTGATGTAAGAGAGGTTAGCAAATTGTCAATGCTCGCTGATAAGGTATCAATACCACTAGCAGCGTTGTCAGCCATGCTTTCAAACTCTATAAAAATTTCATCGCCTGAATTTTCCATTTTTCCACCTACTTCTTTTTATCTTTATTGAACTGCTTTGTAGTGGCTCTTTCCCAAGCATTAAAGAAACAAATTGCTTTCAATCTCTCGTTTTCTTGCTCTTGGTCAGTAGGCTCTTTTTTACTTTGCTTATCCTGATACTTTCTTACTTCTTCTTCTTTGCCATGTGGTGCGGAAGGATAAGGTAGAGGCTTAGTGTTCTTTTTTGCCATTGCATTTAGTATCGGAGAAACATAACATAAGGCTTCGTAGAAATATAATCCTTGTTTCCATACTGTCCATTCCATTGTGTCTAAATCTCTTTCTAACTTAATCTTGTATGCTTTGAAATAATGTTTTGCTATATCAACATCATCTCTCCAAAACTGGTCGTAGGTCATACCAATACTTATAAAATATGGACTTAATTCGTTGAATACATCTGTAAATCGGAAGACCTGCTCTACTCTATCTCCCACTTGATGTTTTTTGTTTCGTCTTTATTTTCCTCTGTTAGTCCATTATATGTGTCTGCCAACATAAGTGCAATACTTTCCATTAACTGCTTTTTATCTCCGAATAGGTCATAACATTCGTCTATAAAACTTCCTGAAACATTCTTATGATTTTTGTAGAATAATCCCCTGAAAGCTATTGGTAACATTGTCATCATCTTTTTAGTTAGCTCACTAAGTGAAAATCCTTGTGCCTCCATAACTTGTACTGCTTCTCTTGTGTATTCTAGTACATATTTTTCTCCATCTTTTTCAAACTTAATCTTCTTTCCCATTAATTTACATTTCCTTTCTGAAAATATTTATTACATACTACCGCAGAAAACTAATATTCGCTACGGTAGTATTATAATTAAACTTATACAGGTTTCGTTGCTTTTACAGGAGCATCTATTGGTGTAATATAGTTAGTGATTTCAAGAACTGCGTTTACACCTGCCTCTGGAATACCCATGTTTGATGGATTTCCGAGGGAAGAACATTCCTTGTGTTAGCTTCGGAATATCTATCCAGAACCAAGTTCTTTTTCCTGATGCTTTTCCTGCTTCATATTCTTGCATAAGAGTTTCCCATAGAGCTATTAAGTCTTCGGTCATATTGAATGTGAACTCTAACGCTCCTCCTAGGTCTTTAAGACCATCAATATATGTTTTATATTCTGTTTGATTTAAGTCAGTTGTTTCTAGCGTATCTGGTGCTGGATTTAGTGATGGAATACTTTTTACTCCTACAAGGTCTTTATAAGCAGATAGTGCAGATGGTCTAGTACCAACGACATCTTCTACTGCATAACGCAAGTGTATTCCTGCTGTTGATAAATTTATAGCTGCCATAATCCTTTCCTCCTTCTTTAATAATTTCTTTTATAAATCGTGTTTTCGTCAAGGTCTATGCTGCAAATATATCTAGCGATTGCTCTCAATACAGTTCTATCTTCCGATAGTGGCTGTGTAAGAGGATTATCAATTCTAGTCATTTTGTACCTTGGTCCACCTAGTAAATCATTTACTACGCTTCTCATAAACAGTACACTTTCTGTTGCTTCAAACTCTTTTCTCCTCCTTGACATTATGTCAATTTGGTATCCATTGTTAGAAACGTGTTCTATTGTACCGACATTATCTGAAAATCTAGTGTTCTCTACATTCTCAATTTCCTGTACGGTTATTAATGGATAACTAGCTTTCGGCAATTCATCATATGCTGGCTTAATTATAGTGTCAGAATAGTCTAATAATATTATCTCCCCAGTAAGCATTTCATATCCTAGTGGGTCTACAAATACTTCTCTTAAATCTTTTATGATTTGATTTACTAAATTTGTGATAAGACACCACCTACTTTCTTTAATGCAATATCCCTTTTCATGCTTTGGATTTTCATTCTTGCTCTGTAAACTTCTGCACCTGCTGGAATACCAGTTGTAAAAACAAGATTTCCAGATTTATCTTTATATGTCCAGTAAGGAGTACCGATTGATAGCCCTACTTTTTCTTCTACTTTTTCAGTTGCAATTCTTACAGTTTTTCCTTTGTTGTATTGCCAAGACGGTGGTAGTGTAGGAGGTTTCATGCTTTGCTCTCCTTTTGTACCTGTTCCATATTCTCTATAAAACACTTGGCTTCCTCTTACTCCAACCTTGGTCTTCGTGCCTTCTGTTTCTATGAAAACTTCCACATCATCGTTACCATCTGTATAGATTGTTTCATTATAGTTTTTCTCGATTTCAGACTTAGCCATCAAGGCAAGTTCTAAAGTTGCTTCTTCACTTGCTTTTACTAATCCTGATTTCACTTCTTCTATACGAGATTGAAGGGATTTTATTCCTTCGATTGATAATGGTACTTTAATTGTTTTCATCAGCAGCACTCAACTTCCTTATATCTATATGACCTTGATTTAGAGTATCCATAGGCTCTCCATATACAACATAATCGGCATCTTCGGCTAAAGGGTCAAATTCTTCGTCAGGTCTAACTATTCTTAATCCTAAAATTTCAGTATCTTTTGATGGTAACGCCCATTGAGTTACTGTTGTAGGATTTATATAATTGCCAAAATGTATATAAATATCTGTTTCTGTTAGCAATTCAAAATCCCAATAGTTATCCTCAATGATTACCATATTGCCACCTTGCATCTGCAAGTTACCTCTAATAATAGCTCCTGTGTTTGCGTTCCAGATGTAATAAACTATTTTATGATTATTTGCAGATGCAGCTACTACCATATCTTCCATATCTAATCTATATTTTCCAGCCTTTAAAGTTATAAATTTTGGAATTGAATGTTGAAGATTTGCTCCAACAGCAGTATTAGGTGGAATAAATGGTAGGCTGTTTCTATATCCTGATACTAAAGTCATTTTAGTAAAATAATTAGTCTGCTCTGGGGGAGATGAATAAATATACAGTCTATCCCCGTTACTATAAATTTTACCTTCTTCTAGTGTGCATTTGATTTTCATGTGCTTTTTATAATCTTCTCCCATTACCATTCTTTCCGCAATACTATGGACAGGCTGGTAATTGAGTTTTTGCTTTATCGGTTTTCCAAAGAAACCATCTTCTTGTTTCTGACATAGATAGAAAGGTCGCTTGTTTCTTACTAAACTTCTCATAAACTAGACACCCTCGCAAGTGGAACGATACTATTCATTATGCTTTCAGGATATTCACTACCCTTTTCATAGCTCCTAGCGATACCGTTCTCGTTATGTGAAGTCTGACCTTCTGCACCATATTTAGAAATTGAGGTTATTACTAACCTGCGTACAATGCTATTGTACTTTGGCTCAAATAACATTTCAGGAGTAGATATAAAGTGTCTACGTTCGTTGACAGCTTCGATTGCACTCTCTAATTCCTCCAATAAAACTGCATCAACAGTTTCGCCTTCTGGAACATCGAAATCTCTAGCACTCAACTTCGTTTTTAGTTTTTTTATCATATCTTTTCCTTCATCAGTTAGGATATAATCTTCAAACTTCATCACTTTAATCTCCTCCTTCCACGATTATTCAGTCTTATCTAAACTTGGCATTTCAGGCTTGTTAGATTTAACTTGCTTACTTTCTACATATTCTTTAGCTGATATAGGTGGATACTTAGCAAAATCTACATTAAGCAATATTGTTTTGTCTTCCTCTTTTAGTGTGCTTGTAGATGGAACTAATTTTACATCTATATCATCTTTGCCTTTCTTTTCAATAACGACTTCTTTAAGATAGTTTGCAACCTTGATATAAGGTTTTCCGTTTACTACATATATCATTATTTACTACCTCCTTTTTTTGGAGCTTCTGGCTTTTTGTCTTCAACATCTAATACGTCAGGGATTGCAGGCGGAGCTTCCTCCTCCTTTATATCCTCAACTTTAGGTGCTTCCTCTGGAACTTCTGGTGTTATAGGTGTTTCAGGAGTTATTACTTCTGGCTCTACTGCTTCTGGCTGTGATACCTCTCCCTCTACAACTTTATACCCAGCTCTTGCGTATGTGTTTTTGAATATCTTATATGTTCCGTCAGATACTTTCATTATTTCATCTCTGCCTCTTTGCAATGTTACCATGATAATTTCCTCCTTCTATCTTAGTCTTCTAATACTGTTGCGATTATAACTTGGTCAGCAGCTTCAAATGAAGGCAAGCATATCATAGAAACTTTTGTGTCTACGTTTACTGGGTCTATTTTCTTAGAAGTTGTTATAGCAACTCCTGTGTCTACGATTGCAACTTGTGCTTCTGTTGCTCCACCTCTTAGGTCTGCTTCCTCTGGTGTTGTTCCGAAAACTGTGTTTCCTAAGTTTCCGTCTGGAATTAATATGAACAAGTCTTCTGGGATAAATCTTTGGATTACTCCTTCTTCATCTCCGTATACTTTATCATATTGTACCACGGTTACTTTAGCATATTCTAATAGATATGCAAGAACATCGCTTTCAGATATAGTTAAAGGTCCACCTCTCATAGTTGAGATAGTTTCTCTTATTTCTTGATTTCTCATTAGGTTTCTAATAACAGCTCTTGATGTGATAGCTCTTGATGGTCTACCATATCCTTTTTCTTCCATATAGTCTTGCCACGCTATGATGTCATTAACTGGGTCAGAGTTTGCATTATTCCACATGATTGCAGCAGAAGGTTTTTGCTCTGGTGCTAAACCATAGTCATAATTATACTCCATTCCGTTATTTGCCATTACTATTGTTCCTGTTGAAAGAAGCATCATTCTCATTCTTTCCCTTGTTACGGCTGCATCTTCTAATAAATGCAACACGTCATCAAATATATTATTCAATATAATATTGATGAATTCTGTGTTAGAGCTTTCTAACACCATTAGAAGTTCTTGTCTTAACTCCTCATCTATAAGCATATTGTTTTTGAAGAAAGGCATTTTAGTCATTACTGCTTCAAATCCAATTCTGTTTTTCTTGATTACATTCGCATCAAACGCAGAAAGATTTAATACAGTAGGAATACCTTTAGCTCCTTTTATCCATTTTAGATTTAACCCAAGTTGTTTTCTGTTAGGGAATAATTCTTCTCCAAGATATGGAGGCAATCCCTTTTCAGCTCCAACTGTGTTATAATATGCAGCGATAGCTTTCGCTACAAAATAATCAAATATTGTTAGCATTACTTTTTCCTCCTTCTTTTATAATCTTCCCTCTGTAAATGTTATTGCTGGCAACGCAGTTTTAACCGCAGCTGTAAGCAATGCCACTACATCGGCATCTAATTTTAATAGGTCAACAGCTCCAAGTGTTATTAATACACCATTCCATGGTCCTTCTGTTACGTCAACATCATGCAATAGGATACCTTTTGCATCTGCTCCTGTTGCTTTTGTGAAAGCAGTTGCACGAGTTACCAAATCGCCTGTCATTGGTGTCCCTGCTTTAACTATCTTTCTACCATTCACGGCTGTTACACCTGTGTCTGATACCTGAATTCCAAAGTTCATAGATACTCTGTCATTAATCAATATTTGTTTAGGAACTTTAGGGAATTGTTCTGATTTCACTAAATTTCTTGACATTTCTATTTCCTCCTTTTATTATTTTTTCTCGAAATAACTATGTGTAGGCTTCGGACCAATAGCACCTTTGGCTAGTTCCTCCGCTCTCTTTATTGCTGCGGCTTCAACGTCATTATCATTATCGCCTGTTCCTCCGCCAGCCTTGAAATTACCCATGCCTCCGAAGTTTTCCTCTCGTGGCATCTGCCACTCCTTTTTCATATGCCTTTTTTACTAAATCGTTTATAGATTTTGCTGTTTTCTCTGTTCTTTCGTTATCATCAGAAGTGATATGGTCGATAAACGCTTCAAAATCTTTTGTTTCCTTTTCAGTAATTCCAGCTAATCCTTTAGCCTCTGACATTAGAGTTTCAGCCTTACTTTTATTGCCTGCAAGTTTGCTCACTTTTAACTCTGCCTCTAATTCATCAATTCTTTTTTGAGCTTCTGCATCAATAGCCGCTTGCTTTTCTTCATCTGTCATCGTGCTTTGAAGTTTCGCTTTTGCATCATCAAGTTCTTTTTGGATTTTCTTAGTATTAGCCTCCGCCATGTCTTTGTTAAGATATTTTCCAGATGCTAATAATGTTTTTTCTGCTTCTGCTGCTGCTGTCGCTGCTGCATTGGCTGTTACTGCGGCACTAATTTCCGCTGCTGTCATTCCTTGTTTGTAGTTCGCTTCTCCTACGAGAGCTTTGATTTCTTCCTCATTCATAATTTCAATTCCTTTCATTCGGTTAAGATTATAGCACTTTCCTGTGCAACATACGCTAGGAAACGTATGCAAACCTATCCCTTTTATGGCTAGATGGAACTAGCAATTTATAATAATAGCATTACTGCTTTACTATCTGTTTCTGTCTATTCTTGGACTGACCGAGGTTGATTTTTAAATGTTCCGAGGTCCAGTAAGAGATGTAGGCTCGTTCTTTCTATTTGCTATTTCTACTTTTGCCTTAGCCTCATCACGTTTCGCCTGTGCCTCTGCTGCTTTGTTTTTAAATTCTAGTTCCAGTTCTAATTTTTCACGTTCTTTTTTCTCCCAGAATTCTTGACCTCTTTCAATAACCTCAATCGCATTGTTTGTTGCATCTACGAACTCTAACGCATCATCTGGTGCAATAGTCTTTGTACCGTTGAATGTCGCAAACGCTTGTGCCTTGCTCTGAATGTTGTCTGTTTTGTTTCTACTAAATCGCACATCTACATCTATTGTTTTCAGTTCACTACCAATTTCCCCAGCTTTTTGAAGAATTCTGATAGCAACTGCTATTTGCTTTTTCTTCGCTATTTTAAAATAGCTTTCTTTTATTCTGGCAACGATTTCTAAGTCCTGCCAACCATCTCTTAACTTAACTGCATCTCCTGTATCGCCTCCGCCTCCGCCTCTAGTCTTTCTATCAGGAATTCCAATAATAGTCATATATGCTTCTTCTAAATACTCACGGATATTATTGATACCTAAGGCATCAAGCTGCTGGTATATAAATTTTGCATCTACCTGTGTTCCGTGGACTTCCAAGAAGTTCCAATACTCTATTTCTTCTTACAGCTTCGGTCGTATTTTTATCAAGTTCTGAATTTATAATAACAAGTAGGCTCTTGATTACATTTTCAACATCATTTAAGCTGTCAGATGCAATCTGATTTAGTGCATTTAGTACACTTATCGCAACCTCAAAATCTCCCATTAGGAACTTGTTATTCCATACTTGCTGTATAGGATTTATACCTAAAACATTTACATCTTCTAAGATTTCATTATCTGTTGTCAACGCAGCTAGACTTCCATTCGCCCTAGATTTTATTGTATAAACCTCTGTTTCTGTAAACGCTGTGAAGTATGTATATATATTTTTGTCAGCAGCATTATTATCAACCCAATAAGTACAGGTTAGTCTTACAGGCTCTCCTATGCTTGCAGATTGTATAACAAAAGTATTCATTGCATTTAAGCTGGCTAGTTTTATTGGAATTTCAGGCATAAAATCAGATGTGATTTCGCTAGATGGTAACGTACAGAAATATCCTAGACCTGTTATGGAAGCATCGAAAGCCACCTCATTGTCTATTGTATAAGCATTTTCATATTCAAAAATATCACTTAATCGTTTTATCTGGTCTTTATTATCTCCAATTCTTGGGATAAACTGTATCGGCTTTCCAAATGTATATCCAACTATATTCCTTACACTAGAATTCGCATAGTTTAGCACTACTTTATTATTTATTTCAGAGTTGTTTGCCTTAGCTCTTTTTAGAATATCTTGTTTGCCCTTGAAAAATCTGATAAGATATTTCATATCAGCTACATTCTGTTCGTGTATGTTCCAAGCATCTTGAAGGATTTGCAAAATGGTATTCCTGTTTATAGGAGTATCATTATAAATTTTTTGCCTTCCATCTCCATACATCTACACTTCCCACCTCTCCTAAAAGAAAAAAAACCGACAATTATATTTCTATAATTTTCGGCTCTAGGCTCTCATCTATAAATATTTCTTTCTTACAAAATCTACAATAAAGATATACATTTTTGATTACATAATCGTCTACTACTCGGAGCAGCCTGACTTTGCCACAACAAGGACACATCAAAAATTTTTTCATATTTACTATACCTCAATTTTATTGTAAACAATCTTTGTAATTCTGTCAATACAAAAAGAGAAAGATTTTATAATCTCTCTCTTTTCAAGGGGGTAATTTAACATGACTAAGCCTTGTCAAATACCAATAATATTTTACTATATTTTTATATAAATTACAACCCTAAATCTTCTCGACTGACAGTTGATTTCGCTTTTCCAATCCTAGCTTTTATTCCAAGCACTTCGGTAAACAATAATGAAGTCGCATCTGGTGCGTTATCTGGGTTTGTTTTCTTATTTTGCAAACTCGATGTCTGATTAAAATGGGTCAGTTCATCTAGGTAGGCATTATACATCTGATGAAACATAACGAGCTTACGGGGCAAAATAAGAAGCCTGAATTTCGCTTCTAACGCTCCTTTAATTGGTCCGAGTACAAGCTAGTATCCTATCTAGCTTACTTTTATTAGTCGGAGCTTTACTCCATGTGATATTACAGAAATAATATCCTTGACTTTCAAGCTCATCTTTTACTTTCTCTGCATACATATCTCCACCATTATTCGCCTCAAAATGACAATGTGTTATATGATGCTCTATAATCTTATTCACAACCAGAGGAATAGTTACTTCTTTCGGTGCATCTAAGTGAACTGCATCTATTAATGGACAATCCCCATTTTCATATTCGCTACATATCGGCATCGACAACGCATCGCCTCCACCCCAAGCAACATCGACTGCTGCTACGTTTCTAACAAATCCATGAACAGGAGCAGCTTCATATTT
>Ga0209737_10000530_pt1 | contig 30905 bp, 25 predicted proteins | sample TergutCu122P3_FD_187284 | JGI IMG/M metagenome (GOLD analysis project Ga0209737, IMG submission 187284) | Cubitermes ugandensis P3 segment gut microbial communities from Kakamega Forest, Kenya - Cu122 P3 (SPAdes) (version 2) | ecosystem: Host-associated > Arthropoda: Insects > Digestive system... | reverse complement strand
CTGAGCTTTCTATAGATAGAGCCATACAAAACTATCGCCTGTTAGGTTATTCTGAAAATTGGATAAATCAACGAATAAAGTCTATTGAAGTCAGAAAAGCACTTACAGACGAATGGGATAAATCGGGGGTGAGGCAGGGAAAAGAATATGCTTTCTTAACAGATTTAATGAGCAAAACTTGGAGCGGAATGACCACCAAAGAATACAAAAAACATAAAAGTCTCAAAAAAGAGAATCTTCGAGATAATATGACTAATTTAGAGTTAGTTATAAATATGTTGGCAGAAGCAACCGCAACGGAGCTATCTGAAAAAAATAATCCTCAAAATCTTCAGGAAAGTGCAGTAATTGCACATAAAGGCGCCAATGTTGCAAAAAATGCCCGCATAGAAATTGAACAACAAGGAGGAAAAGTAATTAGTTCTCAAAATGCAAAACAATTGGGACAGAAGAAAACTCCAAAAATCTTAAATCAGTCAAAGAAAAGTAAATGAAATAGTATGCAAGAAACTCAAAACAAAGAATTCAAACAAGAACTTACCGAAGATTTAGAAAAAGAAGCGAGTGCTTTTCTAAATTATCATGAAGGAGGTGTTATGTATATCGGAATATCCAAAGCCGGTAAGGTGGTTGGCGTTTCGGATATAGACGGCGATATGCTCAAGATTAAAGACCGTCTGAAACACAATATTTTGCCCTCTTGCATGGGACTGTTTGATGTGGTGGCGGAAAAAATAGAATCGAAAGAGGTGATTAAAATCATCTTTGCCAGCGGAACGGAAAAACCTTATTACATTAAGAAATTGGGAATGTCGGAAAAAGGCACATTTATTCGTGTGGGAACCGCCGCCGAACCGATGCCGGTGAAAATGATTGAATCGCTGTTTACCAAACGCACACGAAACTCTATCGGGAAAATAAAATCCCCAAATCAAAATCTTACTTTTGAACAACTTAAAATATACTACGAGGGCACTAACAAAATTTTGAATCAACATTTTGCTTCCAATCTTGAACTGTTAACGGAGGAGGGAAAGTACAATTATGCGGCTTATTTATTGGCAGATTCAAACGGAACGTCAATAAAAGTTGCAAAATACAATGGACTTGACAGGGTTAACCTGTCTGAAAATGAAGAATATGGTTATTGCTCATTGGTGAAAGCCACCAAACAGGTATTGGACAAGATGGCGGTAGAAAATAAAACCATGGCAAGAATTACCCCAAAAGAGCGTGAAGAGAAAAAGTTGTGGAATCCGGTGGCGTTGCGCGAAGCCGTAATTAATGCAATTGTTCACAATGATTATACGTTGGAAGTACCCCCAAAATTTGAGTTTTTTGATGACAGAATAGAAATTACCTCTTTCGGTAGTTTGCCGCAAGGTATGTCAGAAGACGAGTTTTTTGAGGGATTTTCCGTTCCCAGAAATAAAGAACTTATGCGCGTTTTCAGGGATTTAGATATGGTAGAGTATTTAGGTTCCGGTGTCCCTCGTATTCTAACAACTTATGGTAGAGAGTGCTTTAAATTCACTGAGAATTTTTTACGAATGACTTTTCCTGCTACCGAACAAGATACCCCGCAAGTTACCCCGCAAGATGCCCCGCAAGTTACCCCGCAAGTAACCGTGCAAGATACCGTGCAAGTTACCGTGCAAGTCACCGTGCAAGATACCGTGCAAGTCACCATGCAAGTCAAAGAACTTGTTAAAATACTTGATAGAGAGATGAATCGTATAGAAATTCAAGAGAAACTTAATCTTTCAGACAGGGAAAATTTCAGATTGAATTACTTGAAACCGGCATTAGAACAAGGTGTTATTGAAATGACTATCCCCGACAAGCCCAAAAGTGGGTTGCAAAAATATAGACTTACAGTATTGGGCAAACAGTTGAAAAATAGTATAGAGAGTTACAGTAAATTAACCACTAATCATTAAAATATTATGAACCTAAAACTTCGTTTAACCATTATGAATTTTCTCCAATTTTTTGTTTGGGGAGCGTGGATGATGACCCTGGCATCCTACGGATTTAAAGAGCGCGGCTGGGACGGCGCACAGTTCGGATTGGTATTCTCCACGATGGGATTTGCCTCTCTAATTATGCCCACTCTGTTCGGTATACTCGCAGATAAATGGAGGGCAAATTACGTGTATGCCATTCTGCATCTGCTATTTGGGGTAACAATGTGCTTTTTGCCACTCATTAATTTGCCGATGCCGTTCTTCTGGGTGCTGTTGGTGGCGATGTGCTTTTATATGCCTACCATCGGATTAAACAACGCCATCGGGTTTGAAGCATTGAAGAAAGAGGGGAAAAACCCAACCCAATATTTTCCGCCCATAAGAGTTTGGGGAACAGTAGGTTTTATCGCCGCTATGTGGTTTACCAACTGGTTTACCAAAGAGTGGGGGATGGGTTTTAGTATCAAAGTATCGTTTATTATTTCGGCAGTGGGTGCTATTTGTTTGTCCCTGTTCTCATTTGCCTTTCTGCCCGATATTAAAAAAGAGAAAGAAGAGCGTAACGTGCAATTATCGTGGATTGACAAATTGGGCTTGCGCGCTTTTGTGTTGTTTAAACAAAAGAAGATGGCTATTTTCTTTATTTTCAGCTTGTTTCTTGGTGCTGCACTGCAGTTAACCAATGCCTACGGGGACGCTTTTCTGCAAGATGTCAGCGTTTTTCCCAAAGGCTCTATCGTTAATAACTTCTCTACCATCATTCTTTCTATTTCGCAAATTTCTGAAACCCTGTTTATTCTTGCTATTCCTTTCTTTATGAAACGGTTCGGAATTAAGAAAGTGATGCTCTTCAGTATGTGTGCCTGGGTATTGCGTTTCGCGTTGTTTGGTCTTGCGGGAAATTCGGTGTTAGGCTTCGGACTTATTGTGGCTTCCTGCATTGTGTATGGTATGGCGTTCGATTTTTTCAATGTTTCGGGTGCGTTGTTTGTGCAACAAAATACAAAATCGGAGATACAATCTTCGGCGCAAGGTGTATTTATGCTGATGACCAACGGCATTGGTGCGGTGTTGGGCAGCATTATTGCCGGAAAAGTTATCGCCAAATGGTTTACCGATGATGTAACCCATATCATCTCGTGGAATTTACCCCATATTTCTAATGTTTGGTTTGCATTTGCAGCATACGCATTGGTAGTAATGATTCTCTTTGCGTTCATTTTCAAATATAAACATAATCCAGATGATTTTGTTAAGGTTGAACACTAATATCGAAAGTGATGACAGATAAACAATTAATGCACAAAGCGATAGATTTATCTATTGAAAATGTGAAACAGGGTGGGGGACCCTTTGGGGCGGTAATTGCCAAAGATGGAAAACTTATCTCAAGGGGTGTAAACAGGGTTACCCAAAGCAACGACCCCACCGCACACGCCGAGATAGACGCCATTCGCAAAGCCGCGCGCAAGTTGAAAACTTTTGATTTGTCGGGATGCGAAATTTATGCCTCGTGCGAGCCCTGCCCTATGTGTTTAAGTGCCATCTATTGGGCGCATTTGGACAAAATTTACTATGCAAACACCAAAACCGATGCCAAAAATATCGGTTTCGATGATTCTTTTATCCATGATGAAATTCAACTAAAACCAGCAGAGCGAAAAATCGCCATGCAACGCATTCTGCCCGAAGAGGCTATGCGCGCTTTTGATGATTGGGAGAAAAAGATTGATAAAGTGGAGTATTAGTTTTTTTAGCACGCAGATGACGCAGATTATCAGGATTTCCGTTGGCACGCTTTCGGCACCACGCACGTGCCCGAAGCGCGGCACACTACCACAGGCTCTGCCAACACATCGGCGGCAGAGGCACTGATGTCGGGGCGGGGTACTATCACTTTTTTGGCTTCAAACACCATTTTTCTGGAACTGTTTCCCACGTGGGTAATCTCGCCGGTGGCTTCAATGTAGTCGCCGGCATAAACAGGTGCTAAAAACTCCACGTTGTCGTAGGCGCAGAAAAGACCTTCGTCGCCGTCGTTCATTATTAGTAATTCGGTGGCAACATCGCCAAAAAGTTGCAACATTTTCGCGCCGTCAACTAAATTTCCGCCGTAATGCGCATCCGCGGAACTCATTCGTAATCTGATAAGGGATTTCATATTTTTACAATTTTTAAGTATCAATTATTGATGAATTTTTGGCTAAATTTTTATTCTCATGGCAAATTGTGTACAGTACCTGTCAAAAAATTCAAGCTCCTGAATATTTTTATCCAAAAATGCCTTGCAGAAGAACTCTTTAAAACGGCAAATTTCACGGTAAATAGGTACTCTATTCGCAAACTTAAGAGTTAGATAAATTAACTCTAAACATCTCTCAAATGCTCTTTGTGCATGTAGTTCATTCCCTTTTATTAACCAATTTTTTGTACGGGAAACCTCACTTCCTACATTTGCCATTTGCTCGCAAAAAGTCAGTTTAGCCCAACGCCCTTCTGCTAATGATTTATGTTGCATCTTTTTCTATAATTTGGTTTAATATTCTTCTTATTTCATTTTGAATTTCAATACTTTCTACACTTCTGCTGCGATTATTTTGAGCAGGTCTAATATTTATCATCGAATCAAATTCTAAAAAGTCATCGTTATGGAGAAATGGATACAAATTAATCCCCCAAAGATCTTCCTGCTGAGAGCCTTCACTCAGAAGAAGTGATTCTAAATCGGCGTGCAATTCAGCATCAACCGCTAAAACACTTTTATTAATGTCAATAACACCCTTAACCATCTCTTCAAAAAAATGATACGACATTTCCTGAAGTTTTTGCATTGATATTTTGTTAACTATTTTCATAAATAATGAGATAAATTAAATTACCAAAAAGTCCACCACAATTCCCGGGGTGTGCACATTTTCCATTGGGATTTCTCCGGCGGAAACTAATTCTTCTACTTCTGCAATAACGGTATCGCAAGCCATTGCCATAAGTGGGTTGAAATTTTGGGTAGTGCCTTTGTAATGGAGGTTTCCTGCAGTGTCGCCGATAGTGGCACCCAACAAGGCAACATCCCCGCGAAGTGCTTTTTCTAACAGATACTCTTTTCCGTCTAAAGTAATGACCTGTTTTCCCTCGGCAACAACGGTTCCCAGTCCGGTGGGAGTTAGAAAGCCCCCCAAACCCGCGCCGCCGCAACGAACTTGCTCTGCCAGTGTGCCTTGGGGAACGAAAACCACCTCTATCTCTTTGTTGTTAAACTGTTCAATGGTCATAGGGTTGGTCCCGATGTGAGAAACAATCACTTTTTTCACTTTTTTCACGGCAATGAGCAACCCAATTCCTTTATCGGGGAAAGCGGTGTCGTTGCAAACAATGGTTAAATCGCAGATATCGCTATCTGCCAACGCTTTTAAGATTTTGTGCGGAGAGCCGGCAGCCATAAAACCGCCAATCATCACGGTCATTCCGCTTTTTATTTTTTCAATGGCTTGCGCCGCAGTAACAACAAGTTTTTGCATATTCATTCTTTTTTTTGGACAGCAAAAATAATAATTATTTGTTCATTTTAAATTTTAAATTCTAAATTTTAAATCTTCAAATCATTTTCGCTACTAAGGGTGCATTAAAAAATAAGGGTTCAACGTATTAAATTTTAAATCTTAAATTTTAAATCATTTTCGATTGTTGCCAAAGGAGTTCCATTTCTTCCAAAGTCATTTCGGAAAGTGGTTTCCCCTGTTCTTTGGCTTTTTGTTCGATATAGTTGAAGCGTTTGATGAATTTTCGGTTGGTTTTTTCCAAAGCATCTTCGGGATTAATATCCACGAAACGGGCATAATTAATCAGCGCAAACAGAATATCCCCGAATTCTTCTTCCATTTTATTGGAGTTTTGATTTTTTTCTTGGTTAAACTCGTTCAATTCTTCCTGCACTTTTTCCCACACCTGCTCGGTGTTTTCCCAGTCGAACCCCACACCGCGCGCTTTTTCCTGAATGCGATAGGCTTTTACCATCGCCGGTAAAGAGTTTGGTACCCCGCCCAACACAGATTTGTTTCCCTCTTTTAACTTAATTTTTTCCCAGTTTTCTTTTACCTCATCAGAAGAATTTACTTTTACATCACCAAAAATGTGCGGATGCCGCCGGATTAGCTTATCGCAGATGCCGTTAATCACAGTTTCAATGTTAAAAAGATTCTGTTCTTCGCCAATTTTAGCATAAAAAACGATATGTAACAACAAGTCACCCAATTCTTTCCCAATATCTTTATATTTTTTGTCAATAATGGCATCCGAAAGTTCGTAGGTCTCCTCAATGGTTAAATAGCGGAGTGTATCGAAGGTTTGTTTGCTGTCCCAAGGGCATTTGGCACGCAATTCGTCCATAATGTCAAGCAGTTTTTGAAAGGCGTGTAGTCGTTTATCCATAATGTTCTGTAAAATTTTAGGGTGCAAAATAAAACTTTTATTCATAAGTTGTTAAAATAAATATGTTTGAAATACTAATAAATGTATTTTTGCACCCTTTAATGAAACACATTTTACCAATGAATAAATTAATTACACTTCTAATAGTCTTATCTATAAGCCTTAGCGCATTAGGACAAAAGAAGATTACTGCCGGTGATAATGCTTTCGCCGGAAAACAGTTCGACAAGGCACTAACTTCCTATAAAAAAGGATTGAAAAAAGTGAGCAGTAACCCAGTAGAAGTTAAACGTGTAAGATACCAAATTGCTGAGTGCTACCGTATTATGGGAGATTTGAAGAAAGCGGAAGCACAGTATGTTGCGTTAGAAAAGAAAAACCACCAAAAGGATGAGCCGTTGCTATTTTTCCACTTGGGTAGTATCAACCATTTGAAAGGAGAATATGAAAAAGCACTGGAGTATTATCTGAAATACCAGGAAAGAGAACCCAAAGACGTGAGGATTGAGGCTCGTATTGAGGGAGTTAGAAAGTCAAAAGGATGGATGGATAACCCCACCAACTATGAAGTGGAAAATTTTAAAAAAATAAACACCAAACAGGATGAATGGGCACCCAGATGGAGCAATCAAGAAAAGCAAAATCAGATGATTTTTACCTCCAACAGAGAAGGCTCAACAGGAAAAGGAACAGACCAGTGGTCGGGAAAAGCGTTTTCAGATATCTATAAAATTGAACGACCCAGGGGAAAATCGAACGACTGGGTGGGCGAGTGGACCACTCCGACATTGTTTGACGAAGAGAAAATTTTAAACACCGAAGTTAACGAAGGGGAAGCCACCGGAAATAGAAAAGGCTCAGAGATTTACTTTACCAAATGCCCCATCGATAAAAAAGCATTGAAGGCGTGCTGTATCTATGTTACGCAGAAAAAAGGACAAACTTTTGAGGAGCCCAAATTGGTGGAACTTTGCGAAGATTCGCTTGTGAATTGCGTGCATCCCTCACTCTCATTGGATGAACTTACGCTCTATTTTGCCTCTGATATGAAAGGCGGACAGGGTGGATACGACCTCTACAAAGCAACACGCTCCTCAAAAGGTGGAAAATTTGAAAAAGTGGAAAATTTGGGACAGTTAGTAAATAGTGCCGGAAACGAACTATTTCCCTCTATAAGAGGCGATTCTGTTCTCTATTTTTCTTCTGACGGACTTCCCGGAATGGGCGGATTGGATATTTTTTACTCGGTAATTAGAAATGGACAGTTTCAAGAACCGCTAAATATGATGTATCCCATTAATACCTGCGCGGATGAAATTGGAATGATCTTTTATGATGAAGAGATTATTGACCCAAAATCTAACGCACCCTACTTGGAAATGGGATTCTTCTCCTCAAACAGACCCGGCGGAAAAGGAGGAGACGATATCTATACTTTCCAATTGCGACCTACCGTGTTTACCCTCTCAGGAATTGTAAGAGACGAAGGAAATAGGCAACTGATTGATGGCGCAGAGATTGAAATTATTGGCTCGAACGGTACCACCTACAAAGCCTACACCGATTCGAAAGGTCATTATGCGTTTGACAGAACGAAAATCCTGATGAATACTACATATAAGATGAAAGTCAAAAAAACAGGATACTGGGATATTCCGGATGTAGTACAAACTACGATAGGCTTTAATTTAGATACCGATTTGAAACAGGATTTCTTTTTGAACAGAATCCCCAAAGACCCCATCGTGATGCCCGACATTTATTACGATGTGGATAAATGGGATTTGAAACGTCAATATGAAGATTCTCTGATGTATCTGTTTTTTGTGTTAATGCAAAACCCGAATTTAGTGGTAGAGTTGCGCTCGCACACCGACAGCAGAGCCTCGGATGAACATAATGATTTGTTATCGCAAAGGCGCGCCCAATCGTGTGTGGATTTCTTGGTAAAAGAGATGAAAATTGATGCCGATAGAATTGTGCCTAAGGGATATGGTAAAAGAAACCCCAGAAAATTGGAAAAAGATATGATGGTGCCCTATAACGGCAAAATGTACCTCTTCAAACGTGGTGTTACGCTGGATGATACCTATATCAAAGCGTTGCCCAAAGACCAGCAGGAAGCCGCCCACCAATTGAATAGAAGAACCGAATTTTTTGTTCTCAGAGACGATTATGTGCCTAAAAGTGATGAGATTGCGCCGGTTACTACGCCTAAAACGGTTACGGTGGTGAAGCAAAGAACTATCCCCGTGCAGATTAACGGTGATGTGGTTACCGGAAGCTGCAGAGTAAATGGAAAAAGTGCAAATTTTGTAATCAGCAATAAGAAAACGGAAGATATATTTATGGATTATGAAGCAGCATCACGAATGTTGCGAAGTATGGATATAGATCTTAAAGATTTTGAATTGGGTGAAAAAGCGCTCAAGCACGATGACGGCTCAATTATTGAAAATTCAATATTATATCTTCGTGAACTGATTATGGGGGACGACTATGCTGAGAATGTAAAAGTTACGATAAAAAAAGGACTCCCCGCCGCATTGCTCATTGGTGCTGAGTTTATTTCGGAAGAATGGGGAAAATACACCATTGATAAACAGAAAAAAGAATTAATTTTTGATAAATAGTTATGAATAATTTTACTTTTCGTTTTGCTTTCTTTTTCTTAATGCTTGTTGGCATTAACTTTTCCGGTTTTTCACAAAAAATTATTGTGGAACAGGACTTTTCGCGTACAGATGTTTGTAAAGCATCCAATAAAGAGGCGTGTGTTACCCTAATCGCCGGCAAATTTATGGTGTTGAAATTTGAATCTAACGTTGATATTTCTGTTAATATCGCATCTCGTAAGGAGGTAGGGAATAATATGGAATATACCCTCCATTTTCCGGCAGATATGCCCGAGTATTTTAATAGAATCTTAACCGTTTATTGTCAGCCTTTTGAGAAAAGTATTACAATTCCCTTGCTCTTGGCACCGAAAGAAGCTGAATTCTACCATATTAAAGTTTCAGAATGTTACAATGATTACTTTGAAAGGGGGACTATGTTATTTAAACAATCCTCCTATATTGCTGCAAAAGAGGAGTTTATTAAAGCACAGGATAATTGCCCCGATGCGTTGCAAAATGATGATGTGAATAAAAAAGTAAAATTAATTGATTCCATTATTACGCTTAAATCATTAGCAGATAGATATTATGATGTATCGGATTTTGCTAAGGCAGAAGGTTTTTACGAAAAATATGCTGCGATGAACAGTGATGATGAGTATGCCAAACAGCGGTTGTTGGAATGCAGAAATAAAAAGAACAATGAGCCTCAAACAGAACCGGAAAAGGATGTACCAGCAAAAGAGTTAGAGAAAGAACTACCCATCGCTATTACCTTTCAGTGGGCGCCAATGACTACTTTTGGTTTATCGATTGGGGGATATAATAATCGAAGCGTATCTGCCTACTTTACATTGCTGTTTAATTTAGACTTAATTCAAGGTTTTCGAGAAAATTATGCCAAATCGCACAGCCCCGAATTTGATGTTGCAATTGGTGTTACTGTACGTCCGGTAAGAAATAAATATGTTCCGTTATGGCTTACGGTAGGCACGGGATATACCGATGTGATTAATTACACCGGTTCATTAGATAGTCCGAAGTGGAATTTCAACCATGCCTTTTCTCCTGAAGTGGGCGTTTTGATAAGAATTCCCTTTGGAAGAAATCCTAAAGCAGGTTTGGCATTAAGATATACGTTTCAATACAGGTTCGCCATTGGACAAACAGCGAAACAATTTATCGATCCGTTTAATCATATTGTGGGGTTGGGATTCTGTTTTTGAGTAGGGTTTCCTGCCTGGTTTGCAAGAAAACACTATCCTTTCATTTTTTCCTCTACTAAAAGTTTTAGGGTATCAAAAACAGAATCGATATCCGATACTTTTTTCTCTTTAGGAAGCAAGCTATCTAAAAAATTATGTTGCAATGCTTCAGAAATTGTAAGAAATAGTTTTACTTCTATATCATCCCGTTTGTATAAATCATAGACATTTTGCCGCGTTTTTCCTATTTTTCGGGCAAGGTCAGCACTCTTTATATTATTTTCTTTTACAAACGTTTGAATTAATTTTCCTAAGTGAATTTTCTTGTTGTACATAATCAACTAATAAATAATTTATTAGCAATGATTTGAAAAAACATATCCGTTTGGGGCTGGCGCAACCTACCCCCGGACAGAAAAACGAATGTTTATCTGTAAATGAAATAAGAGAAATTGCAAAAACGCTTAGAAATCAGTTAGATTTATTGGAAAAACACCGGATAACACTCGGCTTTGACTGCGGTATGCCGATGTGCGTTTTCACAAACGAAGATTTAGGGCGATTGTTCAAACTGAACAGAGGCAAAATTTTGTTTACCTGCTACCCCGCTATTGATATCGGACCCGATTTGCAGGTATGGGCGTGCTTTCCACTAAGCAACTACGAGAAAAAATCGCTGTATGACTATGGGCGCGGCGACAAGTATTGGGTATTACTTCGACAGTCTTGCCGCGCCACTTTCTCTGGGCAGCAAGATGTCATTCCGAACGAAGTGAGGAATCTCGAACAAATACATTGAAACATAAAACCAAAATCAATATGAACAAAACAATTAAAACACAAAACGAAAACAAGAAGCGCGAGGCGTTTAAACGGTTTTCAAAAATGGGACTTACCGGCTTGGCAGCGGTAGCCTCTTTCTCTGCTTTTACAGATATGACTGTAAAACAACCCCCTGCCCAAAACGAAAATCGTTGTGAAGAAAAACAACAATTTCGATTGCCCAATGAAAGAACGGATAAGCCTTTTGTGCTTGACCGCGAAATGTTTACCTATTCCGATACGGATACTACCCAGCTTGACCGCGAAATGTTTACATATTCCGACACAGACACCACCCAATATAGTGATAGTACGGATTACAGTAATTACGGTAATTACGGTAATTATAGTGATGCCCCTGTTTATATAAACAATTATTCAAACACTTGCGATTAACCTAAATGAACAGATTATGAAGAAAAGATTATTTATTAGGTTGGGATTTTGTATCCCTGTGCTTTGTTGTGCACAAATACCTATACTCCGTTATTATGAATACGATGAGGCGGGCAACCGCGTTCTGCACAAGGTAATTTACATGCAGCCTGTCCCTCCTGCGCCGCCGGAAGATTCGCTAAAAATGACAAGTGACGGGTTACAAGTAACGGTTGACGAATTTCAGGAGAAATTAGCGTCTTTCGGGTCCCAAAAGTCCCCCGAATACTACATAGAAAAACTTGCGCGGGTGGAAATGAAAATCTACCCCAACCCTGCTACCGAAAAGGTAACATTTAGTGTTTCCAATATGGAAAATCTGCAAACGGGAACGTTGCAGTTGTATTCTTTAAACGGGCAGTTGCTACAAACCCATCCGGTTCACTCGGAAACCACCACCATTTCATTAGTGGGGCTTGCCAAAGGCACCTATATACTGAAAGTTCAGATAAACGAAAAAACCGAAAACTGGAAAATTATTAAGCAATAGCAAGTTGAATAAGAACTCTGATGATACAGATTGAGCAGATAATCTCTGATTATAATCAGGTTAGTCTCGCCAAATCAGAGTTATCAGAGTTCTAATAAAAGAAAATTAAAACGAAAACATTATGAAAAAGAAAACAAACCATACATTAATAATTTTATTTTTGCACATCCTATTTTGCAATATGCTGTATGCGCAAATAAACACTTCTCTTCCTGTAGGTGCTATTCCGGGTGCGGTGGATGTATCTCCGGCGGGTGCGGCTACCTACACCATTCCTATTGAGGTAGTGCCCGGCACACAAGGCATGCAGCCCAACCTCTCTATTGTGTATAACAGCATGGGCGGAATGGGATTATTGGGGATGAAATGGAACTTAGCAGGGCTGAGTGCGATTACCAGATGCGGACAAATACCCTATTTTGACAATAATATTACGGCAGTGCAATTTAGTGCACAAGACCGTTTTGCCCTAAATGGCGAGCGATTGGTAAAAATAAGCGGCAACTACGGTGATGTGGGGGCAACTTATGCTACTGAGGTAGAAAATTTTACACGAGTTGTTTCCTGCGGCGGCAGCACCGGTGCCCCACTCTATTTTGTGGCTTATACCGATGAAGGAAATGTAATAGAATATGGTTATACTACCGATTCTAAACAAAAGTTAGGTAGCAACAATAACACTATTTTGAGTTGGTATGTAAACAAAATTACCGATGTGGATGGTAATTATATGACATTCCACTATGCCCCTGCCACAAGTAATGAAATTTTGATTGATTCGATTAAATATACAGGAAATGCAGGAATAAGACCTTATGCTAAAGTAGTATTTACTTATACAGATTTACCCGAAAAACTGGGCAAAAACACCTATTTTATTAATGGCTACTGTATTACACAGTCAAAATTATTACAAACTGTATCAACTTGTTATAATAATTCTATACTGCGTAAGTATCATTTTAATTTCAATTTTACAGATGCGGGTGAACATTCAGTCCATTTAAAAGAAGTAGTTTTATTCGGCGAGGACGGAACCCAACAACTTAATTCAACAAAAATAAAATGGGGTCTCAACAATTATACCCTTACACAGGATCCTCTTTGGGGTTTACCCAGTAATTTTCCTGCTGGCAAAATCCTTACTGGCGACTTTGATGGGGACGGATGTATGGATTTAGTGGTTTATGATATTAACTCGCAGGGAAATGGCTGGAATCTCTACATTTATAACCCTGTATCTTATCAATATGAGTTAAAAAAAACCTATAACACATCTTATGCACCAAATATGATTTATGCAGTTGATGTTAACAGAGATGGGAAAGATGAGATAATTATTGCTACTAAGCATCAAGCTGGGACTTACTACTACCAGTTTGTTTTTTGTTCATATAACAAAGACAATAATACTCTAAACCAAATAGGCTCTGATTCGGCAGGTGATTATATCACACACTGTTTTGGTGATTTTGATGGTGATGGAAAAATAGATATTCTATTTGCATCACGATTCAAAAACAACAAGATTTATGATTGGACAATTAAATTCAAGAGTTTTGGAACCACACATCTGCCCGGATTCTATTTTTCCGGTCCGGAACATATACAAGTTCAAACGTTAAATGTTAATGGAAATGGAAAAAGTAATTTTATAGTTAAAGATAGAGAAAAAAGCAGTAGTTCTATTTATGAATTTAACGGTTCTAATTTTGAGGATATTTTTCCAGTAAGCAATTATTCGCCTTATGGTGGTGGAATCATTAAATACGGCTCTTCGTGTAATAAAAATGAAAATGTTAACCCTTTTTTCGGTGATATTAATGGTGATGGAATGACAGAATCACTAAGATTTTCCGGCAACTCGGTATTGGGTTATAGGTGGAGATTAACGATTGCAGGTGGCGCAAAGACTTTTTTCACTCGAACAATTGAAGCACTTGATACTACCCCCGCTAATTTTTCTGTGTGTGACCCAACATCCCTAATGTTTATTCCTAAACACAAGGTTATGATAGCAGATATTAACGGCGATGGGAAAGATGACATTGTTCAAGGGGTTTATAATCAATCTTTTAATTCAACTACCTTCAAAATTTTACTTTCAAGAGGTATAGTAGATGGTGAGTACAAATTTATTGATCTATCAATAAATGTTGGCGGTAAACATGATGCCGTTGAGGGATGGTCAATTGGTGATAGATATGGCAATGGAATACCTGCGCTTATTCTTAAGGATACTACAAATTTATCCCATCCGCCTCAGGTAATACGCTTTATCTATCATAATGATTATGGGTTTGTACAAGAGATTGAAGATGGTATGAGAAAAGTGATAAAAATTAACTATCTTCACAAATACAGATATGATTATTATGCCATGAAAAAATATTTTTTTTCTACCCCCGAAACTATAAAGATTTCTAATGGATTAGGAGGTTTAAGTACCATGCAATATGATTTTTCTGAACCTGCATACAGTATGCTTAAAAAATCATTTATGGGATTCCTATATTTTACTAGTATTAACAGTGTGAATAATATGAAAGAAGTAACTGCGTTTTCTGTTGAAAAGCAGATGTTAATACCTTTTAAACAATTTAGTTACCTAGGAAATACTAAAATTAGCGAAAAAAGATTTGATAATGTAATTTACAGTCTATCAGGTACTCGCTTTATTTTTCAATACCAAATAAACGATGAGTTCGATTTTATTACCAAATCTGGTGTTAAAACTTTGAATTATGTGAGTAATCATGGGAGATTGATAAGAAGTATCATTAAAACTTATAATGAGTATGACCAAGATCCCACCGGTCAAATTTCGCTCACTTCAGAAAAATGGATACATAAGGAAACCAAAGAATATTTTTACAAAGGACTTTGTGTTACTAACGAACTAAAAAAAACTGTTCCAGAAAAAGTAATAACTACTCAACAGTACGGTAGTAAGGGCGTAGAAATTTCCGACACCCTTACCTACAGCTACTCCGGCACACATTTAGCCTGGATGCGACAAGAAAATGCAGACGGTGCTATTACTACCCACTACAACAACTATACTACCGCAGGTCTCTATCAGCAAAAAGGCGTTTCCGCGCCCGGATGCACTACAAGAACGGAAACCTTTGGCTACGACCCAACCCAACGATTTGTAAAAGAAATTGTTAACCCTTTGAATCATAGTGCAACTTATACCTACGACCCCAAAACAGGAAATAAAACGAAAGAGGTTAACGCCAATGACTTAACAACTACTTGTACTTACAATAAGTTTGGAAATCTTACAAAAATAACCCATTCAGACGGAACTATTACCAAAGACACCGTGTATTGGTACTCAGGAACAAACCCGCCCTATGCCAAATACTGTACCAAAACTACCTCTTCGGGAAAAGCAGATTTAATTGTGTATTACGATATTTTAGGTCGTGAAGTATGCCGCTTGGAAGACGGCTATTACTTCGATACCCACTACAATGACAAAGGGCAGGTAACACAAACCTCCTATCCTTACGCTTCGTATCTCAATAAAATCTGGAATAAGTTTACCTACGATGTGTATGGCAGAGACAGCACCAAAACTGCCCCCTACACTGACTTAACCTATGCTTACAATCTGAAGAAAACTACTGTAACCGACAATCTAAGAGGGGTTTCCTCCTATAAGATTTGCGATGCGCTGGGCAGAATTACCCAGGCAGTTGATTCAGGGGGTGCTATTAACTATACTTACACGATTACTCCTTATGGAAGACATCAAACAGTTATATCTACCAACGGGGCTACTACAACCATTGTTTCAGACCTTTGGGGCAACCGCCTCTATATTATTGAGCCAAACGCTGGGTTGATAAAAAGTGAATATAACCAATTTAACGAAATGATAAAACAGATTGATGCCCGCGGCAATACTACTACCTACGAATATGATATTTTAGGGCGTATTACCAAAAAGAAATACACCACTACCGATTATGTTATTGCCCCTCAAGTTATTACATTTTTCTACGATAACTCAACGCCCACTAATAAAGGTCTCGGTAAATTGCATCAAATAAAGATTGACAACACCCTATCTGAAACATTTCTCTACGACAGTCAGGGGCGTTTGGCAAAACATACAAAAAAACTGAACGGCTCGCAAAGTTTCAGTTATTCTTACAACGCCAACGGACAACTGCAAAAACTTACTTATCCGAGTGGCTTCGCTGTAACTTACAGCTATACTCCCACCGGAAAATTGGATGAAATTAAGCGCGGCAGCGACAACAGCCTCATTTATAAAGTAAACTCCCGAAACCAATACCACCAACCCCTCAATTGTCAGTACGGGAATGGGCTGGTTATCAATTACGACTATAATCAATACGGGTTAATTACCGGCATTAAAAGCACTGCTTTAAACTACAGTTATGGTTACGATACCAGGGGAATGATGAATCTTCGCCAAGAAAATAGTGCCGATCGTAAAGAAACGTTTATTTATGATAATTTAGACCGGTTAACCGATTACACCTTTGGACCTATAAGACCGGGGGCAACTACTACACAAACCTTTTCCTATGCGCCCAATGGCAATATAACCTCCAACTCCTTACTGGGCACATACGATTACAACATTCCCAAACCGCATGCAGTTACCAATATAATTCCTGTTAACAACGGCGTTTTCACTGCGAAAAATTGCGAGGTAGAATACAATTTCTTTAACCAACCTACTCTAATTACTGATGAGGCTTCGGCTACGCTCAGCCACCAGTTAGAACTCTTTTACGGGGCAAATCAGCAGCGCAATCAGGCAGTTCTTAAGCAAAACGGCGTTACGAAAAGCAACCGTTACTATCTGAATAAATATTGTGAATTTGAGCCCATTTCTTCAAGAGAAGCCATCTACTACAACTACATTTACGGCGACAATGGTATTGTGGCGTTGCATGTGGGTAATAATCAAACCATGATAAAAGATACACTTGTATCCGGAGGTGAATTTGAATCTGACGATCCCCAGCGATCTGTTATCATTGATACAATGTACTACATACACACCGACCACTTGGGCAGTTACTGCGCCATTACCGACAAGAACAAGACGGTGCGGCAGCGCAATTTCTTTGACCCCTGGGGCAACACCATTACTACCCCTAATTTCTCTATTACTGCTCGCGGCTTTACGGGGCATGAGCATTACCCGCAGTTCAAGATTATTAATATGAACGGGCGGTTGTACGACCCTGTAATCGGCAGGTTTTTCTCGCCCGATAAGTATGTAGCAAACGGAAGTTTTACACAGGATTTTAACCGGTACAGTTATGCGAGAAATAATCCGCTCATGTACACGGATCCGAGCGGGGAGTTGCTTTGGTTTGCACCGTTGATTGCAGTTGCGGTGGGAGCGGCAATATCTGCTGTATCTTATACTGTCAGTGTTGCTACAAGTCCCGGCAAATTTGATAATTGGGACTGGGGGCAATTTGCATTTAATGCAATGTTTGGGGCGATAAGCGGAGCATTTTCGTGCGGCATTGGAGCAGCGGTAGGTACCGGTTTATCTGTTGCTGCCGGAATATCCGGTTTTTGGGGAGGCGCAATAAGTGGGGGTGTAGCAGGCTTAGTTACCGGAACAATGAGCGGGGTGGTTAATTACTCCATAAGTGGTAACCAAAGTGCTATATGGAAAAGTGCTTTAATAGGAATGGGGACAGGCGCAGTTGTTGGAGGGATTATGGGTGGTTGTATGGCTACAAAAGAAGGAAAAACTTTTTGGAAGGGATGGAAACATACAATAGAAGAGGCATCTTCTGACATTCCTCTTGTAGGTCAAAATGAAACAAATAATTGTGGACCTGCTGCAGTTGAAGCTGTTGATAGAAAATTGGGGGGCTCACTTACTCAAAATAAAGTAAGAGGTTGGTATCCACGTAGTAATTCAAAAAGATTAGAACTACCTCAGTTAGACTCTGATAAGTTATGGTCTGATTATTCAAGTAAAACTGGTCATGGTTTGGAATATTGTGCTCCTTCAGATGGCGAATATAGCAACATGATTTCGAATATGAAAAATGGGGATATTATTGCTTTAAACCTTAAGAAACATCATACCGTCGTAATGAATCAGGCTATTCGTGAAACACTTGTGAAATCTAATGGGAAAGTCGTGTATGATTGTTTTTCTTTTAAGGTAATGGATCCTGCTAATGCTGGAAGTTACCAGTCAATTTATTGGTATGATATTGATAACGCATTGGGAATATATTATATTCGTCCTTAAAAAAGTGAATATGTTAAGATATTTGATTTTTTTTATTATTATTATGTTTTCGTGTTTCCGTTCTAATGCGCAGGAAAGTGTAAATATGATTGAAATACTTAATATTAAGAAAGATATGAATTCATTGGAAAAAAGAATATTAAAAATGATAAAAAAGAATCCTGATATTGCCAAAACTAAGGATTTAAAACTATTTCATATTCTTTACTTAGGGATTGAAGATGCCAATTCGCTCACGAAAGAAGACTACCTAAATCATACTTATTTGCAACACTTATATTATTTTCGAACAAATGTAAAAAATCCTTCGGGGAACTTTGATATAAGGTTAAAATACATTTGTACTCATACATTAATAACAGATTCTAAAGGTAATTTAGTAGCTCGTGGTGATGCCTTTCGTGTTACACCTACAGATAATGATTCAAATGATGCAATTCGGGCAAAAATGTTTTTTGATAAAGAAATTGACTTTGCATTTCGTATAGTTTATCTTGGTTGTCGTTATGAATTTGGGATCAGAAAAGACAAACTATATGTATTTGGTTGGGAAAAGGCTGTGTTTGATGACGTATTTGTAGAATGTGAATTTGTTAAATATACATGGGAAGAATTTGTAGAGTGTTGTCTTGATAATTGTATAAAATAGTTAATAATGATTGAAATAAATATTTAAAATACAGAAACCTAACTAAAAAACATGAAAAAATTATCTCTATTTATTTTACTTATTAGCTCCTCAATATATCTATTTTCTCAAGACATTATCATTACTACCGATAATGAACGCATTGAGGCAAAGATACTTTTTGAGTATGATATGGTTATCAAGTATGCCCTTTATAACAATCAGAATGGCAACACATTTATTATTTCTAAAGAAAAAATAAAAACGCTTACCTATCAAAATGGTAAAGTGGCAACATTTGATAATGAAAAAAAGGCAATTAAGGAGTATAACAATGCCCTTGCCGAAAACTCTGCAGGTGATAGTTCTGTTCGTATCAAACCAAAACCTGAAAAAAATCCGGAAAAAATATTTAAGAATGTAATCCGGATAAACTTTGGGGCAACCGCTTATGGGGCAACTAAAGGTGTTATGAATTTTAATTTTCTGTTTTCTCGTTACTTATCGCCCCATGTTGCAATACCTTTTGAATTTGAAATTGTGGCAAACGAGTATTTGAAATGTATTAGATGGGCTTTGATGACCGGAATTGAGGCAGTTCCGGTTACTCATCGGCAAAAGAGTGGACTTTTCATAAATGCACTTGTTGGAGTAGTTGTTTATCCAAAGTATTGGAGTTATTTTCAACCATATACGATTATAGGAGTGGCTGTGAATGTGAATATTGGTTATCAGCTTGTGACTAAAAGCGGGTTCGTATTTAATGCTGCTGCAGGACCTATGTATGATTTTGCAACAAAACTTTTATATCCCCGTGTCATTGCGGCTGTGGGTCTTGCCTTTACGCGCCAAAAGCAACATCTACAAAAGTTTGAATCAAAATATTATAAATAATTAAATATCTAATCTTTAAACCCATCCTTATGAAACCTCAATTTTTTACCCTCGCGCTTTTCGCGGCATTTTTTGCGCTGCACGCCCAAACCTTGTATTTTGAAGACAAGTTCGACACTTATACAGTGGGCATACCGTTAACCGTTCAAAACAGCACCGACTGGTTTACGTGGTCGGGCGGGCAGGGCACACAGGAAGACCCTTTAGTATCGAATGCCTATTCACTATCTGCCCCAAATGCCGTGAATATCAAAGAGGTGGACGACATCATCTATAAATTTCAAAACCAAACCACCGGACACTATATTATTGAAATGGATTTTTTTATTCCCAACGGTAGTTTGGGCGGAAATTTCAATATGCAACACTTTGCAACCCCTTCGCAGCCTGCGTTTTATTATTATTTCAACGGTTTCGGAGATTGTCGCCTCACGGTGGGTAATAAGAATTACAATTTCAATATCCCCATCAATACATGGTACCCCATTAAAGTGGATGTTAATTTGGATAAAGATACATGCACACTATATAGTAACGGCGTTGAAATTCGTTCCTGGCCCTTTCACTATCAAACATTTTCCCAAAATGGCTTAAACCAGTTGGGCTGTTTAAATCTTTACGCAGGTTACTTGGGAAACACCGAAGGGGGCGGAAACTTCTTTGTGGACAATTTTAAAGTTTTGGAAGTTTCATCAGCCAATCAGGGTGTTTTCGTAATTGAACCTGAAGAGCCTATTGAACTGAATGTAAATACAGTAGGCAACAAAACGTTGAAATTAAGCAATGCAGGGGGGACGGCAGTTGATTATGAAGTTGTTTGTGTTTACACCATTCCGGAACTGAACCACACTTCTACCGGCTCGTCAAAGATAACGCATTACAGTATGCCAAGTACACATGGCATAACTCTTCCTGATCAAAATCAATTAATTTTTGCTTCGGGTTATTCGCCTGCAATGCTGCGTGAACATATAGGAAAAACAATCAGGCAATTTGATTTCGGATTAATAATAGCGGATATTGATGGTATTCAGTCGGCAAAACTATGTATTTGGGATATGGGATTTATGGGAATGCCCAGCAACAACGCACCCCTGTACGAACAGCCCATTCCGGTTTCATCGCTTTCATGGGATAATTCTGTAACATTGGATGTACCTTGGCTTATTGACGGACGGTATCTTTTTATTGGGTTTAACCTGACGGTTACTCCGGGTGTAGTGGGTGGCGCTCTTGATGGAACACCTGTATCCCAGTGCAATTATTTGGGTCGTTTATACAAATCTTACAGTGTTTGGAGAGTGCTTGATGATATTTATGGTAGTGGAAATCCGCCTAAAGGCGTTTGGGATATGAAAATTCATGTGGATGGCACGCCCATTACCCCCTGGGTGGACTTAGACCACACCTCAGGCACCTTGCAACCCGACGCAACAAAAGACCTCAAACTCACTTTCGGTGCAGATGACATTGTTGAAAAATGTGAGAAAAAGGCACGGCTGTTTTTCCAATCCACAGATTTTTTGAAAGCAGAAACCATTATTGATGTAACGGTAAATTTTTTGGTAAACATCGCCGAAACGCACGGCCGTGCGGCCATACAGGTATATCCGAACCCAACGACGGGAGAATTGACAATTGACAATGGACAATTGACAATTAACAATGTGGAGGTGTATGATGTTTGTGGAAGAAAAGTACTTGTCCCTCCTCTTACGGTCTTGCGGTCTTACGATCTTACGGTCTTACATCCCGGCATCTATTTCTTGCGAGTTGGGAATGAGTGGGCAAAAGTAGTGAAACAGTGAACTGATTTTCTTAGTATTGCTTTTCCGCGCGCCGCAAATTACATTTTCTTTCCAATTATTTCCTGCTTCTTTTACATTTGAAACTGAATTGTAAATTTTTTTTCTGTTAAATATTGATTTATAGTTTTTATTAATTTCAATAAATACTTGACAAAAGGGGTATTTGTTTTGTATTATTGCAGTGTCGGAAAGATAACGTAAAAGAGCCGGCAACTCAGTTACGCTACTTTCCGAGAAAAACTATTAACCACTTCAAAAACTATTTACCCACTAAAACCTTCTATGCCTGCAACTACCCACATCTCATAATGATCCTTACAAGGTAAGAAAAAGAGCGCCGTTAATATCTACATAATTGTTTCTGCGTCAGTGAAAAAGTGTACAACAAAAACTAAAATTTAACTCAAAAAAACTATTAATTCAATGAAAAAATTATTATTTATTTTATTTTTCTGCGCATTATTTTTTACTAATTTTGCGCAAGACCCGAAAGGATATTGGGATACATACGGAAATTCCGGTACTGAAAAATCAAATTTTGTAGGCACTGCAGACTGTATGCCACTAATATTTAAAACAAACAATACGGATAGAATGAAGTTGCTGAGCGACAAGTCATTTCTTGGGATAGGATTAACAAACCCGAAAGCTACCCTGCATCTTCACTATCAAATTGACCCGAGACCCTGCGAAAATCAGGCACCTATAGGCAATATGAGAAAATTACTCCAACTCACTACAGCCGAGACCGGAATGACAGACAATAACGGATTCGGAGTCTATTATTCTAATACAAAAGATGTATTTTTCAAACAGCAGGAAGAGGGTATGATTTCTATTGAAGGTCCCGGCGGCGGAATATCTATCGAACCTGAAAGCGGCTTCATAGGGATAGGTACAAACCAGCCACAAGCCCCTTTACATATTAATTATCAGGTAGAATCGTCAAGAAAACCTAACCCGCCGCCGCAGGGTATATTGACTTCTCCAATATTAAAATTAGGCGCATTAGCTGCTAACGCAGGATTTAGTATTTACGGCTTTCCTAACAGTGGAGCCATTTATTTTCAGCAATATGAACAGGCAAACCTAAGAATTGGCGGCTACAGTAGCAGTTTAACATTTATGCCGGATGGTAATGTCAAGATGAGTATTCCGGCACAAACAAAATTTGATGTAAACGGTTTATTTAGTGCGCAAAATGCAGATATTTCAGGAACATTATCGGCACTGGTGTCCAATGCTCAAAGTGCAAATATCTCAGGTACAACAACAACGAATAGTTTGAGTACTCAAAGTGCTAATGTCTCAGGTACAACAACAACGAATCTGTTAAGTGCTCAAAGTGCAAATATCTCAGGTACAACAACAACGAATCTGCTGAGTGCGCAAAATGCAAATATTGCCGGAGCAATTACTGCGAATACTTTAAGCACGAAAAGCGCAAACTTTTCAGAAAACATTTCTGTAAGTTCAGGTATTAAAACGTTATCTGTGGGAAGCGCGTATCACTCAGATTTAAGTTGGGGAACTTCCTACATCGGATTTAACGCGAAACGGGATAGTGGAAACTGGACTTTGACGGGAGATGGTGCTAACAATGGGGGTGCTGTAATTTGGAGTACCGTGGACGGAAGTATATTGTTTGCTTCAATTCCAAAAACAAACGGTAGCACTCAAACAATAACCGACTCAAAAGTTAAAGAGAATATAAAACTCTACTTAACCCCTGCCGGAGTGCTGAAAGCAAAAGAAGTACTAGTCTCCACAACAGGATGGCCCGATTATGTGTTCGATAAAGATTATAAACTGCCGCCACTGAGTGAAGTAGAAAAATATATTGACGAAAATCAGCACCTGCCAAATGTGCCTTCTGCTCTAGAAGTTGAAAGTAATGGTATTCAACTGGGAGAAATGAACGCCATACTTATACGAAAAGTAGAAGAATTAACGTTGTATGTATTGGATTTGCAAAAACAGATTAACGCACTTAAGAATTAAAAATCAAAACAATGAAAAAATCAGCCTTTTTGGTATCAACAATTGTATTAATATTTATCATACTCTTTGTGTCCTGTGACAAAATTGATGACGCAAAAAGAAACGTTATTTATGCAGAAGATGTAAAACCCTTTTCTGATTCCGACAATGTTGATAATATTGCAACTGTCAAAGCATTCCTTTATGGTTCTAAAGAGGGAATAAAAGAGATAGCTTCTAGTAAATTTGATAATAATGGATTCACATTGACTTTGCCAAATGATATAGATGAAAAGTATTTGATAAATTTTCCCAACATTCCGGATGGATTAACTATAAGTCAGCCCGATGCCAAACAAGGCAATATTCTTATCTTAGCTTTTGATAATGAAGGAAAACAGATCGGAAGTTTCTCCTATTTTACTTATCAAGTCAATAATAATAAAGAGGTAAATTATTTTTCTTCTTCTTCTTATGCCTATTTTAACAAAAACGTTACAATTAAAGGAAATTATAGCTTTGGAGATATAGATATCAAATACAATTGCTCTTTTAAAAAAGGTTGGAACATTGGCTACACTACTATTGACAACACAAAAGAAGGGAGTAGGGTTACTTGGTTATTTACTTCAAAAAAACCTGCAAAAGATAAATTTATATGGTATTTTGAGGAAGGAAATATTTTGTTACTTTTTGATAGAAATAAGTATGATAGTCTGTCGGAAAATTTCGACCACTTTGCCCCAATACCTACTTTTCTTCGTTTATGTAATTAATGACTTAACATCAATATTATGAACCCAAAATTTTTATCCTTTTTTCGCATTGTACTGCTTCTTGTATTCCTGATGCAAGTTTTTGTTTCGCAAGCAGAAGAGATACTTCCAAACCCGTTGGATAATTTTTCCAATAGTGCAGTACTAAAATCAGTGCAACACGACTCTATTACTTTATCCCAATTCAAAAGTATGAGTTGGAAAGAATTAGATAACTTTTTCAAACAGAATGAGAGAGAAATGCTCCCTAGATTCCGTTTGGGAAGAACTTTTTCTTATATAGGACTAGGCTCGATGATTTCCGGCGCAGTGATTACAAGTGCCGGAGTAGTGTTATTGACTTGTTTTCCAGAGTATCCACAAGGTAATGGGTATGTGATATTCAGAACCCCTGAGTATTTAGGCGGAATTATTCTAACTACTCTTGGAAGTGCAATTACAACTGCGGGAATTTCTTTTACAATATCAGGATATGGTATTAAAAATCAATGTAGAAAAAGTTATATTGATAAGCATTTCAACAACTCAACTCTTTCTACGATAAAAATTGGTTCTTCAAACAATGGAATAGGGCTAACTTTAAATTTTTAAATTCATCCCCCTGTTTTTGGGAATTAGAGTGGTTTTCACTACCTAAATCAAAAGTTCTTCTATTATCTAATGTTATCGTTTATTATATAAGCGCTCCCTCGTCGTTGTCTATCAAATAATTTTGAAAAATGCAAAATCTAATACGTTTTACACAAAAAACTCATAAACTAAAAAAAAACTTACGAATGAAAAAGAAACTAATATCATTTTTTAACTTGTCTTTGCTTGCTATAATATTTATGCAAGTAATTATTGCCCAGGAGCAAAGTGATTATCACAAACAGATAGATCAAATCTTTGAAATCCCTGCCGGTAAAATACCTTCGGGTATATTAATTGACCGTTCACCCGAAATATTGAATATGAACGGATATAATCCTACTAGCAAACCGATAATAGATACTTGCCATTTGTTTGAATGGATGTGCATCTATTATCGGCTTTATGCTTCGTATTTAAACAAAGATGAATTTAAATACGATTTAAACGTTGCTGGTCAATATCACTCAATTTTTAAACCCGAAATGGATAAAATTCCCTTAGGGATTATTTATTTTGACTACGATAAATTGAAAAAAAATGCAGTTGAGAGAAGATTGTGGCAAGTAGATACACTAAACCAGAAAGTGCGCGATTTGTCGGGTGTTGGAACCCCAACCGAAGCCGCAACTTGCTTTGCATTCTCCCCGATGGCTGATACTATTCCGTCCGGAACTCATAAATTTTATATTGACCCAACACTATTTGTCTCTAACAAAACATCAATGTTTAACGAGTTATATATAGATTTTGACGATGGCAGAGGCTTTGTCAAAGTTCTATTAAATGAAACTGTTTCAGTATCTTATTATGAATTAGGTAATAAAACGCTGATATTAAAAGCAATTTTGGAAAAAGAAACTTTATTAGCATACGCCGGTTTGTATGTCTCCGAAAATAAAATTGTATTGGCACCACCGGTACCAGTGCCCGTTCCGGACTATGGTCCGAAAACCTATACAAATAGCGGAATAGATGCAGTTTACGGTATTTGGTATCGTTGCAATCACAACAATAAAATTCATAAACCTTTATTGATAGTTTCCGGCTTTGACCCTGAAAATAAGAATAGGATAGGAAACGAAAAACCTGAAGGAGTAGAAAAAGTTTATTTATACAATGTCGCAAATAAAAATGGATTTTTAGACAAATTACGCGAATTTGGGTACGATATCATCATCTACCGCTCTGATAATAGTACAAAATCAATTATTTCCAATGCCATGAATTTGGTTAATTTTATTAAAACCAAGGTAAACGATGTCAAAATTTCTGATAATGAATTGATTGTAATAGGTGTGAGTATGGGCGGATTGGTGTGCCGTTATGCGCTTACCTATATGGAACAGACTTCAAACACCTACGACCACAAGACCAAACTATTCATTTCCATGGATTCACCGCAAAATGGTGCCAATGTTCCATTGGGGTTTCAATATTTGGTAAAATATCTAAATATGGATGTAGATGGAAAAATTGAGAAACTAAAAAAAGTGATGGATGATATGCTTGATAGTGATGCTGCAAAAGAGATGCTGCTATATCATCATACTAATACATCTAATCTTACAGCCCGCTGCGCAACAAATCGTACCACTTTTTTGAACAGTTTATCTTCCATAGGAAATTTTCCAAAAAAATGCCAAACGATGGCCCTCTCTATGGGAAGTGGTGTTGGAACGAATCAAGGGTTTTCACCCGGATCCACATTATTAAAAAAACAAACTTCGGATATTGTACCATCTATTTATTTTGGATTGGACAATATATTGTGGCTATTAGGGATACCTTCTATAGGAGGGTTTATTTTATCACAGTTCGCCTGGGAAATTGAAGTAAATGCGGTACCAAACCAAACGAAAAGTGTGGTGTATAAGGAAGATCTCTATCTCAAATTATTTGGTCCAAAAGTTATCTCGACACCTGATGGGCCTAAGATTGTATCTGTTAGCACCCCTTTACCAACCCCTATACAAAGAAAAGAAGAAGTGAATAATACACAACCTATAGACAATGCTCCTGGAAGTACGATAGGGTTACATAATCTCAAAACTGTTGACCTTAAGGGAATGGATAAAATTCTTAGTGATCTTGGAATTCTTGTTGTTGATAATCACTATGATTGCTTTATCCCTTCATACAGCGCCTTAGGATTGAATGTTACCCCACAAACTAATATTAAATCTTACATGAACAGTGCTTCCGGAGTAACGAAAATAAACGACAATCTCTATTACAATACAAATAAATCTGTGAGTTTCTTTGATTATCTGTATATTGAGAACAAAAATCTTGACCATGTTTATGATGATAATAAAGTAAGTGTGTTAACCCCGGAGATGTTGGTTGCTTTAGATAATATGATCTCTTCAAAAAAACTATTTCTTGAGAACAAAACAATTATTTCCGGTCAATCAGTGGCTTACGAAGCAGCAGAGTCTATTACGGCATCAAATAATTATTTTGTAGAATCGGGGGGTAAGGCAGAAATGAAAGCACCAAAAATAAATTTGAAACCGAATTTTCACGCCAAAAAAGGTTCCACCGTGCATCTTAAAACAGATGATTCATGGATATGTCCCCCCGGAACCATTAAGTCTGTTTCGCTATTCCCACTTTCAGAACTATCATGGGAAGAGGGGCAAACTACTCCAACTTCTTGCCAAAACAATAACTCAGAAGAAGAAATAATTCAAACAATGGAACAAAAAATGGAAAATAGAATAACTCTTTTTCCTAATCCTGTTGAAAATATTCTTAATTTGAAAATTGAAAATCGAGTTGAAGGCGAAATGAAAATCACAATTGTAGATTTTAAAGGACAAATTGTTTACTCACAAATGATAATGAACGATTTGGACAATGCTATTAATTGTTCCCAATTCATCAGTGGTGTTTATTTTGTAATCATCGAATCGAAAGATTGCACACAAACCTTTAAAATAATAAAAAAATAGAAGGTCTTGTCTCATCTTTAACTTATTGTTTTTCAACCTCCTAAAAATCTTAGGAGGTTTTTTGTTTCCCGTAATATTAATTCAAGGTCTCTCATGTTAACTTCACTGGAAAATATTTCTATTTTTGCCACAAATTTAATGAATTATGAAGTCTAAACTTTTTTTCTTTCTCATTTTCAGTTTTTTTCTATTGTGTAGTTGCAACAGAGATAAGGTATTTGTTGAGATTACTTCACCTAAAGATGGTGATGTTTTTGCAATAAGTGATGTAATTGTTGTGAAAGTAGATGCCACAACAGATAAGGGATTCATTTCACAAGTTGAACTTAATGTTGAAACTTTGGAACCCCAAAAGATGGTAAAGAAGCCGTATGAATTTGAGATACCGGCTTGGGCTTTTGACTCTTATACATGGGGGGAAAAAGATACTGTGTTTCGTTATATCAGCGTAACAGCTTATAATTCGAAAGGGGATATTGCAGGAGATGTTATTGATATAAGAATTACTAAATGATGGGTTTTATTATTCACAAAGAAGGCATAGTTTCCATTATTATTGCTTTAGTATTTGTAGCAACACTAATGGGTATATCTGTTTATTTTAACTTCCCTTTTTTTCTTAAGTTGTTCAATCTGCTGCTTTCTATTGTTCTGTTGGCAGTTGTGGTATATTTCTTTCGTGTTCCGAACAGAGTAATAAACCATGATGAAAATGCCATTCTTTCTCCCGCCGATGGCACCATCGTTGAAATAGTTGAAGAATTTGAAACAGAATATTTTAACTCAAATAGAATACGAATATCCATTTTTATGTCGCCCCTGAATGTTCATGTAAACAGTTATCCTATAGCGGGAGAGATTACTTATGTACAATACCACCCGGGGAAACATTTGGTAGCAAGTTTACCAAAAGCCTCAAAGGATAACGAGCATAATACTGTGGTACTGAAGCATTGCAACGGTACAGAAGTATTATTTCGCCAAATTGCCGGTATTATGGCGCGCAGAATTGTAAGTTATGCCAAGGAAAGTGAATTTGTTGAACAGGGTAGTGAAATGGGAATCATTAAATTTGGTTCTCGGGTGGATGTTTTTGTACCTGTCTCGACAAAGATTGATGTGAAAATTGGCGATAAAGTACAGTCAAAAATTACACATTTGGCTTATTTCTAATACTATCCTGCTATGCAACTCAGTATTGTTATTGTAAACTACAACGTTAAGCATTTTCTGCTGCAGTGTTTGCAATCCGTAAAAAAAGCGATTGAAGGAATTGAGACTGAAGTTTTTGTAGTTGATAATGCCTCTACGGATGATTCTGTGAAAATGCTGGAAGAAAAGTTTCCTTGGGTAAATATTATTGCAAATACTGAAAACGTTGGGTTTTCCTGTGCTAATAATCAGGCGATTAAACTTGCAAAAGGGAAGTTTGTTTTACTCCTTAACCCCGATACCATAGTGGGAGAAGAAGCTTTTAAGAAATGTATTGCTTTTATGGAGCAAACGCCGGATGCTGGGGCACTGGGGGTAAAAATGATAAACGGACAAGGCGAGTTTCTCCCTGAGTCGAAAAGAGCATTGCCGGTACCCACGGTGGCATTCTATAAAATTTTCGGGTTATCAAAACTATTTCCGAACTCAAAAAGATTTGGTACTTATCATCTCAAGGATTTAGATAATAATCAAACCCAATCTGTTGAAGTGTTATCGGGAGCATTTATGTTTTTGCGTAAGGATGTTTTGGATAAAATTGGCTACTTGGATGAAACTTTTTTTATGTATGGGGAAGATATTGATTTATCGTATCGCATCATTAAAGCCGGATATAAAAACTATTATCTTCCCGAAACACAAATTATTCACTATAAAGGAGAAAGTACGAAAAAAAGTTCTGTTAATTATGTAATTGTGTTTTATAAGGCGATGCAGATTTTTGTAAAAAAACATATTACAAATCAAAAGTCTTTCCTTTTAAAGTGGATTTACATTTTTGCAATTTGGCTGCGTGCCTCGTTTGCCATTGGAAAAAGAGTGCTAACTTCTTCACTAATGCCTGTCTTAGACGCAATTTGTATGTATGGTGGAATATTGGGGCTGACTTTTTTTTGGAGAGACCAAGTGTTAAGATTCAAATACCCTGAAAGCGATTTAAGTAATCACTTTCCTGATTTTTACTTCTATTTGGTAATTCCTTGTTACATAGTAGTTTGGATAACATCAATTGCCATAAATAAAGGGTACAAAAAAACCTATTCTACAGCCAAAACCAACCGTGGAATTATTTTAGGAACAATTGTAATATTACTCGTTTACGCATTACTACCCGAAACTACGAGATTCTCCCGTGCAGTGATTCTTTTTGGAGCAGTTTGGACTGTTCTGGTAATGAACGCTGTACGTTATTTACTACATTCCTTAAATGTAAAAGGTTTTCGGTATGCCAATTCGGGAAAACGGAGGGTGTTAATTATTGGCAGTTTGCCGGAAACCGGAAGGGTATCGATGATTGCCCAGGCAGGTACACAAAAACCTGAAGTGATTTATTCGATAAAAAAACCGACTTCCTGCGAAATTAGTGTTTTCATCAGGGGAAATAGTATTAATGAATTGATTTTCTGTGCAAAAGATATCTCTTTCAAGGATATTATTACCCATTTTTCCGAACTGAAAGCAATACCAGCATCTTTTAAGATAGCACCCGAAAACGAACAAACCATCATCGGCAGCCGGAATATCCAAACCCCAACCCCAATCACTGAACTTTAAATCTTAAAATTTTAAATTTTAAATTTTAAATCTTTAAATAATATCCGGCGGCAGTTGCATATCATCAAACTCATCCTCATCTTTTATATTGGGGAGTGTGCGTTGCAAAGAAGTAACTAAAGAACCAATCATTTTGGTCAATTCCATCATTTGATTTACAGAATATTCTTTTTCTTCTTCATTCATAAGTCCTAACCGGAAAGCCACTTCGGTGTAAACCACGCATTCGC
>Ga0209737_10000529_pt1 | contig 30914 bp, 22 predicted proteins | sample TergutCu122P3_FD_187284 | JGI IMG/M metagenome (GOLD analysis project Ga0209737, IMG submission 187284) | Cubitermes ugandensis P3 segment gut microbial communities from Kakamega Forest, Kenya - Cu122 P3 (SPAdes) (version 2) | ecosystem: Host-associated > Arthropoda: Insects > Digestive system... | reverse complement strand
CTCATATTGCATCGGGGGCTGAATTCTTTTGTCGTTATGAATAAGTTTCCTTACAATTGTGGGCATTTAATGGTGACGCCATATAGACATATCATGAATTTGCATGAACTCACGGAGGAAGAATCCTCGGAGATCATGGCCTTATTGCGGCAATGTTCTATTATTTTGCAGGAATGCTTCCACTGCCAAGGACAAAACCTTGGCTTGAATATCGGTGAGGCGGCGGGAGCGGGAATCCGGGAACATTTGCATTTTCATATCGTGCCGCGCTGGAACGGGGACTCATCATTCATGGCCGTCATTGATGAAGTACGTGTCATGCCGGAATATCTGCTTGCCACGTATGCCAAGCTTAAGCCATATTTTGATGCTCACTATCAGGGCCGTCAGTCATACTAAAAGGAGGAATGCATGCGTTACATCAAAGTTTTATTGTTGGTTCTGCTTTTTTTCGTTTCCATGCTCTTTTTGTTTCAGAATCAGGAAGTGCTGGGCAAGGATATGATGCTCAAACTGGATCTCTTTTTCTTTCCTCCTTTGAAGCCTGTTACCTTGCCGACATATTTCATCCTGCTGGCCGGTTTCCTGCTAGGCGCATTTTTTGCTGTGGCGCTCCTTCTGTGGGATAAGCTTGCTCTCTCCGCAAAACTCATGAAAGCCCAGTGGAAAGTGCGGAATTTGGAACGGGAGTTGGGGAAATACGAGGTAAAGACACCTGCGGCAGTTGCCACTCCTGCGGAAGCCAAGGCCAAATTTTCCTTCAAAAAGGCTGAAAAGGTGAAAGACGACATCCCTGTCCCTGATCCTGATAAGAATGCATAAGATGTAACGTATATAGACGGAAGGCGCCGGTTTCCCGACTGCGCCGGAATGACGCAGTGTACCCGCAGCTTTTTTCCCACAAGCTGGTTGTGTCATTCTCGCAGGCAGGAAACCGGCGATCTTGTTATATGCCTCCGATATAATAGCGGATTTTCATGAGTGGCATCCCCAAAAAGCTTACCCCTATGTTTGAGCAGTACTTTCGCATCAAAGAAGAGTGCGGTGATGCGCTGCTGTTTTATCGCATGGGTGATTTTTATGAACTATTTTTTGAAGATGCGGTTCTGGCGGCCAAAGAGCTGCAAATAACACTGACCAGCCGTAATCCCGATGCTGAGGATCCTGTCCCCATGTGCGGGGTTCCTTGGCACGCCGCGAACGCATACCTGGCTCAACTGACAAACAAGGGCTACAGCGTCGCTATCTGCGAGCAAGTGGAAGATCCGCGTCAGAGCAAAGGTCTGGTAAAACGCGCCGTTACCCGTATTGTCACCCCTGGCACTGTGCTGGAGGATATCCACCTGGAGCCGGGCAGCCATTCTTACCTTGGCGCGGTATACTGGAACGAAGAGGCACACCAGGGGGGCTTTACATGGCTTGATGTCTCAACGGGCGAATGGTCCGGGCTGTTCAGCAGAAAACAGTCTGAAATTTGGCAATGGGTTAAAAAGATGGCTCCCAGGGAATTGCTGTTGCCTGACAGCCAACGCCTTCCATCTTCTTTGTGTCTGGAAAATACACCGTTGGTGCGTTTGCCGTTTCAAAGCCATTTTGCTTTCAAACGTGCTGGCGAGCGTCTGCTGGAAGCGCAGGGAGTACGGGAACTTGCCGCTCTTGGATTGGAAGGCAAGCCGGAACTTGTCCAGGTTTGTGGCGCGCTTGCGGCCTATCTCGTCCAGACGCAGAAGCAGGAACTACGGCATCTTTGTCCGTTCAAAGCCTTGGATTTGGGGCGTCATCTTATTATTGACGAGGTAACGGAACGGAATCTGGAATTTTTTTCTACCCTTGACGGCAGGAAGGGTCGGGGGACATTGCGTTGGTTACTGGATGCCACTGTCTCTCCCATGGGCGGCAGACTCCTTGAAGAACGTCTGCGCCATCCCTGGCGTGAATTGGAACCGATTGAAGACACTCTGGACGTGGTGCAGCATTTTGTGCAGGCAGACAGCGTTCGTGAGCAACTCAGAAATCGTCTGGAAGCGGTCTATGATCTTGAACGTCTTAGTACCCGTATCAATCTGAACCGCGCTGCCCCTAAAGATTTTATCGCCCTGCGCCATAGTCTTGCGGCGCTGCCGCTGATACGCGAAACGCTGAACATCCCTGATGATCCCAAGACCTATGTCAGTCAGCATGAACAGGAGGGGAGGCATCTGCCCGGCGCATTGCAACAAGTGTTTGCTCATTGGGATGATCTTGAGGAATACCGCGAACTGCTTGAACATGCTCTGGTTGATTCACCACCTCCGCACCTTGCCGAAGGAGGTCTGTTTCGTGCCGGTTATAATGCCGAGCTTGATGCAGTGCTCGAGCTTGCCGAACATGGCGAAGAACGCCTGCAAAAGCTTCTGGAAAAAGAACAGCGTGCAAATGGTCTGTCTAAATTGAAGCTCGGCTTCAATCGTGTTTTTGGCTATTATTTTGAGTTATCCAGAGCTGCAGGCGCCGGCATCACGCTGCCCGAGCATTTTATCCGCAGGCAGAGTATGGCCAATGCCGAGCGTTTTACCACAACTGACCTCAACGATCTGGAAAAACAGATTATGTCCGCGGCAGAACAGCGCAATACGCTGGAATTTCAACTTTTTCAAGAATTGCGCGATCGGATCGCTGCTGTCCGTCCTCGCCTGCTTTTTATGGCGATTCTTATTGCACAACTGGATTATTGGCAGTGTCTGGCCACACTGGCCCGTCGTCATGCGTGGACAAGGCCAGTGCTTGACGAAGGCACGGAGTTTTTCATCCGTGAAGGGCGGCATCCTGTGGTGGAACAGACGATCGGTTCGGCCAATTTTGTGCCGAATGGTATTGCCTTGAAGCCGGGACGCAATCTGGCGCTTATCACTGGTCCGAACATGGCCGGGAAATCCACAGTCCTGCGCCAGACGGCTCTGATCTGCATCATGGCGCAAATGGGTTCCTTTGTGCCAGCCGCAGAAGCAAAGCTTGGTCTGGCTGACAGGATATTTTCGCGTGTGGGCGCATCGGATAATCTGAGCCGAGGCCAGAGCACTTTTATGGTGGAGATGATGGAAACGGCCAGAATTCTGCGACAGGCCACCCGTCGCAGTCTGACCATACTCGATGAAATAGGGCGCGGTACCAGTACCTATGATGGTTTGGCCCTTGCATGGGCCGTTGTGGAAGATATGGCCAAGCGGGGCAACAACTGCGCACGTACGCTTTTTGCCACGCATTACCATGAACTGACAGCTTTGGAAGGCGTGGTGCATGGCGTATTCACCATGAATATCGCCATCAGGGAGTGGGGCGGAGAGCTTATATTTCTGCACCGTCTTGTGCCGGGTCCGTCTGATCGCAGCTACGGCATTGAAGTAGCGCGTCTTGCGGGCGTACCGAAACCGCTTGTGCAACGGGCCAGACAATTGCTTGCAGAGCTTGAGAAAAAACGCCCGAAAGAACCTGTTGTGCGTGTGGATATGTTGCCTTTGCCCGGCTTGGAACAGCCTCCGGCTGAAAAGGGGCCTGTTGCACCTGTAGATCCCGTGTTATCCATTCTGCGTACGCTTGATCCAGAGAGTCTCACGCCGCTTGAGGCGTTAAAACTACTCTCTGAATGGAAAAAACGCTGGGGATAATTGGTTCAGAGATTACGGCGCAACGCTACAGGTACCAAAATGAAAAGCAGACCGGCCAGCAGCAGGCCACCTCCAAATACCCCCTCAAAATTCCACCAGGTAAAAAGAAGTCCGCACAGGCTCGGCATCAGGGTTTGGCTCAGGCGGATAGTTGTGGCGTTTACGGCGAGTACGATGCTGCGGTTATGGTCCGGTGTGTCGCCTGTCAGGGTGGACATGGCGGCGGGATATAAAATTCCCTGTCCAAGTCCGTAACAGAGAATCGGCAAGGCACAAAACCACAGTGAGCTGTTGTATGGCATCAGGAACATGGCGGCACAGAAAAATGCGGCTGCGCACAATCCTAGCATGTGTGCGGAAAAACGGCTGGAAAGCCTGGGCATGAAAATACCCCCGAACGCGATGCCGAGAATAGTCGCTGCATAAATGAAGCCGATCTGCATCGGGCTTGCTTCGTAGCGCGAATAGGCCAACAAAGGAAAATACGTGATGATGGGGCCGTACAATATGCCGAAAATAATGAAGGATATGGCGAATATGCCGAGGTTGCCGCGTTCGCTGATACGGCGGATTCCTTGGCGCATATAGCTCATCAAGCTTTGATCGGTTTTTGCCGGACGCGGCAAATCGGTGGCGCAGACCAGCAATGCCAGGGGCAAAGCGCACAGTGCCAGTAAAAAAGGACTCATCAGACGCCATTCGCCCATCAGGCCGCCAAGAGTAGGAAAAAGCGCCCCTCCCATGGCAACAAGCATCATGGTGCTTCCAAGCGCCTTGAGACGTTCCGCCCCATCCAGGCATAGATCGCCGATCAGTGTGTTGTATAAAGTGCCAAGGCTGGCCGCGCCGACACCCTGCACAATCCGCCAGAGGATTATTTCCGCTTGGCTGCCGGAAAAAAAACAGCCCAATCCGCCAAAGGCGAAGAGAACAAGACTGGGCACAAGAACGTTTTTGCGGCCCAAGCGATCAGAAAGCACGCCACCCAGCGGAGTCAGAAAAATTCCGGGCAGGGTGAAGCCAGCTATGAGAATGCCGAGCTTGGAATCGGGGATTTGAAAGGTCTTGGCGAGCAAAGGAAGCACGGGCAACACACTGGAAACACCCATTACGCTGAAAAGGGCTGTTCCGCAGACAATGAAGTATTGCCGCTTGGTCATCTGTTTACTGCTCATCACATTTCAACGTTTCCCGTCTGGGCGTTTATAGGCTCGTGCCGCGAATTTGCCCATTTCCACCAAGCGGGAATCTACCTTCTGGTATATGGATCCTGGCGTAAAACTTCCATCTTTGCGCCTGCGGCCGGCCGGCAGCCCGGTCAGAAGCTCAAGGGCTTCGGTGATGTGTTTTACAGGATAAACGGCGAACTGCCCGCGCTCCACCGCTTCCACCACACGGCGGGCAAGCATGAGGTGATCCAGATTGTCGCGCGGGATGACAACACCTTGATCGCCTGTCAGTCCATGCCGTGCGCAAACTTCAAAAAAACCCTCGATCTTTCTGTTTACACCGCTTACGGCCATAATCTGGCCGGATTGGCTGACAGCCCCGGTAAAGGCCAATGAAAGTTTGACAGGAACGCCGGAAATGGCGGAAAGCAGGGCCGCAAGTTCCGCGCCCGAGGCGGAGTCCCCCTCGACGCCCGCGTAGCTTTGTTCAAAACACAGGCTCCCGGTCATCACCAGGGGTTTGTTGCGCGCAAACTGATCCAGCAGATAACTTTTGAGGATCATCATGGCTTTGGTATGAATGGGGCCGGACAGTTCCGCCTCGCGTTCCAGGTCAATGATGCCGCCGTATCCCACACCCACGGCGCAGGAAATGCTATGGGGCAGACCGAATTCGTAATTGCCGTGCCAAGTGACGGAAAGGCCGTTCACTTGTCCCACGGCGGTACCGGAGGTGCGCACTTTGATAAGTTTGCGGTCATATTCCTCCAAAAAAAGCTCTTCCGCCAGGTTGGCGCGATAATTACGCGCATCCAGCGCTGACTCCACCTGCTCCCTGTCCACCGCGTTCATGCCTGCCATGCTTGCCAGCGCGGAGGCTTCGACCATCAATTCGCGCAGCAGGGGAAATTTGAGGGATAATTTTTGGCGGTCTTCGCTGAGTTCGGAACCGAAATCGATTAGCCTGGCCATAGCCGAGCGATCGAAAGGCAGCAGGTCCGCATCTGCAATAATTCGCGCCATGCGGGCAAGGTAGATGCGCAGCCCGGCCTGATCGCGCCGGGTGGTGTCGGTCATGTGCGCTTTTATCTTGAAGAGCTTGGAAAAGCGTTCGTCATTAATCACCAAGGTTTCATACAGGCTTTCCGGTCCCACTAGTATAACCCTGAGCTTGAGGCGTAAAGCTTCCGGCTCGATGCCCTTGGTGCGCGTCGATGAATCTGTCTCCCCACTGTCCTCTATGCGGGCTAAACCGGAACGCAGGGCGCGCATCAGTCCTTCCCAAGCAGCGGGATATTGCAGGACATCTTCTATGTTGAGGACCAAAAAGCCTCCATTGGCCTTGTGCAGGCTGCCGGATTTGATGAGTGTGAAGTCCGTGACAAGCGCGCCCATTTCAGCTTCCCGTTCGACACAGCCAAGAAGATTGGAGCTGGTGGGGTGATCATCCACGATGATGGGCACGCCGCTGGTCTGGCTATTGTCGACAAAAAGATTGATATCGTAGCGGCATGTGCTGTTTTCCTGGGGAGGCAGGGCAAACTCGCCCAGCTGCTGCGGCATGCTTTCCCGGGGGAGGACCTGTTCAAGGTTACTCAGGATATCTTCTCGTAATGCCCTGAAATAACTTTTTAAATTTTCATTTGGACAGGCGTGTAGAATTTTTTCCTCAAACGGCGTCAACAGAGAGTCGAGTACTTGGCGTACCACTTCACGCTCCAGACTGCGTTCATCGTCCTTGAAGTCCTGTTCAGCCCGACTGAGCTGGCGTATGAAGCCGGCCATGGCGTGAAGCAAAGAATCGCCCTGATGCTTGAGCCGCTGACGCATCTGGGTATCAAGGCGGTCAAATTCCTCTTCGCTGAGCCGTTTGCCTTGCACCAGAGGGTACAGAGTCAGGCTGCCCTGTTCGTCAAAGTCAAGGTGGAAGCCCTTGGTGCCAGCAACAGCATCCATTTTCCGTAAAAGCCGCGTACGCGTTTTTTGGAATCTGTCCATCAGCCGCGCGCGCCGCTCCACATAGTTGTCGGTTTCAAAACGGCTGGGAAGTTCCTTGCGTATTTTACCAAGCACTTCTGCCAGCGCTTTTTTGATCTTTTGTCCGTACCCTGCGGGAACAGCAATGAGCAGCGCTTTGTCGGGCACGGCAAAATTGTTAACATACAGCAGATCTGGAGGTGTGGGTTCTTTGCGTGCTTTGGGCCGCAGGAATTCGCGCAGCATATATCTGCGTCCGAGGTTAGTTTCGCCGGAAAGATACACATGGTAATCGCTGGCGTTTATATGAAGAGCCAGTTCCAGAGCACGTAGGGCTCTGGGCTGGAGACAGTGTTTGATGCCGTTGTTTTGAAAACGCGCGGGCATATCGGCGCTGCTTGCCCAAGGGATGCGCGTTTCCGGCAGACGGGCTTGAATGGCATGGGGGGGGAGCGGAAGAATTTTCATGAATTATCCGCCGTTGCAGTATAAAGTTTTTGAAGGATACGCGCCGCCCCCTGTTCAAGGAGTTTAGCAGCGAGATTGAGCCCTGTCTGTCTGGCATTGTCGGAGTTTCCTTCGCTCTGCGCACGCAAAACACCGGTACCGTCAATATCCGCAACCAAGGCTTCCAGTATAAAACGGCTTGGCCCTGACATGCGCGCATGCCCGGCAATGGGCACTTGGCAGCCGCCGTTCAGTCCGGCCAGAAAACCGCGTTCCGCTTCGACACAGATACGGCTTGACCGGTGTTCCAAAGGGATGAGGAGGTCAATGATATCCTGTCGGTCGGCACGACATTCAATGCCCAGCGCGCCTTGTCCCACAGCAGGCAGAAAGTCGGGCGGCCCGAGGCGCGACATGTGCGGCGCCTGGAGTTCAAGACGCTTAAGGCCTGCAGCGGCAAGCACGATGGCGTCGAATTGTCCTTCCTGCAATTTACGCAGGCGCGTGTCTACATTGCCCCGCAGGCTGGAAATGTGTAAATCTTGGCGTAAATGGAGCAGCTGTGCCTGTCTGCGCAGGCTGCTTGTGCCAACATGCGCGCCTTGAGGCAGTTCTGCGAGTGAAGCGTAGTGAAGAGACAGCAGATTGTCGTCGCTGTCTTCGCGCTCCGGAATACATGCCAGCACAAGCCCTTCCGGAAGTTCCATAGGCACATCTTTCATGCTGTGAACGGCCAGATCCGCGTATCCATTCAGTAAGGCTTCTTCAATCTCCTTGACGAACAGTCCCTTACCGCCAACTTTGGCCAACGGCACATCAAGTATGATGTCTCCCTGTGTTTTGATGATTTTTAACTGGATGGCGCAATCCGGACGCAGGGAATGGATACGCGCTGCAATATGCCGCGCCTGCCAAAGAGCGAGGCGGCTTCCGCGGGTGGCTATGCGAACAGTTTGCATATAACCTCTTGATGCTATATTACCTGCATGTTGCGCAATTTCCGCCTGAGCAGCCCGCGCAAGCGCTACTGCCGCTGGAGGAAGAGGGAAGATATCCGTCGCCCCCCGCCATGTGGTAGCAGGGCCGGGACATCAATTTGCTTGTCTTGCCGGAGCCGCAATGCGGGCAGGGAAGAGTCTCATCTCCGTACACAAGTTCCTCAAATTCTTCCTTGCAGGCATTGCATTGGTATTCATAGATAGGCATGTTCTTCTCCTGGAACAGCAACAGTGAAGCGAAAAACGGGCAATGCAAGATCGATTAGCTTGCAGGCGCCGCGTAGCCGTGCAGGCCGGGCAAGATGGTCATAACATCCTTAAATAGGAAATGTTCTACAAGCGCACAGATAAGATGTCCGGCACTGATATGGATTTCCTGAACCAGCGGGGTGGATGCGTGCGGGACATGCAAAACGGTATCGCATAAAGCGTCCATACCATGGCCAGCGCCACTCAGGCCGATGGTATGCATATTCTTTTCCCTTGCCGCGCGCAGGGCCGCAAGCACGTTGGCACTCTTGCCGGAAGTGGAAATAGCGAGGAGAACGTCTCCCGGAACGCCGAGGGCATGAATTTGTTTCGCGAAGACCTGTTCGAACCCGAAGTCGTTGCTGATGGCTGTGAGCACAGAGGTGTCGGTGGTCAAGGCAAGGGCTGGAAGGGGAGGGCGATCGAACAAAAAACGGTTCACGAATTCCCCTGCAAGATGTTGGGCGTCAGCGGCGCTTCCTCCGTTGCCGCAGATAAGCAGCTTGTGGCCTTTGGCCACAGCTAAAGCAATGCACCGTGCGCAATCTTCCAGGTTTTTCGCTTGAGCGGTAAAAAAATCCTTACGCAGGCGCAATCCTTCCTCCGCGTGCTGGGTAATGATTTGCCGTATTTTTGTGCTCATAGGCCTTCCTTTTTTTCTATGTAAACAGCCATATGCAATATTTCAGATTATCCGAAATTATTTGGCAAGACAAGAATGTAAAATAGCTTGAAGTCTCAATGGGTTTTGAGTATTACTACATGTATGATCAACAGCGAAAAAAATCCGTCCATTCTTCTGATAACCAAGCAGCATCTGAAAGCAGCAAGCCTGCTGGCCAACAAAATTCATGCCTGGTTGGAGGAAAAAAAATGCACAGTGAGCCGCATGCAGGCTGGCGAGGATGATACGGGCCTGCTTGCCAGGCGCTTCTCGTTTGTGGTGGTGCTCGGCGGTGACGGCACCCTGTTGGGTGTGGCGCGTCGTTTCGTGTGCTGCCCGACTCCCCTGTTAGGCATCAATTTGGGTAAAGTAGGTTTTCTGGCGGAGGCGCACTCCGTAGAATGGCGTGAAATACTTACTCTTGCGCTCGAAGGGCGTCTGATCGTCTTAGAACGCATGGCACTCGTTTTTGAGGTTTTTCGTGAGGAAAAACGGCTTTTTTCAGGTGTTGCCGTTAACGATGTGGTGCTCAGCCGGGGCAACATGGCCCGGGTCATCAATCTTGATATCGCGGTGCAAGGATTCGATCTTTGCCGCGTCCGCGCGGACGGACTCATTATTGCCACGCCTCTGGGCTGTTCCGGTTACGCCGCATCGGCGGGGGGGCCGTTAGTGCATCCGGATATACACGCGTTCAGTTTGGTACCGATTTGTCCGTTTTTCTGCAATTTTCCCCCACTGGTTTTGCCTTATCCCCAGGAAGTGCGAGTTACGCTGCCAAATAATACCACGGATATATATCTGACGGTAGATGGCCAGGAAGGCTACAGCCTGCAGACGGATGACAGTATCCATGTTCGCGGGCTTCCTGGCGGTGTGCATTTCGCCAGACGGGACAGAACTGGCTACCTGCGTAAACTAAAAGCGCGTGGTTTTTTGGCGGAACGACTGAACAATGTGTAGTATACTTGTCGGCTTGTCCACATAACGGAGAAGAGAATGCGTAAATTGCCGCAATTCAACAAAGTCAGTGATATCCGTTTGGGACAGGACGTGGATTTTGACGCGTGGCTCTATAACATGATGACTGATAACAATATTGCCTACCATATGAATCCAGAGATTATCGCGACTCCCGAACAAATGCGTTTTATGGTGCATTTGGCGGACAATCAAGTGTATTTACCGTGTTCCGATACCACCGTGAAACTGCTGATGGCAGGAGATGCCGTTGAACTGGGGCGCCAGTATAACAGGGCCTGGCGTATTATTGTACGGCTGATTAGAGCTGTCTGCCCGGACAAAAAAAATCGTGAACGTGCTCTGCGTTTTTCTGCCTATCGCTTTCGGCAAGGCGTAAAGCAACATACCCTGATTCCCCAGCGTTTGGTGAAACGCATGACCAGTATGGTCTTTTCCCTGACGGAAGATGAAGATCCGTGGTTAGCGCGGCGGCGCGAGGCGAATGCCAAGGCTCGACATCTGCTGGATGATTCCAGCACCCGCCGCCTGTTGGAAATGGCTCCGACGGAATGCCTGTGCGCTTCCATTCCAGAAATACGCTGGGAACTCAATTATCTTGAATTGTCGCGGCTTATGTATCTGTCTATGCAGGCTAGATACTGGCTGAACGCGCGCCCTTCCTACCTGGGCATGGAGCAGGAACTGGCAAAAGCACCAGCCCTTTCGAGCCCTCTCCATGGCATATTTGGTCCTGAAACGGAACATGCGAGTAAAAACATACTATTTCTGAGCGACGCTGATGGCGGCACAGTGTTCGATCTTGCCATGCTGTTTCGTATCATGCGCATGGGGCACAAGGTCATTTTCGCGATGAAAGACGGATTTTTTTTCTTTTCTCCCGCCATTTATGATGTGGAATCGGATCCTGTTTTAAAAAAGTTTGTCAGCCGAGGCTGCATAGTCTACGATAAAAACCTGAATAAAAATAAGCTATTACACTTATTACAGGAAAACAGGCTACTGATCATCAACGATGGCACACGCGAACGCTTGAACCTGTACCGCACCTCGGTCACTTTTGCCAGGGCCTGGAAAGAGGCGGATTTAATCATCGCCAAAGGCTGGCGCAATAAAGATGTGCTGCTCGACAGCAGCCATGGTTTTACACGAGATATCCTGTGCTATTGGAATGATCCTGTGGACGGCAGCTACCACATGCAAACCAAGGCACAGGCGCGCGGCGCACATAAATTCAGCGACGTCTATTTAAGAAACAAGGCTGAAGGCATTATCGAAGAAATGCGCAGAGCCCGGCAGAGCGGCAAGGCCGTGATGTTCTACAGCTGTATCATTGGCAGTATTCCGGGCCAGACCAGTACGGCCATTCAACTGGTAAACGCCTTTGTCAGGCAGTTGCGGGAAAAAATGGAAGGCGTCTTCATCGTCAATCCCACGGAACAATTTGAAGAGGGCATGGATGGCGACGATCTCATGTACATGTGGGAACAGGTGCAGCGCAGCAATCTTATTGACATTTGGCGCTTTCAGACGGTTGAGGACATTGAGCACAGCTTCACTTTGCTGGGACGCAAAATAACGCCGGCTTGGTCAGGCAAGGACGCCACTTTTTCCACCGGCTGCACCCAAGAAATGCATATTGCCCTTGAAATGGTACAACAAAACAGAGAGCTACAGATTATCGGTCCGCCTTCAGAAAAATTCTTTCGCCGCGGCCAGTATGGAGTGGGTAAGTATTTCGACGCAAGGCTCAAAGATTAGGTTTGTGACGATATGCCAATAAAATTCTTAACAAAGGAGTATCCCATGATCAGACATCTGTTTGCCGGAGTCCTGTTTGCGATCTTGTGCTGTGCAGCTTCCGTTGCTGTGGCGGAGACGCAGCAGGGGAGAACCATTATTTTTGATCAGAACGCCAAGACCATTCTTATTTTGCCAAATAAATCCGGAGACATGAAAAGCACAGACTATGTGCTGCCCGCGCTAAGCTTTACCTTGCCGGCCGACCCCGCCGCCATTGACATTCCACCGGTTGCTGGGGGCCGTATGCGCCTTGATCTGGAAAAAAGCTTTGTACGCATTTATAATCCGGCAACATCCGCATACGAGGAAATACCCATTCAAGTTCTCAACATCGTAAAAGATCTTACTGCGGATCACGAACTGGTGAAGGGAAAAAGCTTCCCCATTATTGACGCGGAGAAAAAAACCATCACGGAATGGTCGCCTCGTCAAGGGCTGGTGGCCACCTTCACTGCTGACGATAAGTATATGGCGATGCCCCCCAGCACATGGATCGCCGGCAACGAGGTTCTCATCCATTTTACCACGCCCGGCAAGGCCGATCGCATTGAAAATTTGACCAAGAAAAAATAACAACACAAGCGGCTCTCACGTTTTTTGCCGTGAGAGCCGCCCAATCTTTTGGTATACAATATGATCAATTATGAAGCCGTTATCGGTCTTGAAGTGCACGCGCAATTGGCGACAGCGTCAAAACTCTTTTGCGGTTGTTCTACTGCTTTCGGCGCGGACGCCAACACCCAGGTCTGCGAGGTATGTGCAGGGCTCCCCGGCGCTTTGCCCGTCTTGAACGAAAAGGCCGTGGAATACGCAGTTCGCATGGGCTTGGCGCTCGAGTGCGAACTGCATCATAATTCCATTTTTGCCCGCAAAAACTACATATATCCCGATCTGCCAAGCGGATATCAGATATCCCAGTTCGACGTTCCTATTTGTGCTCGCGGCAGGCTGCGCATTGAAACGGACGCTGGTGCCAAATATGTTGGCATTACTCGGATTCATCTGGAAAACGACGCGGGCAAGTGCATCCATCCCGCACACGAAAAAAACAGCTATGTGGATTTGAACCGTTGCGGCATGGCGCTCATAGAAATCGTGTCCGAACCGGACATACGTAATGCTGCAGAAGCCGTTGCCTACCTGAAGGGTTTGCATTTGCTCGTCACTTGGCTTGGCGTGTGCGACGGCAATATGGAAGAAGGGAGTTTCCGTTGTGACGCCAACATATCCCTGCGCAAAAAAGGCACTGAAGCTTTCGGCGTGCGCACGGAACTGAAAAACCTCAATTCTTTCCGCAATGTCCAACGCGCTATTGAGTACGAAATTTCCCGCCAGCAGGATATACTTGAAGACGGCGGAACGGTTTTGCGTGAGACACGCCTTTATGACGCGGTAAAAAATTGTACTCAATCCATGCGTGAAAAAGAAGAAGCCCACGATTACAGATATTTTCCGGATCCGGATTTGCTGCCTATACGCATTGCCGCCAATCAGCTTGAACAATGGCGGATGCAGTTGCCGGAGTTGCCCGCCGCCCGGCGTGCCCGTTTTATCAAAGAGTATGGGATCAAAGCAGAAGAAGCCGATATAATTTGCGGTGATTATGCCTTGTCGGATTTTTTCGAACAGGCGCTCACGACCAACAAAGCCCCTCGTAGCGTGGCAAAACTTGTGCTCGGACCATTACTGCGCGAAATCAACCAAGGCAAACGTCTTGCAACGGCTGCCATGCCTCCCGAGTCTCTAGGGGAACTTGCGAGGATGGTGGATGAAGGAAAAATGAGTGCCAAAATGGCGAATGACAGTTTTGCCGAGCTCTTTGCGAGCGGCAAAACTCCGGAAGCTTTTATTCAGGAAAAAGGATTGGTTCAAATTTCCGACAGCTCACTTATCGAACAGACGGTCAATGCAGTGCTGGCTGCAAATCCCGCAGAAGTGGAGGCGTATCGCGGTGGAAAAACCAAGCTGTTAAGTTTTTTCGTCGGACAGATTATGCGCGAGATGCGCGGCAAGGCAAATCCTGCGCTCGTTAATGAGCTGTTGCAGAAAAAACTGGGCTGATGTTTCAATCTGCGCGCGTAGCGACGACAATCATACTGTGGCGTCAATTCCGGAAAACCAGCTTGTTCCGGCGGAAGAAAGATTCATTATAGAATTGGCGCCGCTTTCAGTATGCCACCATACGCTCATATTCTCAATTTGCAGACGTTTTTTGAGTTCCGCAGGATTTATGTCCATTCGGCTTCTGGCAGCTTCAAGGTTTGCCAGAGCCTGGATTTCCCTATACTGTTTGACAAGCTCCGGGTGATCATCAAAATATTTTTGCACTTTGTCTTTATCTGGATGATCAGAACTGACCGTCAGGACGCCTTTTCCATTTTCCTTAAGTTGGAAGGTAATTTTCGGGTCCACGCCTAGAAGCTCAAAGTCCTTCCGGATTTTATCGGCAAATTCCAGTTCCATCTGTTCGCGGTACGCGTTGATTTGTCTGAAACTTACCCGGTCATTTTTTCCAACGCCCATTTTTTCCATCAGAGCTTGCGTCAATTCCATGACAGCGTTTACGGTCTGTATGGCGGAGTAGTTCGCTATGCTTGTTTTGGGCGTGTCTAGAGCGGTATTTCTGTTTTCCTGCGCGAATAATTGTTGCATCTGATATGAATCCAGACCATAGCCTTGTATGGCGGAAACAGCCATATGATCCCCCTAAAAAGTATATAAAAACCTTTTGCATGTATGAAGCATTTTTCATGCCATCAAGATATAAACATGCGCATGGACAGCATGCATAAAAACGGCTATAGACAAGTAAGAAAAATTTTTTCCATGAGGGTCCATGGCAATAGAGTCTTACAGTTCGGAAACTCTTGAATTTGACGACCCCATGCTGGCCAGCCAATTGTTCGGCCCGCGTAATATCCATTTGACGAGTTTGGGCAAACATAGCGGGGCGCATCTTGACTCCCGCGGCTCCAGCCTGGTTATCAATTGTGGCAACCCAGGTACACGAAACAGGTTATGTAATCTTTTCACTCAGTTTTACGCACTGTTGCGCCAAGGCTATGTCCTGAGCCAGTCGGACTTGCTTCAAGGCTATGCCATGCTGGGCGAAGACCCCACACTGGAGCTTGGCGCTGTATACCGTGATGTGGTGTTTCTTCAGTCTTCCCGCAAAAGCGTGACCGCCAGAAATCTTGCGCAAAAACGATATTTGCATGCTTTGCGGAGTTCTGAGATGATATTTGCCGTAGGGCCCGCAGGTACCGGTAAAACCTATCTGGCTGTAGCCATGGCGATTTCCATGTTGTTGCAGAACAGGGTCAAACGTATTGTACTGGCGCGCCCGGCAGTGGAAGCAGGAGAACGTCTCGGTTTTCTGCCGGGCGACTTGGCGGAAAAGGTCAATCCGTATCTTAGACCCTTATACGATGCCCTGCATGATATGCTGCCCCAGCCTAAGGTGGCTTCCATGCTGGAAACAGGCCTGATTGAAGTCGCCCCCTTGGCGTTTATGCGTGGACGGACTCTGAATGATGCCTTTATCATCCTCGACGAGGCGCAAAACACGACCCAGGAGCAGATGAAAATGTTTCTGACGCGCCTTGGCATGAGTTCCAGAGCTGTTATCACGGGCGACATCACCCAGATTGATCTGCCCGTACAGGCGGGACAGGACGCCCAGGCGCGTTCCGGTCTTGTCCGGGCACTTCATATCCTTGCAGGTTTACGAGGTATCTCCTTTATTCATTTCACCGAGCAGGACGTAGTGCGCCACCCTTTGGTCAGCGCAATCGTCGGCGCCTACGACAAATATGAAACCTCTCATAACGCAAACTAGTCCCGGAATACTTGCAAGCATGCGGGAGATGTTTTTCCAGCATCGTTGCGGGAACAGCATCTGGGCGTATATTTTGGTGTTATTTGCTCTCTCACTGCTTGCCGGAAGCAGTTTTGAGCGGAACACTCGCGTATATGTTGCCGGGGAAGTGGTGGAGCAAAATGTCATAGCCGAACGGGATATGCAGGTTGAAGACATTCAGGCGACCCAAGCCCGCCGCGAACAGGTCATTTCCTGGCAGCCTCCGGTGTTTGATGTAAGCGGTGATGCTGCCGTTCGCCTGCACAAAGCGGTCATGCAATTGTTCAAGGAAATCAATACAACGGAATCAGAAAAAATTGCAGAGATGCAAAACCGCCTTGAACAGGAATTTGCCTTCGAAGTCAGCCTTGATCATTATGCAGAGTACGCCAACCCAGAAATTCAATTATATGTCACCAGTCAAATACTGCCAAAGCTCGCAAGCAGGCTGAACGAGGGTGTTTTTCCACAGGCGCTCCCTCAGCGCATGTCACGCTCGGGTATACTTATCCGCAATCTTGATACTGGGATTGAAACATTGCGGAGCGACAGCGCCGGCATTCCTGATGTGCCAAGCCTGCTTGGCGACCTTTCCGCGGAATTGGCGGATAAAAAGCTGCCATTGAAAAGCAGGCAAGCGATACGCGATCTTATAGGGGCGCTACTTGTGCCCTCGCTCACCTACAACAGCGAAGCGACCCGCGCCCAGGCCGTCACGGCGGCCAAAGCGGCGGAACCCGTCTATTATCAGTTGATGCGAGGTGAAATGGTCGCCCGCAAAGGCGACAGAATCAGCCGCGAACAACAATTGAAGATACAGGCGATTTATGCCAGCTCAAAAGATTTTTTGAATCCCAAGTTGTCGGCAGGGCTTTTTGCAATCTCACTGCTGCTTTCCATCGGTCTTTTTGTTGCGCCCAGCGGTCGAGTGGGAACACCTGTTGACAGAAAAGACCTGTTGCTGATTTCTTTGCTCCTGTTATTATTCTGCTCCGGGGCCAAAGCGCTTTACGCGTTGGGGATGCATTTTCAGGATGCCGCGCTTTTAATGGGCTTCAGTTATGCCTATCCTGTGGGCGCTTCGGTGGGACTTGTAGCCACGGTATTTGCGGCCAAGCGCTATTGCACTTTTGGCCTGCTTGCAGCCCTGTTCTGTGCAGTCATATTTCAAGGGGGGATTGCTTTATTTTTCTTTCATTTTTTAAGCGGTATGATTGTGACTTGGCTGGTGACGCGTGCGCAGAATCGTCAGGATGTCATCTGGAGTCTGATACCCCACATGCTTTTCCATCTGGCTATTTGGCTTGGCGCAACATTGCTTGCCCAAAATACAGTAACGGCCTATCCGGGGCAAATTGTCGCCCTGATCGTCAACAGTATAGTTACCCTGTTGCTGCTTTTTGCCGTTAGCCCCATATTGGAAATTCTGTTTGGCTATACCACCCGCTTCAGACTCATGGAACTCATGAACCTTGAACAGCCGCTGCTGCAGGAACTGATGCTCAGCATGCCGGGTACCTATCATCATTCGCTTCTGGTGGCGAATCTTGTGGAAGCCGGGGCCAGGGCCGTGGGAGCCAACAGTTTATTGTGCAAGGTTGCTGCGCTGTTTCATGATATCGGCAAGCTTGCCCATCCTGAATATTTTATAGAAAATCAGTTTGGCGGCGCAAACAAACACGACAGACTTTCGCCTTCCATGAGCGCCTTGATCCTTATTTCACATGTGAAAAAAGGTGCAGAACTGGCCGAAAAAAACCGCCTTGGTCAGGAAATTTGCTCCATTATCCGCGAGCATCACGGAACACGGCTTATGCCTTACTTCTTCCAAAAAGCTGTTGATATGGGCGAAAACCCAAGGCGGGAAGATTACCGTTATCCCGGACCGCGTCCGCAAAGCAAGGAAGCGGCCATTCTCATGCTCGCCGATATGGTGGAGGCGTCAAGCCGCACATTGAGCGATCCCACACCTGCGCGCATCGCAGGGCATATTGACAAAATGCTGCACGATGTCTTTGCGGAAGGGCAGTTGGACGAAGTCGAGCTGGCCTTTAAGGATATGCACAAACTGAGTTTGAGTTTCCAGCGTATTTTGACAGGTCTTTTTCACCAGCGCATTGCCTATCCGGATGTCAAGACAGGGCAAAACGGAAAGCATGGCGCCAAAACATCGGACAATCCTGCAAGAAGCAGTCTGGCGGTTGAACACGAGTCTCCCGAAAAATCCGCAAAAAAAAATCAAACGAGTTAAGCGCAATGCAGCAGGTTCGATGCATGTGCCCTGCAGGAGCGCGTTTGCCGTTTCATCCCCGTGAAATCCGCCGTTTAATTCTGTGCATGGTACAAAAACTGGCCCCGCAAAACGCCGATGTGGAGCTCGTCTTTGTCCGTGATGGTGAAATTGCGGATTTGAACCGGCAATACGTAAAACGCCAGGGGCCAACAAATTGCCTAGCCTTTCCGGATGCTGGACGTTCCAGCGGTTTTCTCGCAGGCAGCCTTTTTGTATCGTTGGATAGCTTGCATCGTGAATGTCTGCTCTATGGACAGCCGCCTGGCTCGTATCTGTGCCGTGTGCTGGCTCACGGGCTTGCGCATCTGGCCGGCTTTGACCACGGAGAAGATATGGAAGCCATGTGCATCAAATTGGAAGAATGCGCGGACTGTTATCCGCTGAGCGTCTAAGAATCGCCCAAAAAGCAGATCGTGCACCGCGCTCTCAACAAGATAGTGTTTCATCACGCCTTTCTTAAAGATAGCGCGTTTGGAAAAGAAAAGCCATCATGCCTGCTAGCCCCTTATATATCTGTGGAACTGTTGAGTCCGTTTTGGACGTGGCGCATGCTCTTGTGGCAGACCGCTGCCTGCCCGTCTGGGGGGGTGTGCTGGCTGACAGTCAACGTTGCGGCAGAGGACAGATGCGGCGGCAATGGTCGTCGCCGCCGGGAAATATTTACGCGGCCTTGCGCCTGCCGTCTGCAAATCCTTTTGCATCCAACGCCGCTGCTCTTGCTGTAGGAACACTGCTTGCCGAGGCTTTTGCGCGACAAGGTATACGTGTGTTGATCAAATGGCCGAACGATTTGCTGCTGTGCCCGTCATTCGGAAGCGGAGCGCTGCAGGAATTTCCGGTCGGCAAAGTAGGCGGCATTTTGCTCGAAGAACGCGCTGGAGCCTTGATCGCGGGCATCGGAATCAACGTGGCGTCAGCCCCGTCCTGTGCGAATATACGGGAAGGAGGGCTGCCAGCCGCCTGTCTGAATGACCTGCCGCACATCAGTATAAAGGGTAAAGGTGCGTTGTTGGATATTTGGTCTCGCCTTGTGGATTCTTTCATCTTTTGCTACTGTCAATGGGAATGGTTTGCCCATAACGCCTGGCTGTCAAACGCGGAGCAACATCTTGTCTGGAAAGGCGAGCAAGTGGTGCTTAATGACGGCGAACGCCACCGGGGAGTACTTTTGGGCCTCGCCGCTTCCGGCGGTATCAGGCTTTTATGTGCAGGTGTTGAAAAAGAATTTTTGAACGGAAATTTATCTTCTGTCCCTTGTCGTTTTTTTTCCAAAGGCTAATCTCCTCATGAAAACCTTTGATCAAGTTTTGCAAGAATTGAAAGGCAGGCCCATTCTGGTTGCCAACCGGGGCATTCCTGCCCGCCGCATTTGCCGTTCAATACGGGAGCGTTTTGACGCCATTGCCGTCATGGCCGCCACAGACGTGGATAAAACAGCTCCAGCCGCATCAGCGGCGCAAGAGCTTCTGCTGCTCGGCGCTGATCCACGCGGCTATCTGGATATCGATCGCATTATCAGCCTTGCCAAACGCAGGGGCATTATCGGCATCCATCCCGGCTGGGGTTTTGCCTCGGAGGATGAAAGCTTCCCGCGTAAATGCGCTGAAGCTGGCATTACTTTTATCGGTTCCAGTGCCACGGCCATGAATCTGCTCGGCAATAAGGTGCAGCTCCGCAAGCTGGCGCGAAATACGGGTATTCCTGTTGTGCCCGGTTCGGAAGGCGCGGTGGGTATTTCCGAAGCGCGCGAACTCATAGAAAAAATTGGCCTGCCCATTATGCTCAAGGCCGAAGGCGGCGGAGGCGGGCGTGGCATATTTCTGCTGCGCGACAAGGCCGAACTGGAAGACGCATTTTTTAAGGCTTCTTCCATGGCCCAGGCCTCATTCAACAATCCTCGGCTTTTTATTGAAAAATATCTGGAATCCGTCCGGCATATTGAAATTCAGGTTATTGCCGACATGTATGGCAACGTCTTTGCCTTTGACGAGCGTGACTGTACAATCCAGCGCAATCATCAAAAACTTATTGAAATCACTCCTTCTCCTTGGCCGGGTATTACACCGCTTTTACGTGAGGAACTTAAGGAATATGCGCGCCGCCTTATACTGGAGGTGGGCTACCATTCCCTGGCGACTTTCGAATTTTTGATCACCAAGGAAGGCAAACCCTTTTTGATCGAAGTGAACACCCGCCTGCAGGTGGAGCATGGCATTACTGAATGCCGCTATGGCGTAGACTTGGTTGAGGAGCAGATAGCCATAGCCTTCGGGGCGCGTCTGCGTCTGGACGAAAAGGAAAATTTGCCCATGTACTGGGCCATGCAGGTGCGTATAAACTGTGAAAACCCCCAAAACGATTTCGCGCCCAATTCCGGTCTGGTCACGCGCTATGTTTCACCCGGTGGCCCAGGCGTGCGTTTGGACTCCAACATGTCCGCCGGCTATGAGTTCCCTCCCAACTATGATTCGGCCGGCGCCCTGCTGATCGCGTATGCTACGGACTGGAAAAAAAGCCTTGGCATCATGGAGCGGGCCTTAAGCGAATACACGGTAGCCGGGCTGAAAACTACCATTCCGTTTTACCGTCAGGTATTGAAACATCCGTATTTCCGCGAAGCCAGCTTTGACACCAATTTTATTGCCGCCACGCCGGAATTGATGAGCTACAGCGATCTCGCGCCTGAAGGAGAACGCTTGGCGCGCTTGGTGGCCGAAATCTCCGCCAAAGGTTTTAACCCCTATGTGCAGCTCGGCGAGTACCGAACGGAAGATACGCCGCGTATAGGGGTGTTTGAACCGGTGTTGCCGTTCATTGATCGCGATGTGCGGCGTACGCCTTCGCCTTACCCCAGAGGCGACAGAAAAGCCTTGCTTGAGTATGTACGCGACTCCGGCAATGTGCATTTTACCGACACCACAACTCGCGATATGACCCAATCCAATAGCGGCAACCGCTTCCGTTTGGCGGAAGATGCCCTGATCGGTCCTTATCTTGACAATGCCGGCTATTTTTCCCTTGAAAACGGGGGTGGAGCTCATTTCCATGTGGCCATGCTGGCTAACATGACCTACCCATTCGATGAAGCAGCGGAATGGAACCGTTTTGCTCCTAAAACGCTAAAACAGATCCTTGTGCGGTCCACCAATGTACTCGGCTATTCTCCGCAGCCGCGTAACCTGATGCATCTTACCTGCGAGATGATTTGCGAACATTACCATATTATCCGTTGCTTCGATTTTTTGAACCATGCGGAGAATATGCTGCCTTTGGCGGAGGTCGTTTTGTCGCGCAAGGATGTGGTATTTGAGCCCGCGATTTCCTTAAGTTGGACCAATGGTTTCGGTGTGCCCCATTATCTGAATGTCACCGAAGCCATCTTGAACATAAGCGCTAAGGCGTCGGGCATGGGGCGCGATGAAGTAGCGGGACACATTATTCTCGGACTGAAGGACATGGCTGGAGTATGCCCGCCGCGCTTTATGACGGAACTTATTACAGCTTTACGCAAACGTTGGCCGCAACTTGTACTGCATTATCATCGGCATTACACGGACGGACTTTTTGTACCAGCTGTCGGTTCTGCGGCTAAGGCCGGCGCGCATATTGTCGATGTGGGTCTGGGGGCCGGGGTTCGTTCCTACGGGCAGGGTGATGTGCTTGCCACGGCAGCGTACATGGAAGGCGAACTTGGCCTGCGCGTCAATTTGCATAAAGAATCAATTCGTGATGCCAATTTCGTGCTCAAGCAGATTATGCCCTATTATGACCGCTATTGTTCGCCATATTTTATAGGGACGGACTATGACGTTATTGACCACGCCATGCCGGGAGGCGCGACATCCTCATCACAGGAAGGAGCTTTCAAGCAGGGCCATATTCATCTTTTGCCGTATATGCTCAAATTTCTTGCCGGGACGCGCAAAGTGGTGCGATACCATGATGTCACTCCCGGTTCGCAAATCACTTGGAATACAGCATTTTTGGCTGTTACAGGAGCCTGGAAACGCGGCGGAGAAGGGGAAGTGCGTTTTCTTCTTCAGGTATTGGACGAAGTTTCCGGACATGCAGAACATGAACTTGCGGAAGAAATGCGTAGCGCTCGTTTGAATATTTACCGGGACTGCAATGACGCCTTCCGTAATCTGCTGCTTGGCAAGTTCGGCAAATTGCCCTTGGGCTTTCCTCCGGACTGGGCATACCAGAGCGCGTTCGGGAATAACTGGAAACAGGCGCTTGCCGAACGTACGGATTGTTCTCCTTTGGAAAAATTGAGTGATGTCAATCTGGATGCCGAAGAACATGCTTTTTGTGAAATAATGAGGCGTATGCCGACACCCGAAGAATTTGTGATGTACCTCAACCATCCCGGTGATGCAATTAAGGCTGTACGTTTTAGAACGGAGTACGGGGATCCCAATAATCTGCCGCTACATATCTGGTTTGAGGGTATGCGTCCTGGAGAGGAGTTGAGTTATACCGATACCAGGAAAAAACCTCATCATCTTACCATGTTGAGCATTTCCCGTCCTACCGCATCAGGTATGAGAATATGCCGTTATGTGCTTGATTCCGAAATTCTGAGCCACGATGTCCAAGTCAGCGCGCCTATGCGAACTGACAGTAGGGACATGGAAAAAGCGGATCCCGCAAACCCCTTTCATGTGCCTGCGCCCAGCAATGGCGATTTATGGATAGTTTATGTGCATCCCGGCGATATCGTGAAAAAGGGTGAAGAACTGTTTAATATTTCCATCATGAAACAAGAAAAGGCCGTACTGGCCCCGACGGAAGGCATAGTGCTGCGTGTGTTGAAAACCGCAGACTATAAAGAAACCAGACAGATGATTTCCGTGCGGGAAAATGAGCTGATTGTCGAGCTTGGCCCTGTACCGCGCATTTGTTTAAATGAAGCGTGCGCACGGCCAATTACACTTGAGGGAACCGCATTTTGTCCGTATTGTGGAGACGCGCTACGTGTTTGACAGTTTCGGACTTGTTGTGCTTCGCACATACCGGCGGAGTATCAGTCGGCTTTTTCGCCAATCTGCCAGAACATCACAGGAGGATTCAAATGGCTAAAAAACCGCCCGCAGCAAAGCCCGCAGGCAAGGCAAAGGTAGAATCCAAATCAGGTGAGGCAGCCAAACCCGCAAGCCTAACCAAAGATATCAGCGCCAAGTTTGTGCTCACGGGCGCGGAAATTATTGCCATCGGCGAAGAGGCAGAACTGCTTGTAGGCGGCAAAAACTACAATACGGCTTTGATAAGCCAGATACAGGGTATACAAAGCCCGCAGTTCCGGGCGATCTCCTCTCTGGCTTTCAAACTACTTCTGGATGAAACCAAGGTTCTCGCATCCGTGGTGCGTGCCGTTGTTGAAAAAGAATACGCGCGTATTGACTGGAATGATTCTGAAATAAACAAAGATTCGGAATTTTTGCAAAAATTTGTTCGCAACTTGGGCAAGGACATCCGCGCAGGCGCGCAAACTGCTGCGGGTCAGACGCCAATTCGATTGCGCACCTTCATCAACAATGTGGTCGAAGGCTTTGCCACCTCGCCAGAGGGCATCGATCAGTTGCGTAAACGTTCCGTGCTGGTACAGGCCGCTCTTTTGTCCGTGGATCTTCCGTCTGATGTCGATAGCGCAGTACGTTCCGCCTATGAGCAAATCTGCAAGGATGCCGGAGACGATATGGTGCCAGTTGCCGTACGTTCTTCCGCAGCGGGCGAAGACTCTCGGAAAAAAGCGTTTGCCGGGCTTCAGGATACCTATTTGAATATTGTCGGTCCTGATAAGGTTGTCATGGCCTATCATTGGGACTGCGCCTCAGCGTATAATTTGCGTTCCATGACCTACCGGCGTGAAGCCATTTTGGATGCTCTAGCCATGGCCGAAGCCACGGGCGACGAAAACATTGCTATCCAGGCCAAGCAAGAATGGGCGATTGAAAACACCTCTCTTTCCGTATGTATCATGCGTATGATCAATCCTGTCATTTCCGGTACTGCTTTTGCGGCTGATACCGCTACAGGATGCCGCGGAACTGCGCGCAATGATCTCGTCAGCATTGACGCGAGTTATGGCCTTGGCGAGGCAGTGGTGGGCGGCATGGTGACGCCGGACAAACTGTATGTGTTTCAACGCGATGACGGTGGTGAGGTTGTTATCCGTCAGATGGGCTGCAAGGACAAAAAAATCGTCTATGATGAAAGGGGCGGCACCAAGCATGTACCTGTGCCCGAACTCGAAGCCTATCGCTGGGCTTTGTCTTTGGGGCAAGCGGAGAGGGTGGCCAGAGGCGTGCGCGCTGTAAGCAAGGCCTACGGCGGCTGTATTATGGACACGGAGTTTTGTATTGACGAAAAGGATGAACTTTGGTTTGTCCAGGCACGACCTGAAACCCGCTGGAATGACGAATTCGAAAAGTATCCCAATGTCATTTTCATGCGCCGTAAGGAAGTTGATGAGAAAGCCGCCGCCGTTGCGGAAATTCTTGTGGAAGGCAACGGCGCTTCTCGCGGAGCCGGGCAGGGTAAAGTAAAGTTTTTGCGTTCGGCGCTTGAGCTCAATAAAATCAATAAAGGCGATATTTTGGCTGCTGAACGCACCGACCCAGATATGGTGCCGGGCATGCGCCTGGCCTCGGCGATCGTCGCGGATGCAGGCGGCGATACAAGCCATGCCGCCATTACTTCGCGTGAACTCGGCATAGCGGCGGTCATTGGTGTCCAACATCTAGACAAGCTGCGCGCTCTCGACGGGCAGGAAGTGACGGTAGACGGCACAAAGGGTCGCGTATACCGGGGACTTTTGCCGCTCCACGATGTGGGCGGCGAGATGGATATTTCCAAGCTTCCGAGCACGAAGACCAAGGTCGGCCTTGTGTTGGCCGATGTCGGACAAGCGCTCTTTTTATCCCGTTTGCGCACTGTTCCGGACTTTGAAGTGGGCCTTTTGCGTGCGGAATTCATGCTCGGTAATATAGGCGTCCATCCGCGGGCGCTTGACGCCTTCGATAACAATACTCTTGAACAGGCTGTGCAGGTAAAGCTGCAGGAAATGAACCAACGCCTGTCCAAAGTAATGCGTGAACAGATGGCTGCCGGACTCATTGTTTTTGATATTCGTCTACGGGAATACGTGGGTAAAGTTACCGGACTGCAGGATGAAATTGATGCGCTGACAAACAGCAAACGTTCTGGTTCAACGGAAGACGTGCTGTTGCTGCATCGCAAAATTCGCGAATTGGAACATAAGTTGGACGGCTTTGTGGAATTGGCCTCTCGTCGTGTAGAAATTTTGAAAACATCCACGAACTTGGCCAGCCATGTGCGTGTCATCATGGGATATGAGGATCAACTGGCCCTGTTGCCGCCTGCGGATCCTGAATCCGCCAAGCGTAAATTGGAAATTGAAGCTAACATTGAAGCCCACGTAGCCCATATCCAGGCCATTCCTTTTGTGCAGGAACTGCTTGCCAGCATTAGCCGACTACGTGACGAAGTGGAATTGCGCACAGGTCTGAAGAAGGAAATGGACGACTTGCGTGAGTTGCCCGAAAAAATTCGCAAGATCATCAAATCACGAGGATTCCGCACCGGTAAAGAACTTTATGTGCAAACCCTGGCTCAGAGTCTGGCATTGTTTGCGATGGCATTCTATGGAAAGCCCATCGTCTACCGTACAACCGACTTTAAAACTAACGAATATCGCAACTTGCTGGGAGGCCTTCTCTTCGAACATTTTGAAGATAACCCCATGCTCGGATACCGGGGTGTTTCGCGCAATATCCATGACTGGGAAATCGAGGCCTTCAAGCTGGCGCGCGGCATGTACGGCGGCTCTAATCTTCAGATCATGCTGCCTTTTGTACGTACCTTGGAAGAGGGCCGTTCCATGCGCCGCTATCTCGACCAGGTGCACCGCCTCAAAAGCGGGCAGGATGGTCTGAAGATTGTCCAGATGGCGGAAATTCCCTCCAATGCCATTCTGGCAAAAGAATTTATCAATGAATTCGATGGTTTTTCTATTGGATCCAATGACATGACGCAGATGGTGCTTGGCACTGATCGCGACAACGCCAGCCTCGCGCACCTTTATGATGAGGAAGACCCGGCTGTTGTATGGGCTATGCTCGTTACCATTTTCAGCGGACAGAAATATGGCAAAAAGGTTGGTTTCTGCGGACAGGGCGTTTCGAACAGTGTTATCTTGCGCGGCTTGGTTGCTATTGCCGGCATAGTGTCCGCCTCTGTTGTGCCTGATACATACTATCAGACCAAATTCGACATCGCTACTGTAGAAGCGGAAAAAATTCCCACCAGCGGCTTAGGCGATTGGCTTATCGAGCAACATCACGAACATTTGGAAGCGCTCCTTGAGTCCAAAGGTTATGGGCATATCCTTAAAAAATATGTGAAACCCGAAGATCTGAATGAATGGTACGAAGGTGAGTTAAGCCGCTTCCAGGAACAGTTACGCGAGCATTTGGATACGCCGAAAGAAAGTTTTTACCGTTCTGAGCTGTATGCATTTCGCAATACATTCCATAAGCCTGTGCTATACGCTAACTGGGATTGGACGCAGACTGTCTATGACGCATTGCGCCATGCAGGCTTCGCTTCCTTTGACGAACAAAAGAAAGCCCTGGAGCAGCAACGAAAGAAAGAATGGTAGTTTTGCGCAAACAAGCCACTACAATTGCTGGTATTTTTAGACAATAAGCTATTTGCTCAAGATTCTATTCAGGAGAGCAAGGACATCGTCTTGCAGTTTTTTCAGATGTTCATGCCCATTAAAACCTTCCGTGTACACCTTACAGATGTTTTCCGTTCCGGAAGGGCGCATAGCCGCCCATCCCTTGTCCGTCACCAGTTTGATGCCGCCTATGGATTCGCTGTCAGCTTGATTTAACATTTGGATGATGGGGAAGCCTCCAAGGCTATGGGTATCTATCTGATCCGGGTTAAGATTAAGCAGAATTTCACGGGTACGGTCATCCGCTGCTGCATCCAGACGCTCATAAACTGGGGCGCCAAACTTCTGCGTTAATTCCTGGTAGAGATGGGCAGGGTTTTTTCCGCATTTTGCGGTGATTTCTGCGGCAAGCAGGCAAAGAATCAGCCCGTCTTTGTCGGTTGACCATGGCTGGCCATCAAAACGCAAAAAAGACGCCCCAGCGCTTTCCTCACAACCCATGCCGCATGTACCGTTCAGCAGGCTGTTCACAAACCATTTAAAGCCCACCGGCACCTCCAGCACCTCACGTCCGAGCGATTTGGCGATGCGGTCTAGCATAGAGCTTGTGACAATGGTTTTGCCGACTTTTGCCTTGGCAGGCCATTTGGTGCGGCTACGAAACAGGTAGTCAACAGCTACAGAAAGATAGTGGTTGGGATTCATAAGCCCTTGGGGCGTGACGATACCATGCCGATCGGCATCCGGGTCACAGCCAAAGGCCAGGTCAAAATCATCTTTGAGGTCTAACAGTTGCGCCATAGCGAAAGGAGAGGAGCAGTCCATGCGGATTTTTCCGTCCCTGTCCAGAGGGATAAAACGAAAACTTGGATCCGCATCCGTATTGACAATCGTCAAATGTATGCCGTACCGCTTGGCTATGGGGTTCCAATAAGGCAGGCTTGCCCCGCCGAGCGGATCCACGCCCAAGCGCAGGCCAGATGCTGCAATGGCCTTCATGTCAACGACGTTTTCCAGATCAGCCACATAGAGTGCAATGTAGTCATGTGCAATCAGCAGGTCTGAATTGAGAGCGTCTATCAGGGAAACCAGGCGTACATCTTTATTGTCCTGAGCCAGTAGCCTATTTGCGCGTTGCTCAATATGCTTGGTGATCGCGCTTTCCGCAGGGCCGCCATGCGGGGGATTGTATTTGAAGCCGCCATCAGTAGGGGGATTATGTGACGGAGTGATCACGATTCCATCTGCGGTACTGCCGGGATGTTCACGGTTCCAGCATAAGATGGCATGAGAGATAACAGGCGTGGGCGTATAGCCGCCGCCTTTCTGCACGCGCACAGTTACATTATTGGCTATAAGCACTTCAAGCGCGGAACGAAATGCAGGTTCAGACAGGGCGTGTGTGTCCCGGCCCAGAAAAAGTGGACCGGTAATTCCATTTTCTCGCCGCAGATCACATACCGCCTGCGTGACAGCATAGATGTGCTCTTCGTTAAAACTGCGGGAGAGCGAACTGCCCCTATGTCCGGAAGTGCCGAAGGTAATGCGTTGCGATGAAAGGTTAGGATCGGGAAACTCGGTATAATATGCGGCAATAAGCGCTGGAATATTGGGCAAAAGCGAATGGTGGGGAAGTTTGCCAGCGCCGGGATGTACAGACATGAGAGCCTCCTGTGACGGGTTAAGCACATTGCATCAGAAGCGCGATACCCGTGAATCGCTATACTCCGCCATAGCGGCGAACGCAAGTATGCAGCACTGTGTGCCAAACGCTCATTTCTCTCAAAAATACTTGCGTTTTTCCAAGAATTATGCTCTGGCTTAGCAAAAGAAGACAAGCATGCTTTCCAAAGGAGGGCTTCATGTACAATCCCGCGATAGCAGATATGGTTTCCATGGCTGGGCGCGTGCAACGTGATGCCATGGATTCCCAGATCATTACCAAAACACTTGACTATATGAACAACACGGGCGGCCTGAGGTATGGATCGGCAGTGGGCATCTCCAACAACGCGGATTATAATTTTCAGACAAGCGTGTTGAATGCGGTGTATTCGGGTAAAGGTACCTTTGTAGATATCATATCCTAACTGGCGTTATACTCTTCAAGCCAAGCGGTCAGCCACACTGGCCGCTTTTTTTATAGGCAATATGAGCGAAAAAAATCCCTTTGCCGACCTTAACCCCTTTCTTGGGCTGTGCAAAAAGAGTTTTCCCCGGCGTGTATCCCAGAACCCTGCTCGTAAGGAAAATAAGCAGCAAGAGCAGGAAGATGCTTGTGAAACCGCGCAGGATGAAGAATCACGGCTTTTTCTTCAGGCAGTGCGCGCTTTGCCGCTGAAAAAGCAACCTTTATGTAACACTTTGGGTGTCACTCCAATCAAAGCAAACCCCGCTATGCCCCGGTCTCTTTCCGTTGCATCGGAAAAACCGGCACTGCCGCTTGTTGTTCCTGCGCAACCGGACCAGTTGCTTGCGACGAAGTTTTTTCCGGCATCGCGCCATGCGCAGGCATGCGATACATACGGCATGGAACTGTTAGCCGCGGATGAACATGCCGCGGTTTTTGCCCAAGCTATGCGAGATGTGTTGCCTTTAAAGAACACAGGGCGAGACGTGCCCCTTGGCTCCGAACCGCCCGCCATCATAGCACCACAACAACAATCTTTTCAGGAGTTACTGGAAAACACACTGGAATTTGCTCTGAGTTTTTCCGAGGAGTATATTGAAGGACATGTAGTGGGCTTGGAAAGTCTCATTCTTCAAAAACTCAGGGCAGGGCAGTACAGCCCCGAAGCCCATCTTGATCTGCACGGCTTAAACGCGCGCCAAGCGTTTGACGCCTTGGTCGGCTTTGTCCGCCACAGCTGGTATAAAGGCATGCGTACCGTGTTGCTCATCCCGGGCCGGGGAAAAAATTCGCCGGAGGGCGTGGCGGTATTGCGCGAACGGGTACAAGCTTGGCTTACCCAAGAGCCTTTTAAACGTGTCGTATTGGCCTTTTGTACAGCCAAACCAATACACGGCGGTCCAGGCAGCCTGTACGTGCTTTTACGGAAATATAAAAAAAAAGGAAGGGTTTACTGGGAACGTTGCCCCGCGGATATGGATTTGTGAGACTGCTCAATCGGCTACACCCGCATAGTGCTGGGTGCCCTACGCCCAGCACTCAGTTGTTTTGCCATAAGCCGGGCACATTTCCTGCTTTTCCAATGTAAAAAAATTTGCTACCGTTCTATTATCAAAGGGACGGCTCATGCTTAATCTTCCAAACTGTTTAACATTGACGCGTATTTTTGCAGCGCCGCTGGTGGTGATTCTCCTGTATCATGAAGGGCCCCTTAGCTGTTTTTTTGCTGCGCTGCTTTTTATCCTGGCTTCAGTAACGGACTTGCTGGACGGACATATTGCCCGCAGGGACAATTTGGTTACAAGTTTCGGCAAATTTTTGGATCCACTGGCGGATAAAGTCCTCATTTGCTCTGTCCTGATTATGCTCACCTATCTGAATTGGATTGCCGCCTGGATTGCCATTTTAATCGTCTGCCGGGAGCTGCTGGTGACTGGCCTGCGGGCTGTGGCGGCCGACGAGGGGATTGTGATAACTGCCGACAAATTTGGAAAATGGAAATCGACACTGCAAGCTATTGCCATTGTTCCCCTGACGATCCACTATCCTATCATGGGCATCAACGTACATGCGCTGGGCGAATTCCTGTTATATATTGCTCTTGCACTTACAGTGGTTTCAGGGGTAAACTATATATATTCATACTATACAAAAACTATAATTACTTAATATTGTTGTATGTTTTGTCAAGCACGCCTGCGGCGTCAACGGAGCTGAATTTCATGCAGGAACAACGTTATAGTCGTTTGAAAAACTGCCTGCAGACCATATTGGAATTAGAGCCCGAACTGGAACGCCTCCAATTGCCCGGCATGTTTCGTAACGACTTGGCACTTCTCAAACAACATTTTAAAAAAATTGAATACATTGATTTTTGCGAAGAGGATTTACAGCGCCTCGAAATGGCGACTGCCAAATTTCTCGAAGAATTGCGTTTACCGTTTTCACATATCTCATCTGTTTCCACGAATCGGGGATTGTTGCAATAGCGGCTAG
>Ga0209737_10000528_pt1 | contig 30932 bp, 23 predicted proteins | sample TergutCu122P3_FD_187284 | JGI IMG/M metagenome (GOLD analysis project Ga0209737, IMG submission 187284) | Cubitermes ugandensis P3 segment gut microbial communities from Kakamega Forest, Kenya - Cu122 P3 (SPAdes) (version 2) | ecosystem: Host-associated > Arthropoda: Insects > Digestive system... | reverse complement strand
AATATTTTCTGAACAAATTCGGCCAGCGACTTTCGCCAGAAATGCCATTCATGGCCACCGGGAGATACCATAAATTCGACTTTTAACCCTGCTTCGCGAAAACGATTTACCGCCCTTCGGGTAGGTTCAATCCTTGGGTCGGTTTCGCCGCACGAGATGTAGAACAGGGACAAAGCGTCGTTCCATTTTTTCGGATTCGTAAGTATACCCGGAAATTCGGATTCCGGATCGTAGGGCGTTGCATCACGGCTCATGCCAAAAAGTCCGCTGCTGAAAACGCCAATAGCAGAAAAAAAGCCAGGATTGCGCAAGCCGGTGTAATACGAATGTCCTCCACCCATAGAAAGTCCTGCAATAGCACGATTTTTTGAATCGGCAATCACACGATAGTTCGCTTCAATGCAGGGCACTATGTCCTTAACTATCGAATTGATGTATATGTTGGCGTCAAAAGGTAAATTTCCCAGGTTGGTGAGGGAGGGATAGTCGTTCTTGTCAAAAGTCATTTCAGGGAGAACTAACGTTTGCGCTGCCTGCTGACCCGGGTTGCCGTTGGGCATCACCACAATCATCGGTTTTGCTTTTCCCTTTTCAATCAGGTTGTCGAGTATCTGGCAGGCGCGTCCCATGCTGTTCCAGGCGTCCTCGTCGCCTCCGCCGCCATGCAGGAGGTAGAGAACGGGGTATCTGGTTTTCGACCTGTTGTATCCGTGCGGCGTATAGACGAACATGCGGCGGGTGAATCCGATGGTGGGCGAATCATACCACACGATATTGAGGTTGCCGCGCCTGTTTGCCTCGCGGTAATTTTCCGAAAGGGGGCCGTCTATGAGCAGTACGCTCAAATAACGCCGGCCATCGCGCTGTACAAAATTGTTGAGGTCGTCGTTTTTGGTAATGCCGTCAACCACAAAATTGTAGGTATAGAGTTCAGGCGCCGGCGCTTTGATGGTAACGCTCCACACTCCGTTGGCGTCCTTCATCATCGCCTCTCTGGATGTAAATGAGGGCATCCATGAACCGTACAGTACCACCATATTTGCGTTTGGCGCCGAAATACGGAAGGTGACTTTGCCATCATTGATTTCGGGAGAAACAATTTGCTGCCGCTGAAAGTTCTGAAGTTCTTGCCCCGACAAAAAAACAGATTGAAGTGCGATAAATAACAGGAAAAAATATTTTTTCATGGTCTTTAGATTTATTTATTTCATTTTCTGCCCGTTGTAGTTGATGCGCACTCCATAGTCGCTTACAACAAGGTTAAGTCCCATCATTCCGTTAGGGTTGGGTTCGCCTTTAACCTTTCCTAACATTACGTCCCTGCTCAGCGTAATCATATCCCTGATTCTCTGGGGTGTTTCGGTATTGCGCCCCATAAAATGCCCCGGATAGAGTTGACTTACATTGTATTTTTTCATCGTCGCCTCCATCTTTTCGCAAGTGGCAATAAGCGTTGAGAAATCCATGCCCAGCAGCAGATTGCCCGATCCGAAAGAATCGCCACTGAAACCGTAACCGGCTTTTGTATCAACAAACGTTACTGATCCCGGCGTATGCGCGGGCGTAAAAACCACCTCAATTTGCCTCCCTCCGAGATCGATTATTTCGCCATCTTTCAAAAAACGTACCTCGCCCCGATAGTCGGCCATCATCATGGGAATATTTACCGTATCGCCGGGAGCGATATAGATTACGGGGAAACAGTTTACCGCCGATCCGGTATGGTCGGGATGTACATGCGTAGCAACAAGCGTAACCGGTTTTGATGTGATAGAAGTTACGATTTTGTCTAAATTGGCGATCCTTGTGCCGGCGTCAATCAAAATGGCTCTATCGTTCCCCTCAAGCAGATAAAGACTTTCGTTGAACATCAGGTTTCCCGTGCCTATCCATGTCTGGTTGTCAATCGGGCGGAAAACGACTTCGTCATTTTTGAATACATCCTCAATGTTGAAGATCATCAATTCGCTGTGGGCAGCAGTATACGGCTTCCATTCCGGCAAATTATTTCCGTTGGGGTTTCCCTGCTTCGCAAAGTTAGTCCAGTAGTCGATCATTTTTGCACTGAGCCGGTGGTCGGCCTCATTGAATGGCCGCCATGCACGGTCGAGCGTACCGAAAATATACCACAACTCCGCAGAGTGAAACGCTCCTGCATTGTCGCCCGGCATTGGACGTGCAAAAAGATAACAGTACGCGCCGCTGCGTACCAATTCTTCGAGTTTGAGGCTAAAATCGCGTATCGACTCGCCCATATTCCCCATATCATCGGCCGTATAGCCAATCATATATGGTATTTTGGGCAGTTGGTCAGCAATAACTATATCGCTGAAACTGGCCGTTGAAAGATACCCATCTATGACAGGACTGGTACGTACACCTCTTCGTTCGGCCATTGCTTCGCGCTGAATTTTGCGGATGTCTTCTATTGATGCTGCGCGCATCTGTTCAAGCGTGGTCAAGCCTGCTGCGTCGAAGAATGTCTGTCCGCTCGCTTCTGCATTTTCAAGCGTGCTTCCCAGTCCAAGCCCTCTCAACCCGCCGCCGCTCTGAATGATCGCTTTCTGAATCAGCCCGGCGGAAAGAGGCGATGCTACAAGCGCCTGAACGCTGCCTGCTCCTGCGCTTTGCCCGAATATCGTCAGGTTGTAGGGGTCGCCTCCAAATTGTGATATATTCCGCTTTATCCACCGGATGGCTGCTAACTGGTCGAAGATACCGTAATTGCCCGAAACGCGATTCGGACTTTCCGCCGAAAGCAAAGGATGCGCAAGAAAACCGTAGATTCCAAGTCGATAGTTGATCGTTACGAGAATTACGCCACGCTCTGCCCAGCGTTCGCCGTCAAATTCAATTTCGTGGCCGAACCCCTGCGTATATGCGCCGCCATGTATCCACATTGCTACCGGCAGTTTTTTATTGGGATTCCCTGCGGCAGGCGTCCAGATGTTCAAAAAGAGGCAGTCTTCGCTTCTATTGGGATCGCCGGCAGCAAAGAACTCCTTATGGTAGAACGAACCGGGCGTCTGGTCGTTCTGAACAGCCGCAGGGCCAAACGTGCCGGCTATTTTTACGCCTTCCCAGGGAAAAACAGGTTGAGGCTCGCGCCAGCGCAGATCGCCCACCGGAGGGGCAGCATAAGGTATGCCTTTATAGACAATAACGCCATCTGTAGATGTTTCAACTCCCTGTACTTTGCCTCCTTCTATGGTAAGAACAGGATTGGAGTTGCCACTGCATGAGGCAAGAAACAATACAAAGAATGCTTGCAAAATTTTTAACATATAAATGGATTTTATGGTTTTTCATTCCTTAAAACCTCAGTTCCCTTAAATATTTCGCTGACAGTTCAATAAATGATGCCATACCTCCCGGTGGGTTATCGGCTTCTACGATGAAATGCTTCGCTCCCGAAATATCGTTGACATTAAAGATTGCCGGAAAATCAACCACGCCGCTTCCTATTACAGCAAAATCCGCTTCGGTAACCTTCAGCCTGCCTCCCACGATTTCTGTGCCGGGAGCGGGTTGTACATCAGCGGGCATGTCTTTCACATGGAGAACAGGGAATCTGCCGGGGTATTTTGTAAGATATTTCACCGGGTCTTGTCCGGCACGCGCCACCCAATAAACATCCAATTGAATGCCAATGGATGGATCAAGGCCGGCCATCATTGTGTCGAAAGGTACTTGTCCATTGATGGGAATAAATTCCATATCGTGGTTGTGGAATATAAACTGAACTCCTGATTTTTTAAACAGTTCGGCGCCTTTATTCATGTGGTCGGTTGCCATTTTCCAGTCGTCAATAGTGCGTTGGTCTAAGGGTTTATCACCGGAATAACGTCCCCAGGGCCAGTAACATGTCAGGTATTTTTGTCCAATCTTCTGCGCTCTCTCAATAGCCGGTATTAACATTTCTTTATCAGAGATGGCGTCTATCCCTACTGATCCGACTACCGGTTTTAACCCAAGCGGTTCTATCATAGCCAAAAAATCGGCGATTTCCATCCCTCTGCCTATTCCTCCTTCCAATTCGGTATATCCCCATTCGGCAATCTTTTTTAGACCTTCCAGCGCGCCATCAGAATGCCATGCGCCACTCGAACCGGATATTAACCCAAACGATGGCAACGCCTTTAACGGCGCTGCCGCTTTTTGTTGGCCTCCTCCACATGCTGAAAGCACAGAGCCGCCGAGCGCTAATGAAGCAGCGCTAACTCCCATTGTTTTTATAAATTCACGTCTTTCCATAAAACACATTATATTTATTGCTCATTATTAATTGTTTATTGTCTGTCAACTCCATAAACTATCCCATGGCTTGCGGTAAGCAGGTCTTAAATAAGCATCCGCAGCGGCATTATTCACAAATTTTTTCGTTCCTGCATCGTATCTAATCTGTGTGCCAGTACGAAAAGCGATATTGCCCATTTGTGCCAGGTTAGTAGCAAATACGCCTTTTTCTACAGGACTCTTTGTTTCAATGTTATTGGCCCGGATACACTCCACCCAGTTTTTGGCATGCGCCGGTATACCATCCAGATACCTTCGTGGAACGGTTTCGAGCGGTCCTGTAGTAAGGTTGCCGTCGCGTCCTCTTGCAGGAATCAATTGTACACCCTCCCGGTTGCAGACTAAAGTGGCATTGCTTCCTATCCATGCCACACCCTGGTCTACTCCATAAAGATGCGCTACCTGTTGCGCCCATTCTACATGAAAATTTTCGAATCCGTAAATGGTGGTTTGGCATGAAGGTGTTTCGTTTGAGCTGTTTGGATGCTTGTAGGCGTTCGAAGCTACCGATTTGGGATACGTTTTCCCATCGTGTAAACCCAGAATTTTCAATCCGTCGAAAGCCGAATCAATCCAATGCACGCCCCAGTCGGTTTGCTGGCCGCCGCCATAATCCCAAAAACCGCGCCAGGCTCTTACACGGCCTGAAGTATACGGACGCGAAGGAGCCGGGCCAAGCCACATTTCATAATCAATCGTGTCGGGTACAGGTTCTTCGTTGGGGAACGCAGCCCGCGGATTAGTGCTTTGACAAAGAAATGTATGTACTTTGAATACATCACCCAATACTCCTGTTTTCAAAATGTCAAAAGCCTGTATGAAATAAGGCTGGCTCACCTGCCATAAGCCGCAAGTTACCACTCTTTTATACCGGTTCTGCAGTTCTACCATTTTATTACATTCGGCAATTGAATTGGCAACCGGTTTCTCTATCCATGCTCCTTTTCCCGATTTGAGCGTTTCGCTAAAAATGTAGGCATGCCAATGGTCGGGAACTGCAATAATAATTGCGTCAATGTCCTTGTTTTCAAGCATCTTGCGAAAATCGGTATATGCCTGCATTTGTGAAGTCTGGTTGGGGAAATCTTTTTTTAAATTTCCCATCTGCGTTTCCAAACGTGTTTTATCCACATCGCACATTCCGAGACAATGTACAAAGTCATTTTGTAGCGCGCCTCTTATATTCGGAGGTCCCTGCATGCCACAGCCGATAACGCCCAGATTAACTCTGTCGCTTGCTGCAGGTCTCGTCTGTTTCACATCAGGCGCTGCAATTAATTCTTCAGCAATAAGATGGGATAGTCCCAAACTCGCTGCCAGCGCACTGCTTTTCTTTAAAAATGTTCTTCTTGAATTCATATTGTTCTACTATTTAATTGGTTATTGCTGTTATTTAAATAGAAGTTGCGCAAACTCGTTCAAATAGATACGCCAGTTCGCCCAGGTATGTCCTCCACCGGTTACGCGGAAAGTGTGTTGAAGTCCATTGCGTGTCAGTGCAGCGTCGAGGTTTTTTGCGTTTTCCCAGAGGAAGTCATCTGTTCCGCAAGCCACCCAGTACAATTTGTAGCCCGCTTTCTTAATTGCCTGAAATGCAGCATCCACATCCTGATTAGCCTGAATTCCCATGCTCAATGGAAGAATCCATGAGAAGAATCCCGGATAAGTATTGGTGGCAGCCATGGTATGCCCGCCGCCCATAGAAAGACCTGAAATAGCACGTGAATCGGGGTGCGCAATCACGCGATAATTGGCTTCGATGTAAGGCACAATGTCCTTCACCAACGAGTGGATATAGAGATTGGCCATGTTTGGGTCGTTGCGGTCGAAAGGTTTTTCGGGGAGCATCAGTGGCGCTGCCGCCTGCTGACCAGGGTTACCGTTGGGCATTACCACGAGCATCGGTTTTGCTTTGCCTTTTTCAATCAGATTGTCGAGAATCTGGCAGGCGCGTCCCATACTGTTCCATGCGTCCTCGTCGCCACCGCCGCCATGCAAAAGGTAGAGAACAGGATATTTTGCTGTCGACCTGTTATATCCATACGGCGTATAGACAAACATTCGGCGAGTGGTTCCAATGGTGGGAGACTCATACCACACGATATTGAGGTTACCGCGCTTGTTTGCTTCACGGTAGTTTTCCGTAAGGGGGCCGTCAATGAGCAGAACACTCAAAAGACGGCGGCCATCGCGCTGTACAAAATTGTTGAGGTCGTCGTTTTTGGTAATGCCGTCAACAACAAAATTGTAGGTGTAGAGTTCTGGCGCCGGCAGATTGATGGTAGCGCTCCACACTCCATTGGCATCCTTCATCATCGCCTCACGTGAGGTAAATGAGGGCATCCATGAACCATACAAAACAACCATATTTGCGTTCGGAGCCGAAATACGGAAGGTGACTTTGCCATCTTTTATTTCAGGAGAAATAACTTGCTGGCGCTGAAAATTCTGAAGTTCCTGTCCCATTAAAATTGAGGAAACAAGAGCAAAAACGGTGATAAAAAGAAATTTTTTCATGGTGATAATTTTTGAATTTGGATTATTTTTTTTGAGTTATCATAATGCCAATGCGACGATTAGCGGCTTTGCATTCATCCGTATTGTTTTCAGGACAAACAGGATATTGAGCGCCATACCCTTGATATTCTATCCGGTTTTTTTCAATACCTGAAGCGTACAGTTTTTCCGCGGTTACTTTTGCTCTTTCAGTAGAAAGTCGCCTGTTCATCTCGTCAGTTCCGGTATTATCGGTAAAACCGCCAATTTTGATGCGCGAATTGGGAAAAGCCTTCAAAACCATTGCCACACTCTCTAACTGTTTTTCTGATTCGGGCGTTAAACGGGCTTTTCCTGATTCAAAACGCAATTTATCCAAATTGACCCACTGGGATACACCAGCGTTTGCATCATCTGAATTTAAGTAATTGAACAGTGTGTATTCAGAACTTGTTTTTCCGATTTCCCATTCTTTCCCATCGGGATACTTTATGGTTATTGAGTTTCCGTTATCAGTAAACAACTTGTTTTTCAACGCTAACGCTTCTTCGTCAACATTTTCCGTTGTGCTGGCGGCAGGCGCAGAGGAAACAATTTCTACAGGTGAAATTTCGGGTTGCGTTGGTTGTTTACAGCAATTGCATTTTGTAATACAGTATACCACAAGCAGTAATAACAAAACCAACAGTAATATCCACCACCATTTTATCTTTATCTTTTTACTGCTCTCGCTCGGAGGAATGAATCCGTCAAGAAATTTCAATTCATAACTCCCTTTTTCAAATGGTTTCGTTCCTTCAAGCGCGGCAACTACAATCCCATATTGTTTTGCATGTTCACAAATAGCATCAAAGTCTTCCTTAGTCCAGAGTTCCACTAAAGCAAGCCTTTCGCCATTTTTCAAAATAATCAGTTCGTCTTCCCTCTCAAAAAAGTTTTTCTCCTGTCCCACTGTTTCTTTTTCCGGCACAATGATGTTGTCCGTAAAACCTTTGGGATTGAGTGATTTGGGAAAAGCACGCTGTAATCCGGAGAGCGTAGTATCCGGATACAATTTCAGATAAGCATTAACGATTCCTAATGCTGTGCGACTTTGAGATTTACCATAAACACAAATTTTTGCTTCCATGTTGATTGTTGATTAAATTAAATGATACAGTTAAAAAAATTTGGCGTAAAAATAAATTATTTAATCATACGTTTTGATAATCCCATAAAATTTTTTCGTTTGCCTTTTTCTGGCACGTTGTTCATCGCTTACATGAAGACTGAGATGTCTGAAGTTTTGTATCTTATTTATCCGCTTCTTAATCCTTCACCACCTTCACTGCTCTGGTTACCAATTAAAAATATCATTCAAGTCTATCTGATGTCCGTTGAAAATATACACAGGTACTTTTTCGCCGGTTTTATACAGTTTTCCGTCGTCGTATTCGCCGTCTTGCTGCATGATGTAGGCGGTAACGGTTTTTACTTCCGGGTCGGCTATCCAATATTCGCGCACGCCCGATTTCTGATAGAGAAGAAACTTTTCTACTAAATCTCTCTTTCTGTTGGATGTTGAAAGAATTTCGACAATCATGTCGGGTGCGCCAAGATAAGCATTATCGTTGCCTTTCCACTCGCCGCAGACCACAAATATATCAGGCTGAACTACATCGTATATTTTATTGTCGTCGGTTTCGCCGTTCTTTGGCAAAAGCACATCAATAGGCGCAGTATATACTTTACAGCCGCATTTGTTCTTTTTCAGATATGCTCTCAAATCCCATGAAATGTTTCCACTAACATCTCCATGCTTCCAACTCGTTCCTGCCATCAGTTTGATAAAGCCGTCTATCAACTCACGGCGTATATCGTCCGCCCATGAAATATAATCGGCGTAAGTATACCGTTTTTTCAAGTCCAAAACTAATGCTTCCATACAATTAAGAATATTTTACCCAACCCAGAGTTTCAACAAATAAACTAACGGCAAAGATATGAAAAGTTATTGAATTATGAGAAAGTTTCAACTGAGAATATCCAATGCCTGAAAAATTGTCAGTTTTTGCAGTTGTTCTTTCGTTGAAACCGCCGCTTTGCTGTTTTTCAAGTTCTTCTTTAAGTTTTTCATGTTATTCCTTTATTTACTCATTTTCAAATTATTTTTGGTTCGATGCAAAGATATGATTTCTTTTATCCAATGAATCAAAATTTAAAAAAATCTTATTTTTCCACCACAAAAAATATCCAGTTACAGCAACCTCACTTCTCCAACTGTTTTGGCAATATTCCCGTTCCGGCTAATTCCAAAGTTCTTGGTATCCACACAATCATAGCGCTGTCCCCGCGGTTGTTCCAGGCATAGTAAGGCAACAATTTCATTGGTGCGTTTTCAGTTCCTCCTTCTTCATCCACAGCCTTTACGGGAACGGTGATAAAATCAATACCTTTCATCAGACCATTCTGTTCGGTTTCTATGGTATATTTTTCCGGGAGGGTTTCAATATACGCCTGCCGTACAGGGAAAGGGTTGTCCACTGTTTCGGCGCAGTACACCAATGGTCCTCGGGTGATGCAAACCCGGTCGCGGTTGGCTTCAACCTTGTCGATGGCATATGTGCAGTGCAGGGGCATTGGGAGATGGAGTGTTACCCTGTCGCCTGCTTTCCATTTTTTTCGTATGGAAATAAATCCGTCTTTCGCTTTAGCGCGAAGTTTTTTGCCGTTGAGCGAGATTTCCCATTTTTGCGGGTTTTTGTCGAAATATTGATACAATTCCCCCGGCACGAACTGTGACCCTGTCCATGCGGGAATACGTAAACGAAGCGTAAATGTTTGATTTTCATCCAGTGAGTCGATGGTGATGTTGATATTTTCATCAAACGGATAATTGGTTTGCTGTACCAGTTTTACTTTTCCTTTTTCCAGTGGGATGAATACTTCACTTCCGGCGTAAAACGAACAATAGATTTCGTCAGCGGTATGAGCGTACATCATACCGGATACTTGCGGTATCAGCCGTGCCAGATTCGAAGGGCAGCAGGCAGTTCCGAACCAGGGCGAACGGCCGCGCTGTCCGTGATTGAATGGCGTGATGCCATCGGCTTCGAGCGGATTGACATAGAAGAACCTGTTGCCTTCAATGTTGACGCCCGCCAGCACATTGTTCAACAAAGCAACTTCAGCCACATCCATGTATTTTCCGTTTTTTTCCATAAGGTACATACGGTGATTGAACAAGACATTGCCCACAGCGGCACAGGTTTCGAGGTAGGCTTCCCTGTTGGGGAGCAGGTATTCCGGGCCAAAACCTTCGATACCGTGAATGGCGCCCAAACCACCTGTGATGTGCATGCGTGTGTTCACGATGTTGTGCCAGATGCTGTCTAAAGCAGGACGCAGGGTCATATCTCCGGTGAGTGCGCTTACGTCTGCCATACCTGAATAAAGGTACATTGCACGCACAGCATGCCCTACCGCTTTGGTCTGTTCACGCACGGGCAGGTGCTGCTGTGCATATTCGGCAGCCATCACACCACGTCCTTCAGGACGGTAGGTATTGCCGCGTATGTCGAGGAATCGTTTTGCCATGTCTAAATAAAGCGTATCTCCAGTGATGCGGTAGAGTTTTACCAGCGCCAGTTCGATTTCCTGATGCCCGGGCGCCTGATTCACCGGTTGGCCACCGTTGTAATTGGGGTCGCCTTCGAAAAAAACACGGTTAATGTGACGGGCGTTCTTTTCGGCTACTTTCAGCCATTTGTCCTTGCCCGTAGCCTGATAGTAAGCAATTGCCGCTTCGTACATGTGCCCCATATTGTACAGTTCGTGGCTATGCACCACCCACGAGTAGGGTTTGTCGCCCATTCCCGCACCACCCCAGTGGCTGGCATTTTTCGAGACGCCAGTGATGTGCGACTCGTAGTGGTATCCGTCGGCTTGCTGGGCACCGGCTATGAAGTCGATGATCCTGTCCATCTGCCGTTCAAGCGCAGTGTCGCGTTCAAGCGTGAGCAGACAGGCTGCGCCTTCCATCACCTTATACAGATCGGAGGCAATGTAGCGGTGCGGGAAAGGAAGTTCACCGGGAATACCTTTCAGGAAATCAGCCGTTTTGCGCAGATTGTCCACAGCGGGTTGCGTTTTATCCAGCGCAAAGGGTACGAGGGTTTGTTTTTGCGTTTTCAGGCGCGGAAGCCAGAAGGAATCTGTAAGCGTTACTTCATGAAAAGGAACGGGAATCAGCGTTTGGTCGCTGATGGAAGGATGGGTATTGATGCAGGAATACGCTACAACAATAACCAGCAGATAAAAAAAGTATTTCATATGATGGTTGATGATTTAAAGTTGCAAATATAGTGAAATAATTTCAGTGATTATCACAATCACGGCCTTAATAAAGCAAATGTTCCTGTTTTTTCAATCAACCGCCCCATAGCCGTTCGGAACCTTAAAAAATAGGTGTATATCCCTTCGCTGGCAGGTTTTCCATTCATAAGTTGACCGTTCCAGCCGGCATCAATATCTTTTGTTTCGAAAACTTTAGCGCCGTAACGGTCGTACGCAACAAATATATATTCCTGCGGGGGATAGGAAAAGAACGGTTTAAACTCGCCGTCGATTCCGCCTGTATCAGGTGTGAAGGCTTGAGGTAACCATATACTGCTTTCGGGCTTTATGCAGACAGTGTTTGAAATAGCCTGTTCCTGCAGATTGACCGGATTGGGCGATGCAGGTTTCGCTATAATCCAGTAACATATATCACCATCAATCAGTACGCCTGACAAATCATCTCTGTAGCCGGTCGTTGCCGGATCGGTGATGGTGGCAATAACCACTTCCATATTGTCGCCAATCTTCCGGTAAACATCGTATGTAGCATTGATTTTTTGATCTTGATCATTTTTCCATTCCCTGTAAGGATCCCAGAACAGCAAGTTTTCCGAACCTTCCTGTTTTAGCGTCAACCACAGCGCTGTTGCCAGATTGGATGTTGCAGTAATTCTGTTTTTGCACAGATGCCATGCTTCCAATTTATAGTAATGTGTTTTTTCGCGCTTTTGAATGTCGGTCAGTATCGTATCATTATGAATAGTGAACGCGCCCAGCGAAACAAACGAGTATTCGTGCCGGCTCGATCCGAAAAACTCGTAACTGTATGTTCTTGCGTTATCGTCTAACTTAAAACTGATTTCAGCCAATCCTTCGCTGTTGTATTTTGTTCCTACTGCTGTTATATAATCCGGCGGCCTTGGCATATTGGTTTTTCGTTCTGTTAGATTGCTTGTTACAGTTAATCCGTCAACTGTTCGTTTGGCAGCAATGTAAAACTTATATGTTTCATTATCACTCACATTTGATATTACATAAGTTGTATCATGAGGCGACAGTTGTTTTATATCTTCAAAGAGGCCTCCTCCCACTGATTGCATCACATGATAACTTTCCAAAGTCTTGTAGGGTGGTGAATTTGCCAACCAGCCTCTGTTTCTTCCAATATATGGATGCCAGTTGAGCCTGATTTCCGACCTGCACGAATCATATCTGCTATACATATGTATGTTGTTGTGCGGAGGAATAGAACGCAGACTGCTGACCTCGTCTGGCGCTGTACCCATCACAGCGGCAACCGTGAAAGCGACAGAACCCTTACGGGGATCGGGCATATCGGGATAGCTATTTTTTATTATATCGTAATCGAACGTGTAACTTCGTTCGTTGGGATTCGTTATCGTGGCGAATCGATAATTGTTTCCCGCGTTCGGATTTTGTGGCGTAGGATTTGGAATAAACCAAAAGAGAACAAACTTTTCAGGAAGCGGCGATGGCGGGATCTTCGGTTCAGGTATACCCCATGAGATGGTGATCAGATTCGAAAAAGGATCGATGCTTACAGCGTCAAGGTAAGGCATGTCGGGTATTATATCATATATCTGTGCCTGAACATTCAAATTAAAACACAAATTAACCGCTAAAATAAAAGTTATTGAGAAACGAACACTTTTCATCTTATAAATATGTTATCATGATATTTATACGATAAATCGCTCATATTGTTGTGCTCATGTTCAAATTTCTTTCCCTTTTTTCACCCCGCATAACTATGTTTGCCGCCAAGAATGTAATTCACACCAAAATACGTCATCAGCACGGCCAAAAAGATAATTATTATAAAAATATGGTAAAATACCGGTTTGCGGAACCATGTAAGTATCTTGTCGTGAAACGTAAATCCCATCAGCAGGAAGGTGATGAGCGCCCATACTTCTTTTGGATCCCAGCCCCAGTAACGTCCCCACGATTGGTTCGCCCAAATGGCGCCGAGAAAAATACCTGTACCCATCAGAAACGTCGCCGGATACATGAACAGTTCGCTGGTTTCCTTCATCCGGATGATATAAGCCATCCTGTCTGTCTTTTTAATGCCAAAGACCCATACAATGAGCGCGGTAAAGCTGTTGAGTGCCATGAAGCCGCATAGCCCGTAAGCAACCATGATGGTCAGCACATGGATGCTCAACAGAGGCGATTGCAGCACAGGCACTAAAGGCGTGATCTGCGGATTCATCGAACTGATGTGCGCCACCAGCAACGTAAAACCGGCCAGCAGAAAACTGAACGCTACAATCAGGAACGAGTAACGGCGTGCGAGGATTCCCGTTAGCAGGCTGAACCATGCCAGCAGAAGCATCGTTTCGTAACTGTTGCTCATCGGAATACGTCCGCCAATATAAGTACGCAAGCCTAAACCAACGGTAGCCGATGCAAAAACAATCCAAAGAACTACTAATTGAATAATTGAATAACTGAACGGCGAAGCCCTCGACGTAGTCAATAACTGGTTCTTTGAATCTTTGAATATAAAAAACAACAAACACAGGAAACCCATCGTGAGACATACCTTGAAAAGCAACGAAAATATCTGGATCCGGTTGTATAGTTGTTCTACTTTCAAATGTGCAGTTGAGGGCAGTATGCCGCCAGCTTTCTTTTGTTGAAACTTCAGCAACTTTTCCACATACATACCGGCTGTGGCTGCATCATCCTGCATGAGCGCGTCGTAATAAAGTGAAAAGAAATGCTGTGCAAACAGATTTTCCATGGTATCTGCCTGAGCAGGGATGTTCATATCGGGTGCATACCATTGCAGTTTGCCGTTATGATCCTGCATGGGGAAAATTTTCAACAGACTGCCGTTTTGCAGCATTTCAACCAGATGTAACTTGTCATTAAGTTTTACCGCTTCCTTGAGCCATCCTTCAGGGTTGTTTGAGCCGTACATTTGGTGGTAGTAATGCGCTAATTTGTTGCTGCCATCGGCATCGAAAAAATCAGCAAAACAGGCGTAATCGTTTCTGATGCCGGCCATGCGGATCAGCTCCGTGCTTTTTAGTTCGAATATTGGAATGTGTTGCCAGTTTTCAGAGAAAAACAGCCACCCGAAAAAAAACTGCTCACCTGATAGGGATTTGTAGCGGTTTTTTCCAGTCAGTTTCCTTGTGAAATCGTGGGCTAATGTTTGTATGGGAGCAATTCGCCCCTGATATTCAACCCACAGGTTGCTCATATGTGTGGATTGCTGCTTGTTCACTGTTAGTGTATCGCAGTAAATCAAGGGCGAGGCAGCGTCGGCCAATACTGGAAAACCCAGCAACAATAAAGCCAGCATAGTTTTTTGCGCCAATTTTTTGAGCAGAAACCGAAAGCGTTCGCGTTTGTCAAACAAAATCAACAACATAGAAAAGAACATCAGGAAATAACCGGCGTATGAAAGCAGTATACCTCCCGTGTCACGGTTCACGCTCAACACCGAGCCTTGCCTGTCTTCGTCGAACGACGACTGATAAAACCGGTAACCCTTGTATCGCAGTATGTTGTTCATTGAAATCTTGCGTTCGAATCGCTCGCCGGTTTTTGCGTCGGTCACCTCTACGATACTCATATAATCGGCGGGTGAATTGGTACCGGGGTAATACTTGATCTCAAAGGATTTCAGCGAAAGCGAAAAAGGAAATACCTCCCTGTAGAGCGTCCCTTCATCGAAAAACGACGACACCTGCTGGTTATCGCGAAGGTGCACCTGTCCGGTTTTTCCTGTGAGACGCGTTACTAACGCTCCGGTAAGAATCAACAGAAACGAGGCGTGAAGCAGAAAAACCGGCAGACGCTTTTGCAGCGAACTCACCACAATATAATAACAACTCACCGTAGCTGTGAGTATCCACAGCAGTGTAAACCATACGCTGTTATAAAAAACAAAGCCTGCATGTGCGTTTCCATGCAAATGTTCATCCCTTGTAGCCCATGCCATCACTAATGCCACCAGGGCCAAGAGGACAAAAGCAAATAATCCTATTTTTTTATCCATGTGGCAAAAATACAGAAATTACGTTATCTTTGAACTTTTTTATTTTGAAATCATTGTCATTTATGTATAGAATATCACCGGTAGTAAAGAATTTGTTGATTATCAACGTATTGTTTTTCGCGGCTACGTATCTTTTCGGTATGCAGTTCAATGTAGATCTGACGAGGCATTTAGCCCTGTATTATCCCGGTTCAGAATATTTCCGGCCCTACCAGTACGTCACCTACATGTTCATGCACGGCGGAATGGCGCATATATTTTTTAATATGTACGCTCTTTGGCTGTTTGGTTCGGCCATTGAAAACTCATGGGGTGGCAAACGATTCCTGTTTTATTACCTGTTTACCGGAATTGGCGCGGCTGTTTTGCATACCTTTGTCAATTATTTAGTCAACTCTGGTATGGCTTCTGCCATTACCGCTTTTCAGAATACGCCGTCGCCTGAATTGTTCAAACAGTTTGCTGAATCTCACAAGGGATTTTTCAATCAAAACGTTTATGATTTTATCCATCAATGGAGCCTGTCGCCCGATAATCCCAGTTATATTGCCACTGCATTGGAGAACATGTACAGGGTTTATCAAGCCACAATCAATATTCCTACTGTTGGCGCATCGGGAGCTGTATTCGGTATTCTGCTTGCCTTCGGGATGATGTATCCCAATGCCCAATTGATGCTGATTATTCCACCCATACCCGTCAAAGCCAAATGGTTAGTGGTTGGATATGGCGTATTGGAGTTAGTTTTGGCCTTTTCACAACCGGGAAGCAATATAGCTCATTTTGCTCATTTGGGCGGCATGCTGTTTGGCTTTATCCTGATCAAATACTGGATTGCACAGGCGAGACGACAGTAGCAGTTATGAAGAATAAAGTAAAAAAAGTAAAGATAAAAAAACAATTAACACCTTTTGAAAATGCAAACAATACAAGGATCGTACAGTGAGTTTTTAGGATTACCTGAAACCCGCGTTGAGTATATTAAGGGATCGATTAAGTATATGTCGCCAACGCCATCGATAAGACATCAGGATTTAGTCGGTAATCTTTATGTTAAGATCAGGAGTTTTTTCTCCTCTTTTGGTGATAAAAAATATAAAATGGTTTTTTCTCCGGTTGATGTGTGCCTCTTTGAAGGCAGTTATGACAAGGAAAAAGTAGAGGCAGCCTTACAGCCGGATCTCATCATTGTATGCGACAGATCAAAATTAGATGAAAACAGATGTTATGGCGCGCCTGACTTTGTGGCAGAGGTATTGTCTCCGTCTTCCATAAAAAGAGACGTTCGCGAAAAATTTGATCTGTATGAAAAATATGGAGTGCGGGAATATTGGATCATTTCACCGTTGGAGAATTATGTGACTGTGTATCTTCTTCAAGAGGATGGTAAATTCGATAAAGGCACTATCTATGAAGTTGAGCATGAAAATAAATCAGTCATTCCGGTATCAATAATACCCGGTTTAGATATTTCCATTAATGACCTCTACGAAGAACTATAATTTTTAATTTAAATAATGTATGAAAACCAACCGTCGTCAATTTCTTACTTCCGCCGTAGCCGGCGGTATGGCTGCTGCCGGTTTGCCGCTTGTGTCCTGTACCTCCGGCAACAAATCATCTTTTTCAGATGATGAACTTGAGGATCGTTTCAAAAAACTGGATCAGGCGCTTCAACAACCGATTTTGAAAAAAAATCTTTTCTCATCGCCGGTCATCATCAAAACGCTTGAATTAGTGAAGTACGAAAACAGTTATCTGTGTATTGTCCGTTCTGAAGATGGAGCGGAAGGTATTTCGGTAGCGCATCCCACCATGAACATGTTATTTCCAGTATTTATCAGATCATTACGATCTTTTTTCATCGGGCAGGACGCCAGAGAGTTAGACCTGATGCTGGAAACAGTCATACGGTACAATCTTAATTTTAGATTGAATGGTTTGGCCTTAGGTATTCCTTTGGCTACCATCGAATTTGCCATATTGGACATGCTGGGAAAAATTGCCAATCAACCTGTGGCGAGGTTAATTGGCGATTTTCACAACTCCGAAGTAGGTGTTTACATGGCCACTGAATTTAGAGAGTTGCCACTGGAAGAACATTTTGCGCGCATCAAGGATGAAGTGGCAAGATACGATGTCAATGCACTGAAAATCAAAGTGGGTTTCATGTGGGGCGGAAACAGAGACATTCATTACAGGGGAATACCTGGAAAATCTGAGAAACTGATTCCAATGGTACGTGAGCATTATGGTAACCAAATGGCACTGTATGCCGACGCCAACGGTTATTACAGCGCTGATGAGGCAATCAGAATAGGCAGAATATTGGAAGAATACAAATATGCATATTTTGAAGAACCGGTCATGTTCTATCATTTTGAAGAGATAAAAAAAGTCGCTGACACGCTTACCCTTCCCATTGCCAATGGCGAACAGGATCACTGTTTTTACAATTTCCGGTGGTTGCTGGCGCATGACGGATTAGATATTGTTCAGCCTGATACCTACTATTTTGGAGGGTTTATTCGCTCGATGAGGGTAGCGCTCATGGGACATGTTTTCGAAAAGACCTGTGTTCCGCACATGTCGGGCGGTGGACTGGGATTTCTTTATAACGCTATTTTTGTATCGGCCATACCCAACGCTGATCCGCATCACGAATTTAAAAGTTTCGATACCAATGTGATTTACGAATGTCCCACAGCGCCGCCAAAAGTGGAAAACGGGAAGATGAAAGCCCCAACAGGCCCCGGTATGGGTGTGATCATTGATCCTGAATTTGTGGCAAAACATCAACCGGTAAGGTTGTAATCCGGGTTTTACACAGATTGATCCAAAAGACCCGGATCATCTTCGGGTGAATGGGTTTATTCCGTTTTCTTTTATACTCCATTTGTTTGAACAGTTGATTCAGTTCACTTATACCCATCTCCTGGATAATATAATTATCTGGAATATATCTGTTTAAGAGAAAGTTTTTCGCAATGACAAACCGGCCGTTCAAATCCAAACCCGTCTTTTCCGCCATATCAGGGATGTAAAAAACGTTATTGGATATTTGAACATCAGATGGGTATCCATCAACAGTAAAAGGAATAACTTTTGACTTTTTATTGTAAAACAGGTTGTTGTGAATCACAGATCCTGTTTGTCCCGAGCCATAGAAGTGAATCAGTTTTTTTCCATCGTTCATACTGATATTGTAACGGATGATGTGCCCCACATTCATAGCGTCGGGTACATCCTCTGAATAACCGTGGAAGAGAATAAATCCGCCTTTGTTGTTGCTGGTGAAATTGTACTGATATATATTCCCCACTGAATACGCATCACAGTCGAAGGCCATGCCGTCGCGTACTGTTAGAGTGTTGCACACTTCATTGTACTGGATCAACACCGAATCGCTGTTCCATGCCCACAAACCTACATTATAACTTTTGGAACGCGAAGCGGCGCCGTCGACTTTGTTGAACTCTATCAAAGACTTGAAGGTTGTTTGCGGCACAATACCGTCACCGCCGATGCTGAGCAGATCGTTACCACGGATCACCACATTCAGGTTCGCCTGATAGTGTCCCATCTCATCAATCCACGAATACGGATAATTATCATCATGCGGGCGATGCTGCCAGTAGGAACTGATCCCGATACCGGTACGGTTCACCATATATATGCGGTTATTGAGGATGTATACGCCGTTGAAAAATGACGGTTTCTTCTTACCGAGCACCGACAGCATAATACCGCCACTGCCATGAAAATCCTTTGTGTCGTCGCCTTTTACATGATGAATGTAATTGTTTTTGATAGTGATACTGCGAAGTTCGCCTGTATCCGACGCTACAACAAATATGCCACGCCTTTTTTCTTCGCAGTTATTTCTGAAATTTCTGATCCGGTTATCGGGCATATTGGTGATCTCCAAGTCGCTGATTACCCAATGTTGCTGGTTGTGGAGTAAAACAGTCTGTATGGTTTTGTGTCCTTCAAAATCAACAGGATCGGCATGTCCACCATGAATGACCGGTCTTCCTTTCTTTCCGTATTTTGATATGACAACCGGACGCCCTTCCTCACCCGAACCTCTTGGAAAAAGCATACCTTCCCACACCTGCCCTGAACGGAACAGAATACTGTCTCCAGGCTTGAAAGTTGTGAGATTCACCTTCCGCAAGGTTTTCCATGCCTCTTTTGGTGAAAGACCGCTATTGCCATCATTGCCGGTTTTTGCATCTACATAATAGGTTTGTCCGGGCAGTTGCGTACTGATGAACAACAAGAAAAAGACAAACAAAGCATTGTTGAGCCATTTTTTCTTTTTGTCATACATTTTGGCAAAATTAACACTTTTCATTGACTGCAAATATACAGAAAAAAAAAGAAAAAATTTTTTTCCTCATCAGGAATTTATATTTTTGCAAAAAAATTTTAAACCTGATTTGAATATATTTATGTCAAAGAAAAAGAGCGACAAAGCCGCAGTAAGAGTTGAAGGCGTTGAACAAGCCTTAACCAGAGCGGAGCAGTTTATTGAAACCTACCAGAAACAAATTGTTTGGGGGGTTTGCGTTATTTTGGGTATCGTAGTGCTTTACATGGCTTTCCAACGTTTTTATATAGAAAAGAAATCACAGGAGGCTGCTGCGCAAATGTTTCCTGCCGAACAGTATTTTGAAAACGATGATTGGGGAAGAGCGCTGGACGGCGATGGCAACAATCTGGGATTTGTTGACATTATCAGCGATTACAGATTAACCCCGTCGGCAAACCTTGCAAAATATTATGCAGGGCTTTGTTGTATGCGCATTAACGAGTACGAAGATGCCATCAGTTATCTAAGCAAATTCAAATCGAAAGATAAAATACTATCGTCCATCGCATTGGGAAGTATTGGCGATGCATACGCACAACTCGGCGAAACCGGGAAAGCCATAAATTTCTACAGGAAAGCCGCTGAACGCAAGAAAAATGATTTTACCTCGCCGCTGTATCTGCTGCGTGCTGGTATTCTGCTCGAAAATGAGGACAGGCTGAAAGAAGCCGGTGAACTGTATGAGCGCATTAAAACCGATTACGCAGTCAGCACCGAAGGCCGGACGATTGACAAATACATCGCCCGCGTCAAGACCAAACAGAGCAATGATAAGTAGTTAGCGATTAATGGTTCGCAAATGGCAACTAAAAATCTTTCACAACACAGCGATGTACCCGATGCCGGCAGGATGAAAATAGGCGTCGTAGTTGCCGAATGGAACAGTGAAATCACCTTTGCCATGAAAGAAGGCGCCGTTCAAACCCTTAAAGAACATGGCGTGAAAGACAGCAACATCATTGTGCGGCATGTACCGGGAAGTTTTGAACTTACTGCAGGAGCGCTAATAATGGCAAACAATTGTTTTGTGGATGCAATTATCTGCATTGGCTGTGTGATTCGCGGTGAGACACCACATTTTGATTATATCTGCCAGGGAGTAACTTTTGGATTGACGCAGGTTTCCATCAATATGGAAATCCCCATTGTTTTTGGAGTGCTTACCACCAATAACCTCCAGCAAGCGCTCGACCGTGCTGGCGGCAAGCATGGCAACAAAGGCGTTGAAGCGGCAGTAACAGCCATCAAAATGGTAGCGTTGAAAAACGAATTAACAATTAACAATTTATAATTAACAATTAAAAATTTGCTTATGTCTGATATAAATGAACGCTTTCAGAAACGTTTGCGTCGTTTTGTAACGGCGTTGAACAACCGTAAACCGGACATGATTCCTGTCCGTCCGTTTGCAGCCGAATTTACCGGTGTCCATGCCGGATATAACTGCCAGCAATTGACCCAGAATTACCCTGACGCCTTTGAAGCGATGATTCAATGCTGTAAGGATTACGACTGGGATGCTGTACCGGCGAATATGATTTATGTGTGGCCGTGCATCTCCGATGCTGCTTCCATTCGCTACTATGGCGTTCCGGGCGTCGACGTTCCGCCCGATCGCGGATTCCAGTATATCGAACCTCCGGAAGATCAATCGTTCATGCGGGCTGATGAGTACGACCGGCTCATTGACGATCCTACCGCTTTTCTGTATGAGGTTTGGTTACCGCGTGCCTCACGGCGTATTGCCGGAGCAGGAGCGCCTAACACCTTTCGCAGCGATGTGGCATTGGTTTCTTCTGCAATGGCAATGGTTCAGTATTTTAATGCTTACGGGCCACATTGCGGCCGTCTAACGAATGAGGCAGGAACTCCCGGCGCGCTCTGCGGTATTTTCAAAGCGCCTTTGGACATACTTGGTGATAAACTTCGCGGATACATCGGTTTGACCATGGACTTATTCGAGCAGCCTGAAAAAGTAATGAAGGCGTGCGAAGCACTCATGCCTCACCTGCACTGGCTGGCGTCGCAAACAGCAGACCCCGGATCGCAACTGCCCATTGGTTATTGGATGCATCGCGGATGTGTGCCATTTGTCCAACCTGAACATTTCGACAATATTTACTGGCCTACTGTTCGTCCCATCATTGAACAGCTGTGGAAGGAAGGCCATCAAACCATGTTTTACGCCGAAGGAAACTGGGATGCGCATCTCGACGCATTCCGCGAGTTACCCGAACGGAGTATCGTGTACCACATTGACCGCGGCGACCCGCAGACGGTGCATAACAAACTACACGACAAATTCGCTATCAGCGGCGGTTTGAGCAATGTTACGCTTGCAGTCGGTACTCCTGAACAAGTCCGCGCAGAAGTCAAAAAACTTATTGACATTCTTGGAAAAGAAGGCGGATATATTATGGACGCAAGCGCCATCATTCAAAATGAGCCTAAAATCGAAAATATGAAGGCCATGGTGGAAGCGACACGCGAGTTCGGCGTATATGAAAATCCTGATGAACCACTCGAAGAATTGGTGGTGCGTCCGAATAGCGGTTTCAAGCCTCATTGCGAAATTCCTTCTGAAACAGGCCGTCCTGCTGGTACATGCGTTTCGTGGCAGGAACACCTTCAGGATATTAAATGCGAAAAAGTGCAAGGCTGTCCCGATTTGGCGGAACGGGTCTGGAAGATGGTAGACGCAAACGCTACCACCTACATCTGGCAGATGCTGCTCTCGTTCTAAACGGATAACCCATGAAACGATCTTCTTTTGTCTATTGTCTATTGTCTATTGTCTGTTGTCTGCTGACGGGTTGCGGCGGAGGTACTGGTTTTCATGGAGGCTACAGCGAATTGGACTGGCCATTATTTCGCGGTGATCCCTCATTAAGCGGATACACGGATGTCCGCCTCCCGCAGAATCCGGTATTACAGTGGACTTTCAACAGTAATGCAAGAACATCCTCCTCGCCGGTAATTGCTGGTGGCATTGCCTACTGGAGTGACAGGCGCGGGCATATACGGGGTGTGGATTTAACCGGCAAGCAGGTTTTCGACTATGATTTTCAAACCGCTGTAGAAGCAACACCCATGATTCACGATTCAGTACTGTACATCGGACGTATAGACGGATGGATGAGCGCCATATCGCTTTCGCAGAAGGATACGCTGTGGAATTTCGAAACGATGGGACAACTGAATGCTTCTGCCAACTGTGCAAATTTTGAGGGCAGGCAGGCGGTCGTTTTCGGGAGTTACGACAATTTTCTTTATTGCCTCGATAGCCGGACAGGCGAGGAAATCAACCGCTTTGAGTCGGGATACTATATCAACGGCGCTGTGGCGCTGTGGAAGCAATACGTATTATTCGGCGGATGTGATGCGTGGCTGCGTGTTATTGACTGTCAAACGGGCGTTGCTACCGATTCGTTGCTGTTGGATAATTACATACCGGCTTCACCTGCTATCATGGGCGATTTCTGTTATGTAGGCGATTATTCAGGTAATATTTATGAATGTCAATTGGAAAAGGGGAAAATTGTCCGTCACCAAAAAATCGTTGAAGCCGGTAATGATGACAGTTTTGTTTCCGTTCCTGCTGTTACATCCGGCATCCTGTATTTCCTGACACACGACCGGCATCTGTGCTCCATCAACCGGAAAGACGGGAGTGTCCGCTGGAAGTATCTGCTGAAAGGCAATACAGGTGAAAGTTCACCGGTAGTTTGCAAAGATAAAATCATCATTTGCACGAAAACCGGAATTGTGTCCATTCTCGACGCTACCACAGGAACACTTGAATGGGAATACGACACAGGCGAACAAATTACCGCTTCGCCGGCAGTGATTAAAGACCGATTTTACATCCTTACGGGTAAAGGAACACTGTTTTGTTTCAGCGAAAAAAAGGATAAATAAGTATTGTATATTTTGTTTAGAATTATTATTTTTGCAGCTTGTAAAAGTTAAAGATGAAACGTATTTTATTCATACTTACTGCTTTTTGGGCAGTATCACTTTCGGCGCAATCGCCTTACGGATTCAGGGGGCCATCCCGAATCGGATCTTATTCTGAAACGGGACTGTTAAAAACATGGCCGGCAGATGGTCCGCAACTGCTTTGGGAAACCTCGGATGTTGGAAAAGGATACTCCAGTCCTGTCATCGTTGGCGACCGGATATATGTCACGGGATTGAATGAAGACGGCGATAAGGAAGTGTTTAAAGCCTACACCCTTGACGGGAAAAAGATTTACGAAACAGTTTACGGCATAGCCTGGGACCGGTCATACTCCGAAACCCGTTCTACTCCTACCATCGACGGAAACAGAGCATTCATTACCAGTGGAAAGGGTGATATTTCATGTATCAACATCTCTAACGGCAACATTCTGTGGATGGTGACCGGCTCATCATTAGGAATCAAATATGGGTCATGGGGAGCGTCAGAATCACCATTGGTTTTCGACAATAAAGTAATTTTTTCTCCCTGCGGCGATCAAACCAGTATGGTAGCTCTAAATGCAACAAGCGGAGCAATTGTGTGGAAAAGCGAATCACTGGGCGATCCCATTAATTACGCATCACCCGTTCTTGTGGTGCATAACGGGAAAAAGCAAATCATCGGTATTACCGGACATCACATTATTGGCGTCCATCCTGAAACAGGGAAAATTGAATGGAAATTCAACGAATGGGGCAGAGAATACTGGAAAAGAATGACTCCTGATGCGCGATTGGCCAGCGAAGAAAGTACAACACCCGTTTCGCCTGTATTCTACAATGGACGTATCTTCATTACATCGGGCTACGACTTTGGTTCATTTATGTTGCAGTTGAACGCTGATGCTACAGATGTAAATCTGGTGTGGCGCAACAGAGAGTTCGATACGCATCACGGGGGAGTTGTGCTGGTAAACGGCACACTGTACGGCTCTAACTGGATCAGCAATAGCCAGGGCAACTGGATGGCAGTGGACTGGAACAGCGGCGCCACAAAATATGAAGTTCCATGGGGTGACGGCAAAGGGAAAGGCGCCATTATTACCGCCGACAACATGCTCTACTGTTACGACGAACGCCGTGGAACTGTTGGACTGGCAAAGCCTAATCCTGAAAAGTTCGATGTAGTAAGCGAATTTCGCATCACCAGAGGCGAAGGGCCACACTGGGCGCATCCGGTAATTAATAAAGGGATTATGTATATTCGCCATGGAAGTGTACTCATGGCGTATCAAATAAAATGATCAATCATGTAAAATTATTTATTGTATGAAATACATTGCTATAGCCGCCCGTATATTATTAGGGGTAACATTCATTTATTCCGGATTCGTAAAAGGTATCGACCCGTGGGGTTCTACCTACAAATTCGTTGATTATTTCACTGCGTTCAACATGATGTGGATGCAACCGGCGGCTTTTTTGCTGGCTGTGGTTCAAAACGCGGTGGAATTTGTGATTGGCGTGACGCTGGTATTGGGTTTACGGATGAAAGAAACAGCATGGGGAGTATTGTTGTTTATGGCATTTTACACCCCTCTCACCTTCATTCTCGCCCTGACCAATCCCGTAACCGACTGTGGTTGCTTTGGCGATGCCCTGATTCTCACCAATTGGGAAACATTTTACAAAAATCTCGTCTTGATGGCGCTGGCGATTGTTGTGTTCATCTACCGAAAAAAATATATCCCTGCCTACAGCCCTGTGGGTGAATGGATTTGGGCAACCATAATTGTCATTGTAATTGCAGGAATTACAACACACTGTTATCGCCACGAGCCCTGGTTCGATTTTCGGCCTTACCACATTGGCGCAGACATTCCACAGGGAATGATCGTTCCAGAAGGCATGCCCGTTGATGAGTACCATACTACAGTTATTCTGGAAAAAAATGGCGTCACCTATGAATTTCCAGCTAATGATTACCCTTGGGAAGACACTACGTATACATGGAAAGATTCCAAACATGTTCAGGTAAAAAAAGGCTACATTCCGCCTATTCACGACTTTTCCATCACAACCGAGAATGGTTTTGATATCACTGATGATGTCCTTTCCGATGAAGGATACACTTTTCTGCTGGTGGCGCATCGCCTGAGTAAAAGCAGTTGGCATGGATTGGACAAGGCTTCTGAAATTGCCGGCTTCTGCAAAGAGCATGACTATAAGTTCTATTGTCTCACTGCCTCGCCACTAAGTGAAATTGAGCGTTTGAAATTAAAATTGGGATTGACCTACGATTTTTGCTTTACAGATGAAGTCACACTTAAAACGATTATCCGCGCCAATCCCGGCCTTGTGTTGCTGCAAAAAGGCACCGTGATTGGCAAATGGCATTACGATGACATGCCCGATGCAACTAATCTGAAACCTAATTTGCTGAGTCTTTCACTAAATCAACAGGCCACAAAAACCAAAAACAGGTTTACCGGCTTATTGATAGTAGGCTTTGTGTTTTTTGCTTTTGTGTTTCATCAATTTAAAGAATAACGAAATCGAAATTATGTATTATCTCGTTGCAGTCTATCATATTATCCTCTTCTTTGCGGTATCGTTTGTGTTTTTTCCGCTTGCTGTTCTTGTGCGGGTTACTACCGGTTGGCTGGATCGCCGTTTAACTTTTTTGCATTGGATGTCGACTGTATGGGCTTCATGTTACACATGGTTTAGCCCGGTTTGGAGTGTGGTCATTACCGGACGTAAAAATGTCGATCGCAAAAAAGCATATGTGATGGTTTGCAATCACCAGTCGATGCTCGACATTCCGTTTGTTTACCGTACTTTTCTGCATTTCAAATGGGTATCCAAGGCGTCGCTGTTCAAACTTCCCATCATAGGATGGAACCTGTCGTTGAACCGGCATATCAGGTTAGAACGTGGCAGCATGATGAGCCAGCGAAAGATGTTCAGGCAATGTGCCGCACATTTACAGAATGGCAGTTCGGTGATGATTTTTCCCGAAGGCACCCGTTCACGCGATGGTAAACTGCGTGCTTTCAAGGAAGGAGCGTTTCTCATTGCTCTGCAACAAAAAAAAGATATTTTACCAATAGTACTCGACGGCTCTTACAGGGCGATGCCTGAAAAAGGGTTTTTCCCCCACAGAAAACAGAAGACACATATTCATATCCTGAAGCCCGTTCCTTACGAATCTTTTAAGAATATGAACATTCGCCAACTGTCGGAACATATTCACGCTATTATTGCAGGCGAACTTATCAAGATGCGCGCTAAATGAAAAGCCAGATCAGATTTGAATTGTTTCATATCAGCCAGAATTTTAGCCTGTCAAAGAATTTTTATTCGTTCGTCACCGATTTTTGTAAGTTCGCCAAAAATATATGAAATAATGATCAAATTTGCAAAAAAGTAGAAACAAAATCACATATTTGTTGTGCTTTTGTACTTTAATTCAAATCATTTGTCCAACAAAAAAAATGTTGGTGAAACTCCTATTGCTGATCAGCAAACACCTTTTTCAATGGCATAAAAAACCTTTCGAGCAGCCGTAAATCTGCTGTAATAATTTCCGCCGTAGCGTACATTTCCTGATAGAAGGGTAATTCTTTCCCGTAAGTGGTCATTAAACCATTGGGAAAACCGACTTCCAGCGTATACGATTCGCCCGATGGTACTACAGAAATATTGCTTACCACACCGCGCACAATACCATATTCCGCGTCGGGGAAGTTAATGAAGCGAACATTTACCGCCTGACCGGTTTTCACTTTGCCCGAACCGGCAACGGGTAATTTCGCTCTGCCGGAAAGCCCCCCCTTAATCCCCCCCCGTAGGGGGGAAGTGGCTTCGGGGATGATGGTGAATACTGTTTCGCCAGCGGTAATGTTCTGATTCACGTTCCAGTATTTGCTGATGTCTACAGTACCATCTACCGGTGTTTTCAATACATACGCCATCTCCCATGTATTGAAAGCGTTCAAAAGGTTATCAAGACCGGTTTTCACTTCGGATAGCAGTTGTCCCTGTTTTTCCATTTCCTGTAAACGCAGGTCGAGGATGGATTGCTGTAACTGATCGATTTGCATAATGGCATTGTCCAATGCGATCCGTGACGATTCCAAGCTGTGCCGGCTTTGCAGAAAACTGATGCGCGAAATATCATGTTCTGCATCCGAATAAAAATTTTGAACATTCAATGTTGAATCACGCACATATATCCGGCGTGCCAGCGCATATTGCTGTTGCACCACTTCATGCTGTATCAGTAATTTTTCGTAATATTGCCGTTGTTTAACAATTTGTTCTTCGATGCCCGCGATTCGTACCGGAAAATAGTTCAGGCCGGTAAACTGCTGATAATTGCCTGCCGAACGGATAAAACCCAGATACGATGACTGTATGTCGCCCAGTTCATATTTCCGGTTCAGTTCGTCGACTGTAAAATGCCAGTTCCCGCCACGAGCCATTTCCATCCATACAGTCAACTGTCTTTTCAGTTGACTGACATCATTGATATTGGCCGGATTTTCAATAACGGCTAAATAGTCGGATGCTTTTACAGATTGTTTGTCAGACACAAATAATTGGGTGATCTTGCCATTGACACGGGCGTTCACTTGCACAGGCGGATTGTATGAAGTAACGATCAGTGGCGCTTCAATAATGTCAGGATATTTGTAAAACCAGCTGCCGATGAACAAAACAACCACAATAACAAACAGCACGGTAATACCGGCACGCAATATCCACGGCGGAACCCAGCCCAGTACCTCCTGAACTTCCTCGCTGCGTAACTCGATTTGAGATATGAGATTTGAGAGGTTAGATTTGAAATATGAGATATGAGATTTGCGATCACTCATATCTGGCGTCTCATGTCTCACATCTAATGTCTCATGTCTCATATCTGGCGTCTCATGTCTCACATCTAATGTCTCATGTCTCATATCTAACTTCCCAATTCCAATTGATTCTTTACCAATTCATAATAAATTCCCCGCTTTTCGGTTAATGCTTCATGTGTGCCCTGTTCTGCCAGTTTACCCTTGTCCAATACCACAATATTGTCGGCATTGCGGACTGTACTCAAACGATGTGCCACTACTACCACTGTTTTACCACAGTAAAACTTTTCGAGCTGTTCCATAATTTCCCGTTCATTCTTTGCGTCGAGCGCATTGGTAGCCTCGTCGAAGAAGATAAATTCAGGATTGTGGTACACTGCGCGGGCAATCAGGATACGTTGCCGTTGTCCCTGGCTGATGCCGTTGCCTTCCATCCCGATTTTGGTATTGTAACCCAGAGGTAACGAATCAATGAACTCACTAATGTTGGCAGTGGCAGTCGCTTCAACTAATCGCACTTTATCTACAATTTCATCGCCCACGGCAATGTTACCGGCAATGGTATCCGAAAATATAAACCCGTCCTGCAAGACTGCCGCCGTTTTTGCGCGCCATACATGAGGATTGATGTTTTTCAATGCTGTTTCCCCGATCTTGATGGCGCCCTGGTTGGGTTGATAAAATCCCAGCATCAGTTTTACCAATGTTGTTTTCCCGCTTCCGCTGGCGCCTACGATGGCTGTTACCTTGTTGTGCGGGATACAGAGATTGATCCCGTCAAGCACATAATCGCGGTCGGCGCCGTCGTAACTGAAATACACATCGTGGAGACGGATGGTTTTGTCCTGTGGCAGTTCGGTCATGCTCATAGCGCTTTGCTGGTCTTCGTCTTCTTTCAGGTGTACTTCGCCCAGACGTTCCAAAGATATTTTTGCGTCCTGCCACGAGCGGGCAAAACTGATGAACTGCTCGATAGGCGCGCTCACCTGACCTACGATGTACGTTAGCGCCATCATCATACCAAGCGTCATTTGTCCATCTACCACTGCTTTGGCAGCAATGAACGAGATGAGAATACCGGTAGTCTGGCTGAAAAACACCGAACCCAACTGCTGGTACTGCCCCAGCGCCAAGCCCTGAATGCTGATTTTGAACTGTTTTACCTGTATCCGTTCCCATTGCCAGCGTTTCTGCTTCTCGCAGTTGTTGAGTTTGATTTCCTGCATACCGGTAATCATCTGCACGATGTTGCTCTGGTTGGCCGAAGCCTGTGCAAAACGCTTGAAATCTAATTTGCGTCGCCAACTCATAAATGATAATATCCAAAAAACATACAATGTGTTACCAATGAGAAAGACAACCAGCACCATTATATTATAATATGCCAAAATAGCGCCAAACACCACAAAATTGAACAACGAAAAGATAACGTTGAGCGACGATCCAGTGAGGAACGATTCTATACGCCCGTGATCGCCAATGCGCTGCATGATATCGCCCACCATTTTGGTATCGAAATAGTTCATGGGCAATCGCATCAATTTTGCCAAAAAGTCTGAAATGAGTGAAATGTTAATGCGCGCTGTGATATGCAGCATGATCCAGCTGCGGATAAAATCAACCGAAAGCCGTGCTACAAACAACACCAACTGCGCAATCAAAATCAGGGTAATGAAACTCAAATTGTGGTTGCGGATACCGGTATCCACCAAAGCCTGCGTGAGGAACGGGAAGATCATCTGCAACAGGCTGCCGGTGAGCATTCCCAGCACCAACTGTATCAGTTGTGATTTATATGGGCGCAAATAGCGGAAAAAGAACCCGATATTTTTCTCTTCTGATTTTTTCTCATCCTCCATTTCGTAGAACTCCGGGCCGGGTTGCAACACCAGCGCTGTACCGCAGTCCTTGCCTTCCACTTTGGTAACACCCCAGCAACGCATGAACTCTTCCCTGTTGTACTCTACTAAACCGCGAGCAGGATCGGCAACGTAGACAACCCCCCCCTTAATCCCCCCCCGAAGGGGGGAAAGCCGGTGCTTTTTGATTTTGTACACCACAACAAAATGGTTCTGGTTCCAGTGGGCAATGCATGGCAGGGGAACATCGTTACACAACTGATCGAAGTTGATTTTCACGCCCGCAGTTCGGAATCCTATACTTTCAGCGGCATCGCTAATCCCCAGCATACTCACACCCTCGCGGGTGATGAAAGATCGCTGGCGGAGGGTTTGAATGGTATAACTGCGGCCATAATAGCTGGCTACCATGCGAAGGCAGGCGGGGCCGCAATCCATGGCGTCTAACTGGTGGGTGAAGGGAAATTTACCAATCAATTGTTTTCAAATAAAAAATAACACAATACAAAAGTAATAGTAAACTATTTATTATCCTAATTTATTTTTCGTAATTACCTTGGTGAGTTTTTAACAAGCGATCATCAATCAGATTCATTAACCCGTTTGAAATACCTTCCTTGAATTTCCGGGCAAAAAAGGCGTCAGTTGCGCATAATGATTCAAAATCGCTTTCATCCAGATTGGCAGGATAATTCCCATTACGATAACGCCAGTCTACATATCGCAAACTCATTTTAACTACATGA
>Ga0209737_10000527_pt1 | contig 30934 bp, 25 predicted proteins | sample TergutCu122P3_FD_187284 | JGI IMG/M metagenome (GOLD analysis project Ga0209737, IMG submission 187284) | Cubitermes ugandensis P3 segment gut microbial communities from Kakamega Forest, Kenya - Cu122 P3 (SPAdes) (version 2) | ecosystem: Host-associated > Arthropoda: Insects > Digestive system... | reverse complement strand
ATTCGTTGTCCTCAGGGTGAAAAGACACAACTGTAGCCACAAATGTAACCAGATTTTTAGAACGAACCATCGATTTAGTTTTTGTGAGGTTCAAATTATTTATGAATTTTGGAAAAGAAACAGAGTTTATATCCTTAAATAATTTTTTTCGCTCATTAGACCTGTACTGAAACTTATCCACGGTGATAAAATGATCTTTTTTGAGTTTTGTTTTGTCAAAAATACTCGAAAGACAAAAAGTATTTCTGCGTTTTTTGACTTCACATAATGTCAAAAAATCTTCATTTTCTCTCCCGCGGATAAGTTTCAGGACAGGTCTATTTTTAGAATTCGAGCGATAGAAAACAAGTGATGGAATTGTTCCTTTGGAGCGATATAAAGTAAATTTAGAAAGTATTGATGTTTTAAAAAAATCGCTTGATAAATTCTATATTAGAAAGTATAATATAATTAATTGAATGTGTTTTTGAAATTATACTTTTTGTTTCAGCAGGTGAAATGGAAACTATAAATGAAAATTTAGTATCGCAAGTATTCCACGAATATAACCCATGGTGGAATACAAATGAATTTCCAAAAGAAAAGCAAATATCTACAAAAAGACCTTTGTTTTTCGAAGCGATGAAACTTCTCGAAGAAGTCTCTTTAAGACGATTTTTAATAATTTCAGGAATGAGACGTGTTGGAAAAACCACAATATTAGAGCAAATCATAGAGGAACTTATAAGAAAAGGTATTCATTCAAAAAACATTTTGTATATTTCTTTCGATAATTTGTTGCTTAAAACCTTGAACATAAATAATGTCATAGAACTTTACGAAACTTTTTTCGTTACAAAAGGTAAAAAATATTTCTTCTTTGATGAGATACACGCAACGGATGATTGGAATACCAGATTAAAAGTTTTATACGATATGAGAACTAATGTCGAAGTAGTCGCAACAGGTTCGGCAAGTCCGGTACTCAGTGAGGGCAACAAAGAAAGCGGTACAGGTCGTTGGACTGTTTTAAAACTTCCCACATTATCTTTTTATGAGTATTGTAAATTTTTAAATTTGGATGTTAATTTAGAAAACGTCAATTTACTCGATTTGAAAGATTATAATACTGGAAAGCTTGTGGAAATTTCAAGTAAGTTTGTCTCACTTCAAAGTCATTTCAATCGTTATTTAACAATTGGTGGTTTCCCTGAACTGATATCTTCTAATAATGATACTATCTCTCAAAAATTACTAAGAGAAGATATTATAGACAAAGTTATAAAGAAAGATTTGTTCACAATATTTAAAATTCGTAATCCGATTTCTATGGAAAAACTTTTTCTTTATCTTTGTATAAATTCTTCCGATATTTTTAATGCCGAAACAGCTTCGAAAGAACTAAATGGTATAAGCAAAGTTACAATTGAAGAATATTTAGAATTTCTGGAAAGAGCAAATTTGATTTATATTTCTAATCCGACAAATGTCGGTACAAAATCTGTTTTGAAAGGTAAACCAAAAATATATGTTGCAGACCCTGCAATAAGAAATGCAGTTTTGATGACAAGCAACATTTTTGCAGATCCAAAAGAACTTGGTAAAATAGTTGAAACATTAGTTTATAAACATCTAAATACTGTTTGCCAAAAAGCTATTTTACCAAAAGCTTCATATTGCAGAGAATCTGAGAAAGATAAAGAAGTGGATGTAGTAATTGATTTTAAATTTCAAAAGCAATATTTGTTTGAAGTGAAATATAAAAACAACTCAAAAGTAACTGATTCAGATTTGATAGTAAAACTTTCAAAAGATAAGGACAGTAAAGTTTTAAACTCATTTTTAGTCACAAAATCACTTGATGATTTTGGGGTTGCTAGTAATAAAACTTACATCCCAATATTTAAAATTCCTGCAATTGTTTTGCTTTACATTTTAGGTAAAATGGAAAGCGAGAACACAAATTTCAATTCTAATCCTTTTTTCAATAAACTTCTTTCATGACTTGATAGTATCAATTTTTTATAGCTTTAGCTTTGTCTGCTTAGCTTAAGTGCGTACGTGTTAAAATAAAATATTTCTCAAATGAACTCTTTCGGCCGTATAGTTAATTGAAATTTTTATGATTCTACGTTATAATAAAAGCCAAAGTGGTAGGTGAACGATATCAAAATTATGGTTCGCTCAGAAACAAACAGAACAGAATATAAACGCAAATTATCAGACAATTTAGAACGTGAAGTTGTTGCTTTTTTGAATTATCATGAAGGCGGACAAATTTATATTGGAATTGATAAAACCGGAAGTGTTTTTGGAGTGGAAGATATTGATGGGACACAGCTAAAAATCGTAGATAAAATAAAAAACAATATCGCTACGTCAACACTTGGCCTTTTTGATGTCATTGCCCAAAAATTCGAAGGCAAAAATATTATAAAAATTGTTATTTCAAGCGGTACGGAAAAACCTTATTACATAAAAAGCAAAGGAATGTCTGAAACAGGATGTTTTATTCATATAGGAAGTTCCGTCCAACCTATGATAACAGCCATGATAAACGATTTATATTCAAAAAGAAATCGTCAAAAGTTAGGAAATATGTTGTCTCCAAGAAAAGATTTAACATTCGAACAACTTAATATTTTTTATCAAGCAAAAAACTTAAAGTTAAATGACAAATTTAAAAATACACTTGAACTCTTAACACCTAACGGAAAAGATAATTACATTTCTTATATGCTTGCCGACGAAAACGGAATATCAATTAAAGTTGCCAAATATGGAGGAACTACGAAAGTAAATCTAGTTGAAAACGAAGAATACGGCTATTGTTGCCTTGTAAAAGCAACAAAAAGAGTTTTGGAAAAATTTGAAGTTGAGAATAGAACATTTGCAAAAATAACTTCGAGCACACGTCTTGAAAAGCAAATGGTTGATAAAACGGCGCTTCGTGAAGCTGTGATTAATGCTATCGTTCACAATTCGTACGAACGTGGAGTCCCTCAGCTTTTTGAAATATTTTCAGATAAAATTAAAATAACTTCCTATGGTGGTTTAGTTGAGGGATTAGCAAAATAAGATTTTTTCGGTTGTTGTTCTGTCCCTCGAAATAGAGAGCTTATGCGAGTTTTTAAAGATCTTGATTTAGTGGAGCATTTGGGCTCTGGAATGAGCAGAATTTTAGATGCTTATAATGAATCAATTTTTGAATTTACTCCAAATTTTTTGATTGTTACATTTCCATTTGCTGAGGGCTTTTTAGAATCAAATATAAACAATGGCACTAATTTTGGCACCAATGGCACTAATCATGGCACTAATGAAAATCATATTAAAATACTAAATTTATTAAAAATTAATTCTAAAGCAACATTAGATATTATTTCTGAACAAACAAATTTGTCGAGACGAACTGTTGGACGAGAAATAAAAATATTACAGGAACTTGGAAGAATAAAACGTATAGGTTCTACAAGAGGTCATTGGGAAGTTTTGTAAAAGCGAATTAAGGGAGTCTAATTTCTAAAACATTGACATCTGGTTGCTTTCCTGCATACCTTCCAATACACCAGATTCACGCATAAGTTCAATTACAGATTTTGTTATTTTTGTTTTTTCCTTTAAATCTAAAATCGATATAAATTTTCCTAGATCTCTTGATTTTACAATTCCTTCCGCTGCAGTTTCACCTAGGCCTGCAACAGTTGTAAATGGAAGTCTAATTTTTCCGTCCTCAATTTTAAATTTTTTAACATCAGATTTATAAAGATCAACTGTCATAAATTTGATATTTCGTGCCATAGCCTCATTTAAAATTTGCAAAGATTGTATACTTGAAATTTCTCTTAAACTTGCTTGTTTTCCTTTATCAGAGATCTCCTTTATTTTAGATCTAATTGCATTTCTTCCAGCAAGAACAAGATTATTATCTATGTCTTCATTGCGAACAGTAAAATATGCTGCGTAGTATTCAAGAGGTCTGTGAACCTTGTACCAACCTAATCTAAATGCTGAAATCATATATGCAACAGCATGTGCTTTCGGAAACATATATTTTATTTTTTTACATGATTCTATATACCAATCAGGTACTCCGTAACTCTTAATCATGTCAACAATATCTTTAGTAAAATGTGAACTAGCTTTACCTTTTCTAACAATTTCCATTATATTAAATGCTTCTTTTTTATCCATGCCCTTTGACGTTAAATATGTCATCACACTATCTCTTGTACCAACAACTTCCGAAATAGTGCACACACCATTTTTAATCAAATTTCTAGCATTACCATTCCATACATCAGTTCCATGCGAAAGTCCAGAAATTTGAACTAAGTCTGCAAAACTTTTTGGTTTTGCTTCTTCTAACATCTGTCTAACAAAAAATGTTCCAACCTCTGGAAGCGAAAATGTACCAGTTCTAGAACCTATATCTGAGGCTTTAATCCCAAGAGCTTTTGTCGATGTAAAAAGAGAAAGTACAAGTGGATCACTAATATTCGTTTCGATTATAGGTATTCCAGTATATTCCTCAAGATATTTGTATATTGTTGGAACGTCATGACCTAATTCATCAAGCTTACATATTGTATCATGTATGGAATGAAAATCAAAATGTGTTGTTATATTGTCAGACGACTGATCATTAGCAGGCCTTTGAACAGGACAAAAGTCATATATTTCCATATCTTTTGGGACAATTACCATTCCACCTGGATGTTGGCCTGTAGTTCTTTTGACTCCAGTACAACCAAGGGCCAAACGTCTTTGTTCAGTCTTTCCTATTTCTAAACCGTGATCTTCAATTGCTTTTTTAACAAATCCCATACCTGATCTTTCTGCGATAGTACCAATAGTACCTGCTTTAAAGACATTATTTTTGCCGAAGATCTCTTCAGTAAATTTATGTGCATATATTTGATATTCACCAGAAAAGTTCAAATCTATATCTGGCGTTTTGTTGCCGTCAAATCCTAAAAAAGTTTCAAATGGTATGTCATTTCCGTCCCTATGGTAAATTAGATCACATTTTTGGCATTTTTTTTCAGGTAGATCAAAGCCTGAACCGTAACTTCCGTCAGTTACAAATTCACTGTATTTACAATTTTTGCAGATATAATGAGGTACTAAAGGATTAACTTCTGATATTCCAGCCATAGTTGCTACAAAAGAAGAACCTACAGAACCCCTTGAGCCTACCAAAAAACCGTCTTTTTCAGATTTAGATACTAATTTTTGAGCCACCATATAAAGAACTGAATATCCATGTCTAGTTATAGAATTTAGTTCTTTTTCCAATCTATCAGATACTATTTTTGGTAACGGGTCTCCATATACTTTTTTAGTATTTTCTCTAGTTATACTTACAAGTTCCTCTTCTGCACCATCCATATGAGGCGGATACATACCTTTTGGAATCGGTAATATATCAGAATCAATCATATCTGAAATTTTATTAGGATTTTCGACAACGACTTCAAGAGCCTTATCTTTCCCTAAATAACTAAAATCTTCAAGCATTTCTGCAGTAGTTTTAAAATAAAGCGGGGCCTGAATGGCACCATCCTTGTATCCTTGTGCAAGCATCAACAGTTTTCTATATTCTGAATCTTCAGGATTTAAAAAATGAACATCTCCAGTTGCTACAACTGGAATGTTTAATTTCTCTCCTATATCAACTATTTTTTTATTAAAATTTTTTAATTGTTCCTCATCAGTTGAATAACCTTCACGTATTAAAAATCTATTATTATCAATTGGCTGAATTTCAAGATAGTCATAGAACTTAGCTATATTTAACAAATCTTCAGTAGGCAAACCTAAAACCAAAGATCTAAATAGCTGACCTGATTCACACGCACTACCTATGATTAGTCCATCTCTGAATTTTATAATTTCAGATTTAGGGATACGAGGTTTTTTATAAAAATAATTTAGATGTGATATAGACACAAGCTTATAAAGATTTTTTAGTCCTTTATTGTTCTTAACCAAAATAGTTTGATGATATGAGTTCTTTTTTTTTATGTCAGTTCTAGTAAGAACATCTGCCAATTTATTGTTATCTTTTTCAGAAATTTCCAAATCGTCTATAAAATAATTTTCAATTCCGTATATTATCTTAAATTTTTTATTTTTTTCTTTAATTTTATTGACTAAATTCATAGCATCAGGAAATGCTTGTACAACTCCATGGTCAGTTATAGCAACAGCATTGTGTCCAAATTCTATTGCTCTATCTAATATTTTCTTAATTGGTGAGATACCATCCATAGCCGACATTGATGTATGGAGGTGAAGTTCTATACGTTTTTCATAACTATTATCAACAGTCTTAATTTTATCAACTGAATTTAAAATTTTTGGTAACACAACAAATTCTTTTTCAAAATCATCATAATAAGCTATACCATTTACTAAAATTGTTTTCCCTTTTTCAAGTTTAGACAAAACATCATATAAAGAACGATTACACTCTCTTCTATTTAATTTTAAGGTTATAGATCCTGTGTAATCTGTTACCCTTACTGAGCAAAAATTTCCAAACTTATTGGACAAGACTACGACATCAAATACGTCACCCCAAAAAATTACATTTGATTTATCCTTTATTTTACTTATTTCCATAGGACAAATTTCAATTTTTTCTCCAAAAATAGGTAGAGCACTACTTAATATTATCTTCGGTAAAAGATTAATACCTTTTCTAATTTCTATTCCATTTATTTGAATTTTAAAATTTAATTTAACTTCCAATTTTAAAAATTCTTTAAATTTATTTTCTAAGAAATTTTTTTCATCATCTAATATTTTTTTTTCGCTAACTAAATTAATATATAATTGATTTAAATCCCTGTCGACAACAATAGATTCTATAATAATATTGCTAAAATTATTTGAAATTAACTCTGGTTGATTAAAAAAATTTTGAAAGAAACTTTGAAACTTTTCCAATAAACACTCTTCCGATTTTTTAATCCTATAAATATGAAGACCTGCGTTATATACTTAAGTGTGGCATACCCAAACATAAGCAAATGACATTCTACCTGAAAACTACTAATAAAGCTATTATTGTTGTTTTATCAAATACAGTAACAAGCATCTTTCTGTATTTCAAATCATTTATATCACCTTTTTTAAGTTGATTCAAGAAAAATTTTATTTCTGATTCAGTAAGATAGACTTGTCCAAATTCTTCCGCTGTAATTTGTACTTATTTTTTAAATTTCGCAGCAATAAAAAACCACTGCTTTCTTTTTAATTGAAAGTAGTGGTAAAAAATTTTCGAAAATTTGTATTTGCAATATTTTTAAGACCATGTTACCATAAAAATATAGAAATTTGGCTTGTCAATATTTTTGGTCTTTTTCCACAAAATATCTTTAAAAATACTCGAAATACAGCAAATATTTCTATGTTTTTTACCTTGTTTTGAGAAAAAATCTCTCAAAAATTCGATATTTCCCACTATTGAAGACAGGTTCTAAAAAGGAAGGATAATGTGATTAAGTTTAATTTTCTGTTAACAAATCCTAATAGACTTAAATTAAAAAATTCTATAAATGCGTATGAAGGAAAATATCTAGATATTTTAGATGTTTGTGGTGAATTTCAAATTTTAATTAATGAAAATTTATGGTTTCTTGACACTTATTTTGCTGTTGTGGAATTTTTAAAGTATACAAACGAATGGGTACACAAAAAGTGGGATAAATCAAAAGATATGTTTTATATTTCAATCGAAACTAACGAAAATCCATTCATTAGTTTTGTTAGTAAAAATGATAGCTGGGTTATTATTTCACCTTGGGAAAAATTTAAATGTAATACCACTTTTACAAGAGAAGAGATAGAGAATGCACTTATAATTTTAGAAAATAATGTAAATGAACAGTTGGCCAAGTGGCCAAATAAGAATGCACCGGCGATTTCTCTGTAGTTCCAACTTTTGTTTGCTAGCAGTACAGCTTTTTAAAAAATGTTTCGGGTTATAATTTCTAGATCTAACAAGTGATTTCTTGAGCATTGAAGATAGTAAGGTACTACAGGCATAATTTTGGAGTTTGTTAAAGTGATACATCGTGAATTTAAACAAGGAAAAAGAGTATTAGTTATATTAAACACAGGTGAACATATTGTTGGTAAATTCAAAGGAAGTAGCAGCAATTATATAGAACTCGAAAATGAAAAAATAAAGTGGAGTGATATACGATCGTCCACAATATATAAAAACAAAGCAGACATTTTGTGATAGTCAATTTGTGTTATTAAGGCTGTTTGGCTTGCTGTCTGAAAATAAGGTTGACAATCCACATTCTTTATGCAACTTAAACCTATCAATTTATTAGATTTCATAGAATTTTATTTTGGAAGTTCATATAATGCTCTAATACAAAAAGGGTGTATAGTGGTAAATTCAACAACCCATCATTTAACTCCATGTTTGTCATAGCGGTTCGTATGCTGAGCTTTGGTGCGAATTTTTCCCTATATGTTTTAAGGCTTTTAGCATTCAAATTTTCTCCCGATTTCGCTTCAATTGGATAGATTTCAGTCTCACAGTTTATTAAAAAATCAACCTCGGCAATACCATTTGATGCCCAAATGACGTCCCTTTATGCAGCGCCACGCCAAGGAGAGACCCTGCGCAACAAATAGCATATTCTGGAGCAGTTTCAGCGAAATATTTGAGTGCTGTTAGGGCTCTCGGTATTTCCTGCACCTCATCAAATATGATAAGAGTTTTTTCGGGCTTGATTTTCTTTTTGTTTAGAGCGCCCAAAATGTCGATGATGCGTTTTGGTTCAATATCACCCTCGAATACCTGGGCCATTTCTTTTGTCTGTTCGAAATTTAAATAGAGGGCATCATCAAAAGCTTGTTTGCTGAATTCTTGCAAAGCCCAAGTCTTGCCGACCTGCCGAGCCCCTTTTAGTATAAGTGGTTTTCTGTCATTTTTATTTTTCCATTCGATTAGCTTTTTAATAATTAGTCGATCCATAAAAATACTCCGTTTATGTTGGAACATTATATCACGTCAATCACTTTTTGCCAATGAGTTTTCGCGAAAATATCACAAAATTTTAACGAGAATTTGGTTTATCTATCACAAAATTTTTACCTATTAAGAACATGTTTTCAACTCTTATTACTTTAGTTTAAGGTCGTTCATTATACATATAATCTATGCTATAATAAAGATTAAGTTCATTTAAACAGTGAAATTATAGGTGGAGTTATTTATGAAAAAGATTTTGTCTTCGATGTTAGCATTGGGATTAATATTTTTGGGACAAACTGAAAGAACGAAAACATTAGCAACGTTTACAAAAAGTTCTAGTAAGTCATATAAAAAAGATAATGAATTAAAAGAATCTAAAAATAAAGGTTTCCTAAAAAATATGAATTTCAAGAGAGCTGGGATGTTATTGTTGGGAGGTCTTGGTTTAACTGTTGTCTTAAATGAAATTTATAAAAAGTACAAAAAAGAGAAAGTAGAAGAAGAAAGTGTTGAATTAGATGATAAAGAAATGGAAAGTCAAGGCAAAGAAAATTATGTTGAAAACTACGTTGAAGGATATGTCGAAGAAAATAATGAAGAAGCTCAAAATGGTAACGAAGGAAACTATAATCCAACCAAGATAGACGAAAAAGGCAAATCTGAAAAAAAAGAAAATTTAAAAGAAGGTGAAAAAAGCGATAAAAAGAATGAAATGGTTGATGAAGAAGAGAACGATAAGGTAGATCTTGAGCCTTTAGTTGATGAATTGAAAGCAACCCAGTGTAGTCGTTTTAATTCTGGTTTTCTTGGTTTTAAAAAATTAATTGACGATAAACTTAAAGAACAAAAAGACAAAGAAGAAAAAGTTATAAAGATTCATATTATAACTGGGATTTTCGGTGATACCAAACATCTAAACGCTAATCCTAGTTGGAAGAATGAAAAGTATATAGATCAATTAGTTCGTGGTATAAAACGATTTGTTAATAAAGATTTTGATAAATTTAAGATATTGATTGGTTTAGATAAATATGAGGATAATGGTGTTAAATTTGAATTTAAGTTTAGCATTTTTACTGTTACCAGTGAGGTTGACAATGTTATTAGGTTTAAAAGCTTAGAAGAGTTTAACAAAGAACTTGATATAGGAATAGAGATCAATGGTGGTGACCTTACAGATAATGCACTTGGTGATAATTCAGGTAATAAGTCAATATTCAAAACGTTAAAGAATATGAACAAATCGAGCTGTGAAAATAACAACGACGAACCCGATTCTGAACGTAGTGATTATATAAATCTATGTAACATAACGATGGTTTCTAAAGTTGAAAACTATGAATACTCTAATGTTATTATGACTGATTTTATTAAATATAAGGAAGATAATGACTTAAAATATTTTTTTAACTTTACTACTAATAAAGATAACTCAAATGAGACTGTAAAAACAGCAAGTGTACTTAACGGTAGTTGCTTTTATTATATGCCTGACGAGTATTATATTCATAACAATATTGATTTTAGCGAATGTTTTCCATATTCATTTAAAAAAATGTTATTTTAATGATAATTATCCCGATGAATATGATTTTTAGAAACTGTTTTAATTTGCAGTAAAAAAATCATTTATTCCTAGAAAAATACACATTGCTATCTTAGATTGATAAGTTTCATCCGACAATTTCTTTGCTTCTTCTGGATTAGATAAAAAACCACATTCTGTAGTTATTGAAGGTATTTCTGAATTATTTAAAAGAAATATTTTAGAAGTTGCTCTTTTTATTTCTCTTGTGTTCTTTGGTTGAATTTGCTCTATAATATTTTCCCTGACTTTTATCGCCAAATCTTCACTTAGAGGATTACCTTCCGAGTAAAAAATTTGTGTACCAAAGTATTTTTCGTTTGGAAATTTGTTTTGATGAATACTTACAAATATACTGTCTGCAGATGAGTTTTTTCGCAATATTGCCAACCTGTTCCTAAGATCTGATACTTTTTTTTGTCTAAGTTTTATTGCAGAATTATCGTAAATCGCTTTATCTTTGTCTCTAGTCATGACAGTTTCGTATCCAGAAAATTGTAGTATATCTCTTAGACACAAAGCAATTTTTAAATTAATTTCTTTTTCAACTATTCCATCATGTCCAACCGCTCCACCGTCTTCTCCACCATGTCCTGGATCAATTATTACAAGCGGACATAAATTTTCTTTAGCAGCATATGGTGCAATAAAAGTTATAAAGGCTATTAATGAGATAAAACAAAAAAATGATAAACCAATAAAAATTATCGTCCTTTTTTTAGCTACAAAAATTTTCATAAACTCTCCAAATTCTAATAAAATCTATGAGAACAGGTTCTAAGATCTATATCATATATCTTCTTTTTCAAATACTTTACTAATAATCCCTTTCCGATGTTTTTTTTTGGTTTGGTAAAAATTCACAAGAATTGTATCTTTACCAACAACGTCAACATTTTCCCAACGGATAATTATATCTTCGTGGCGTCCAAGTAAACCAAACAGTTTTAATTTTCCAAATATTATAATTGAAACTATTTTTGCATTACATAAATCAATTTCTACATCACTTACAAATCCAATTCGTAATCCATCACGTACATTTATAACCTCTTTTCTTCTCAAATCAGTAATTCCACATGTCAAACAAAACCCCTCACAATATTTTAAAAGATGAAAACGTTTCGAAATCTTTACTTTTTTAAACATCAGATTTCTTTAGATTTTAGTTACATTCTGATCTTTTTTTGGTGATGATTTTTTAAAACATATGTTATTGGCCTTCCTTCGTAACTGCAAACAAATCACTTTTTTTATATTTTTTAGAAAATTGATATTTTCAAGTAACGAAGAAAGTCTATTTTTACAAGGTTTTTCTTTTAGTCAGATTTGGCAAACAAATTTTATGATTTCTTATTTTGTTTTATTTGTTGTATAAAAACTATGCCAATCATAAACAATTTATGATAAAGATTTTCTTTTAAATAAAATAGCATTCGACTTAAAAAGCTAACTAAAAATAGTTATTACGTATTTTGATTTTCAATTTTTTTATTTATTTATTTGTCAAAAAGAACAATACAAATTGACTTTTATTAAATAATTATGTACTATATATACATATCACGTGTCACGTGAATTTTACTAATAATTTAGGATGGTGTTACAAAATGAATGTAGTCAGAATTGTAAGAGACATAATCAAGGAAGTTGAAGAAAATAGGATTGATAGCACTACTGATTTATTAAGAGCATTATTTGGTAAAAATGATGGTGCACTTAATTGGCTTTTGAAAGCAAGTTCGAAATTTAAAAAAGGTGGCTTTTATCTAAACATGGGTGTACTTGCGGACAAATATAGAAAACTTAAAATTGATTCTATGATAGATACATTTACAGAAACTAAAAAAGAGGTTTATAGTGAAATAAAAAAAGACTTAGATAAGTTGGCTGAAATAGCTGGAGATTTAGATCCTAATCTTGAAGCCAATTTTAAATTGAAAACTGAGCTTGCAAAACATGAACTTGGTAGAGACATTGACATACGTGACGCTGCTTTTGTAACAGGGCTTATAGCCCAGCCTTTTACAGGGTTCGCTTTACTTGCTCTTGTTATAAGAGATGCTATAGCTACATACAAAATAAAAACAAAAAATAAAGATGCTTTAGCAAAAATAAAAAAATTTGAAGAACAATACAAAAAATTTAAAACAAATTATGAAGAAGAAATGGGAAAAAATCAATGGAAAGCAAACGCTGCCAAACTAAAAGTTTTTTTTGCTGCATGTAAAGAAAAGGCTTCTAATTATATTAAAGACAAAGAAAAAGATAACAAAACTTTCCTTGGAAAATTTAGTAAGCATTTCAACAAGAATAAGGTACTTGATGAATTAAAAATGCGTTTCTGTAAAATTTTAAAAGACTTAGATGAAGACATGAGTAGATTCGTAAAATCATCTCAATAGCTTAGTTTTCTTTGCTTCAATTTAGATATAAAATTTTATCAAAGGATGTGATTAAACTGAGCACAGCAAAAACTGTAAAAACTATACTTGATGGTATTGCTAGTCCACCAATTCCGAACGCTAATGTACTAAGGAAATTATTCGGAAAAAAATCTAGTGCACTTACTTTACTTTTAAAAGCAAGTTCGAAATTTAAAAAAGGCGGTTTTTATTTAAATATGGGTGTTCTTATGGATGAGTATAGAAAACTTAAACTTGACATTATGGTAGAAGAGGTTATAAATAGTCAGAAAGAATTAAATACTTATGATTTGAAAATAGTTCAAAATGTAAGGAATATACTCGAACTATCTGAAAAATTGGCACCTGATCTAGAAGCAAATTTTAAACTTAAAACTGAGCTCGCAAAATATGATTCTTCTAGAAGTTTTGACGTAAGAGATGTTGCTTTGACTGCAGGAATTATAGCACGACCTTTTGCAGGAATAGGGTACTTTGTTCTTGCAATAAGAGATCATATAATGTCAAATAAAATAAAAAGAAAAAATCAAGAGGAATTGAATAAAATAGAAGCCTTTGAAAAACACTACAAAGAATATAAAGTTGCATACGAACAAAAATTTGGAAAAAACAAATGGATAATAAACCGGATTGATTTTAAAAAATTAGAAAAGTTTTTGATCAAGTGTAAAGAAAAAGCTATTAAATATAAAGAAGCAAAATTAAAAAATGATAAAACTTTCATTGGAAGACTTAGTAAATATCTAAACAACAATAGAGCTCTTGATGAATTAAAAATGCGTTTCTGTCAGATTTTAATCTTATTAGAGGAAATGGCAGTTTGGGGAACAATTCGTTGATAAACACAAAAACAGAACTTTATTATTCAGCTAGTTGCCTTAAAATTGTATATAGGTTTTATAATTTTTAAAATTTCTACTGTATCGCCAATTTTGTCAATAATTTCTTGCATAGGTTTATACACAAAAGGAGCTTCGTCGATTGTATTTTTGCTTATAGAAGTCGTATAAATTCCCTTCATTGAGTTTTCAAAATCATCTATTTTAAAAATTTCTTTTGCTTTTGTACGTGACATCAACCTTCCTGCTCCATGAGGTGCAGACATGTTCCAATCATCGTTTCCTTTGCCTTTGCAAATAATACAGCCATCTCTCATATTAATAGGAATAAGTAACAATTTGCCTTTTTCAGCAGATACTGCACCTTTTCTTACTATATTGTTATTCAGATCAATGTAATTATGGATTGTTTCAAATGAATCATTACAGGAAATATTTATATTATCACAAATAATTTTCGCTATTATTCTTCTATTTAAACTTGCAAACTCCTGACAAATTTGCATATCATGCAAATAATCTTCTCTATATTTACCTTTTAAATACGCTAAATCCTTTGGTATTTTATTTTCTCCAATATAAAATCTTTTCTTTAATTCTTTCAGTGCTCCTTGAATTTCATGTTTTTTACCTTTTTTTTTAAAATCGATTATTAATTTTTCCTGTTTTTCAATATATTCAGCAAAATTATAATTACAAAGCTTGTTTGCTAACTCTTGGTAACAGTTTGCAACTTGACTTCCAAGATTCCTTGATCCTGAGTGAATTACAAGGTATTTATTATTTTCGTTATCTACATCGACTTCAACAAAATGGTTGCCACCACCGAGTGTTCCAATGCTTTTTTCAAATCTTTTTGTGTCTTTTAAACTTCTGAAACATTTTAAATTTTTTATTTTTTCAAACTTTGTTTTTCGTCCATCGTGAATATGGTGTCCACTTGGTAGATATTTTTTTATTATTTTATCTAGTTCTTCAAAATTTAAATTTATATTACCTAAATTAGCTGTAAGCATACCGCATCCGATATCTACCCCTACAATGTTAGGAATAATTTTGTCACCTAAGTTTCCAGTAAAACCTATAACACAGCCTCTCCCAGCATGAACATCAGGCATAATTCTTATCTTACTTTTTTGAAACGGTTCTTGCTCTAGCAATAAATTGATCTGTTCTAGTGCTTCTTGTTCGATGTTATCAGTAAATATTTTTAAATCTCTAGCCATAATAATAAATTTTCACCACAACAAACTCCCTTTATGACTTGAAAATATCAATTTTTTATAGATTTTTTTTTAAAACAACATAAATTTAGCAGGAATAATTTATGTATTTCAAAAAAATTTTATGTTGTTTTTAGGGAAAATATAAAAAAAGTGATGTTTTTGTAGTTACGAAGAAAGTCTAATTATTAATTAGAACCTGTTTTTTTTCATTTAGAACCTATTTTTATTATAACACGGAAACAGATAATATTGTATTGTTTCTAAGAAAAATCTTTAAAGATAATAGAATTTATGATATAATTTAATTATAAGAAATTAAATGGCGGTGCTATTTAAAAAGATGAAAAAAAATTATGTCGCTTTCTTGTCTATTTTGTTAATGTGTCAAACGTTCCAAAATATTAGTGCTCATAATGAAAAGAAAAATTTAGATTTTGCTAAGAAAAGTTGTAAAGATAAAACAGATATAAGCATTATGGGAGCTGTGAAAAAGTATCTTAAAGAAAAGATCCTTGTTGATAAAAAAAAATGTGCGATCGGAGCAGGGATTGTTTTATCAATTCCTTTGCTTATGGTTATTGCAAATGCTGCAAAAAATAAACTTAATCGTATTTCTTTAGCCGGCTTACCAAGTGAAATTAAGGAAAGATTTGATAAAGAATTTACAAAAGAAGAACAAAGGTATCTACGAAATCAATTTTATATTATTTATCGTTTCTGCAATACTCATTTAAAGGAAAACTTTGAAAAGATTGGATATTCCCATTTAGTTCTCTTAAGATTTATTTTTATTGCTAGAAGCTTTGCAGAAAGTAAAATAGAAGATAAAGATATTTGTTGTTTTACGATAAATACTGAAGATCCAAAATTTTATATTAATCATGATATAATTAGATTTTTATCCTTGGATTGGTTGTATGTTGTTGATCATGGTAAGAATGGTGGACATTATGAATTTGGTAGTAACGATATTAACTTTAGAAAAACATTTTTTACAGCAATTTTTATAAAGATTATGATTTGCCAAAGATTCAATTCTTTAAAAAATGAAATTTTTAAAAAAAATCTTGATATTTTACAATCTGATATGATTGATGTTGCTAATCAGAGATTTGAACATTGGCCACTTAAAGAGAAAGACATTAATCGTATTCTTTTGGGTTCGGCAGCTATGACTAAAACTTTAGAAAATCCTAGTAATATTAAATTTCATCAGATCATAGAAGCAGCTATGAACAGTGTCGATGTTTGTACATTTGGATTTCATTTAAAATCGTTTAAACTTAAATCGTTTAAACTTGGAATTATGAACATATGCCGATTATTTAAAGAAATTTTGTTGGAAAAACATAAAGATGAATTAACTCGTTTAAAGGCTGAAATTGAGAAAGAAATTGACGAAATTAAAAAAATTGAAACTTCTGTTGCTGTTTTTGTTAAATTAAAAAATGATACTCTAGAAAGTTGGAATAAGATAAAAGATATAAAATTTACTTAAAATTAATGAACCTTGACCCAATTCAAACAAAAAAGCTGTAACTGTAGCCAATATTTCAAGAGGTAACACTCGGTCCGATGAAAATATTGAGTCGAGTGCGTGAACACAGCAGATCAAGTTCTCGCAGAAATTGAGAAACCAAGTCGATTAGTGATGTTTTTGTAGTTACGAAATAAGTCTATCTATTTTCATCGAAAACAAGTTTTACAAGCGCGAGAATTTTTTTTATTTCTGATTTTTCTATTGTTTCAACTTTTGAAAATTTTCGTGCATTGTAATCAATTGTCACCAACTGATCTAACAGAATTTTTCCTGTACTTTTCACATCCAAATCCTTAAGAGGGAGATAAAACGGATAATATCTTTTGGTGTTCGAGATTGGCGCAAAGACAGCAACGTTAGAGTTTTGACTAATAAGACGGTGGCTAAGGCAAAGATAAGGACGGTAACCTTTTTGCTCATGTCCAAGTTTAGGATCTAAGTTGATTTTAATGATGTCACCTTGCTCCGGTGCTTTTACCATAATTCATTCCCAACTGCTTCAAATTCAATGATTGCCGCACGTATGCCGTCATCTTCATAACCCTTGAAAAGTTCTTCAATGGTTTGAGGCTGCGGTTTTATTTTGTCAATCACCAATCGTTTTTCACCTGTTTCTTCGCAAATTTCAACTTTTAATTGAAGCTTATCATCGACGTTGAAATTTAAAATGTTTGACAAATTCGCTGGCAAGCGCAACGCTTTGCTGTTGCCCCATTGCGACAATGTGATTTTTCCATGTGCAAGTTCCATGTATTCTCACCAACTTTTTAATGTATCACTATTGTATCATTATATGTTTAAAAAGTCAACAGATTTACAAAAATTTATTTTTTCCAGTGCATTTGAATCGTCACAAATCTTCACATATCAGTGGAGATTATCTCTTGTGAATTAGAAAGTTGGAATAAGATAAAAAAAAAATTTGAAAAATTATAGAATTTATGATATAATTTATAATATTTGTTCCGAAAAATTAAATGGTGGTGCTACTTAAAAAAATGAAAAAAAATCATGTGGCCGTTTTTTTATCCGTCTTGTTGATGTGTCAAACGTTTCAAAATGTTAGTGCTAATAATGAAAAGAAAAATGTAGGTTTTGCTAAGAAAGGTTTAAACAATCTTTCAAATTTTGGAGTTGGTTCGTTACAAGCTATTACACAGTGTTTTCAATATTTTAAAGACGAGATTTTTTCTTGTGAAGAGAAAACAGATATAAGCGTCATGGAAGCTGTGAGAAAATATCTTAAAGAAAAGATTCTTGCTGATAAAAAAAATAGTGCGATAGCGGCAGGGGGCGTTTTGTCAATTCCTTTGCTTATTTTTATTGCAAATGCTGCAAAAAATATGGTTCATAGTAAGGATAAATATATGAAAAGGCAGGGAAATAGGGAAAACTTAAGTTCCATGATCAGTAAAAAGGATAAAAAAATAAAAAGTGGCGAAGATGATAAAAAAGAAAAAGAGAAAGAAGACAAAGATGAAGAAGAAAAAGGGAAAGAAGAAAAAGGGAAAGAAGAAAAAGATAAATCTTATCGTTTTCAACCTTCTGAAAGTGTAACTGACGTGTTACCATATAAACCGTCACCGGTTAAAGAACAAACTCTTTCTAAATTTGAGAAAAAATTTACAGATGAAGAAAAAACAGAAATAAATAATATATTTAATGATATTAGTAAGAAAGATAAAAGTTCTTTGGAGAAACGATTTCAAGGTATTACACGTTCCGATTTAGTTATATTAAGATTTATTTTTATTGCTAGAAAGGTTGAAAAAAACAAATCAATTTGTGGTTATAAACGTGAATTAAAAAATGAAGATATTTGTAATTTTATAATAAATATCGAAGATCCAAAATTTTATATTAATTGTGACCTACTTAAATTTTTACAATTGCATGATATAACCATTACTGCTGAAGATGGTATTGAACATAAACTTGGTAGTAAAGATGAGAGCTTTAAAAAAGAAATGACTAAAACAATTTTTAAAAATATTATGATTTGCCAAAGATTGATGTCTTTTGAAGATCATAATAAAGAGAAAAGTCCTGCTATTTCTGAATCTGATATGAATGATCTATGTGATCTTGAAAAGATTTCTTTGAACCTTGAAAAGAAAGACCTTATTCGTATCATCTATGGTTCGGCAGCTATGTGTCAAACTTTATTAAATCGTGAGGCTGTATTTTATAAAGTTATGAACGCCGCTATGGAAGGTTCTTATTTTTTAACATTTGGATTTGATTTAAAATCATTTAAAATTGTAGAAATATGCAGATTATTTAGACAGATTTTATTAGAAAAAAATGTCGACCAAATAAAAACTTTAAAGGATGAAATTGAGGAAGAAATTAATAAAATTAAAAAGATTGAAACTCCTGTTGCTGTTTTTGTTAGATTAAAAAATGCTATTTTAGAAGGTTGGGATCAGATAAAAGTTTTACTTAAACTTGATGAATCTTCGAAAGAAGCTGTTAGTGAAGGTAAAGAAGAAAATTTTGTTATTAGTGAACTTATCGATAATACTGTGGAATAGAAATTTGTAATGATCAAGAATTAAATAGACGATGGCTTACAAAACTAAAAAAATAGATAAAAATTTTTTTCTTTTAACTAATTTTGTTGTATCTTTTTTTATCTTTTGTCTAATTTTGATTAAAGGTGAAAGATTATGGAGTACAATTAGAGGTTTTTTGTTTGGCATTTTCGGTATCAATTCAATAATTTTGCCATTTTTTTTGTTTTCTTTTTCGTTTTTAAAAATTAAAAATGGAAGTGTAAACAAATTTAGATTTATTTTGTTTTATTTGTTATTGTTAAATTTTGGGTCGCTTATTGCTGTTTTTTCATTACCAAAATCTGATTCTATAGGATATTTTTATTATCAAGGTATCAAAAACGCTGGTATTTTGTCAGGTATAATAGGTACGTTTTTTTCCTATCATTTGGGCTTATACGGAGCTCGTTCAGTTTTAATTTTAAGTTTCTTTTTTATGTTTGTAGTTTTTTTAAAAATTGATTTAATTGATATTTTAAAAAAAGTACAAGTCTTATTCATTTTACTTAAAAATATTTTTTGTAGATATTTTAACAATTTTAATCAAACAAAATGTAGTTATGATTCTGGTTCTGTAAAAGAAGTCGTTAATACAAAAAGTTTAGCTCGTTTAAGAGATAGTTTTAATGAGACTTCTTTAAACAATGAATCTAATGAAGATGAAGAAGGAATTGCTAAAGTTACAGCGGCTTTTGTAGAAAAGTTACGTTCGGAACAAAATTTAACAAAAACTAAATTGGAAAAAAATATCTCTGGAGATAATTATAAGTTTCCAAATATTGATTTTTTAAATTTGCCAGAAAAGATTCATCAAGGTGATATAGCTAGCGAACTTAACACAAATGGGAAAATGCTTATTGATACATTATCAAGCTTTAATGTTCGCGCTAAAATAGTAGACATAAGTAGAGGGCCAGCTATAACAAGATATGAAATACAACCTGCATCTGGTGTAAAAGTTAGCAAAATAACAACTCTTTCTGACGATATAGCTCTAAATTTAGCTGCTCTTGGTGTAAGAATCGAAGCTCCTATACCTGGTAGATCGGCTGTTGGAGTTGAAATTCCAAATAAAATAGTGAGTATGGTTACTGTTAGAGAAATAATTGAGTCAGATGAATTTATAAATAATGAAAATATACTTAGTGTTGTCCTTGGTAAAGATATTTCAGGAAAACCAGTTGTTACTGATCTAAGTAAAATGCCACATCTTTTGATTGCAGGTTCAACTGGTGCAGGTAAGTCTGTATGTGTGAATTCTTTTATAATTAGTCTTTTATACAAAGCATCTCCTGAAGATGTCAAAATTTTAATGATAGATCCAAAAGTTGTAGAGTTGGGTGTCTATAACGATATTCCTCATCTTTTAGTTCCTGTTGTAACGGATCCAAGAAAATCCGCTGGGGCACTTAACTGGGCTGTTAACGAAATGCTCAATAGATATAAAATTTTTGCAGAAATTGGAGTGAGAGATATTACTTCATATAATAGTTTTTTAATAAAAAATAAAAATAATGAAGAGCTTAACAAAATGGCTAAAATTGTGATAATCATAGACGAATTATCAGATTTAATGATCGCTGCTCCCAGTGAAATAGAAAACTATATATGCAGACTTACACAGATGGCAAGGGCGGCTGGTATACACCTTGTAATAGCTACACAACGTCCATCTGTTGATGTCATTACAGGAATAATAAAAGCAAATGTTCCTAGCCGTATAGCCCTTGCTGTTTCGTCTCAAGTAGATTCTAGAACAATATTGGACATGGGAGGTGCTGAAAAGCTATTAGGTAGAGGTGATATGCTATTTTCACCAGTAGGGTCGATTAAACCAATGAGAGTTCAAGGTTGTTACGTAACAGAAACAGAAATTGAACGTGTCGTAAGATATGTAAAAGGAAACTCAGAATTTGAATACGACAAAGAGGTAGCTGAAGGAATTGAACGTGGCGCGGAAAATGGGTTAGAAGCACTACAAATTTCTAGCTCAGACGATGACAAAGATTCTATGATATCAGAAGCAATAAAATGTGTTATTGAGTCTGGACAAGCTTCAACATCCCTTTTACAAAGAAAATTAAGAGTTGGATACGCCCGTGCTGGAAGATTAGTAGATGAGATGGAAAAAATGGGTATCGTAGGACCGCATGAAGGTTCCAAACCTAGAAAAGTAATTATGACGTATAAAGAATTTTTAGAAAAAAGTATAAATAATTAGAGCAAAAAAAGTGTTGTGAATCGATTTAATTCTATATGTCTATTTCTTCAACGCAAGAAGGTACACTTTCCTCTAAATTATATCTTTTTGGAACACTCGAGTTTTCTATCCCAAGAATATTTAACATATCGTCTATACTATCTTCGTTAGCGGCAAAGAATCTCGTATTATGGTTTTTTTTAAAAAAATGTCCGAAACAAATTGAAATATAGTCCTTCAAAGTAAGATTCCGTCTAGGATTAAATGGGATTTTGTATTCTTTAGAATCAGAAATATTGAAGATAAAAACTTTATCTATCAAATTCATATCAAGACACTTGCTAAATTCTAAAATAGAATCTTTTTGTTTTTCACTAAAACAATTTTCTATTTCACAAATTATTATAAAAGTATGATGAATTCCTGAAAATTTATAATCTCTATTGTACAACTGGTCAAGTGAATCAAAAAACTTAACACTACCAAACCTACTCCTGATGGCACTTATAACTTTTTCTAATTTTTCTGGACTTATATTCCCTAATAATGCTTTTCCTAAATAAACTATTAAACTAACTTTCCAGTTTCTATTTAAACTTTCGTTTGGGCTTTTTTTCATTTTTCCACTATTAGATTTTTCTTCGAAGACTTTATTAGACGTTTTATTTTTTAAAAATTCAACCCTTTTTTTTTCATCTATTGATTTTGTTTCATTTTGTTTTTCTCCTGAAATTTCTTCTAACATTTTATCAAATTCTTCCGTTTCAGAAATTTTATTTTTTTCCTTAGGTTCATCTAATTTAACTTTATCTTGTTTAATTTCGTTTCGTTTAAACTCGCTTGGTCGTTCTTTCTTATAGAGGATTGGTGGTTGTGCTGTATCTACAGTAGTGGGTACAATAGTAGTGGGTACAATAATATTTTGAGCGGACATTGGATGTATTGGTGAAACAGTTTCATGTTGATAAGTGAAATATTTCAAATATTCTGAATGCGGATAAAGAAAAGGATAAGAAGTATCTAGATTCGACTTTGCAGGATAAACCATAGAAATTTCTTGACTTGACGGTTCGATTGTTTGAACTTTATTTTCGATTGCAGAATCAGAAATTAACTTTTTTTTTGTTTTTGGGCCATCTGATTTTTTTTCATCATCTTGATCTTTTCTAGATCTTTTTCCGTACAAACGAACTTCTTTTGGTTTGTTTCCACTTTCATCAGTTTTTTTTTGTTTATCTTTTCCTGCTTCAACATTAACACTCGATAAAACTAAAAGTATGCACAACGTTTTTCTTAAAAATTTCAATAGACTCTCCTTAAAAAAATTTAATAAACACAACAGAATCGCTTACGAGAGCTACAATCTCATAATAACTCGTAATAATAAGCTTATACGATATGTGTTGTCAAACTTTAAACCTGATTCATAAATACAAAAACACAACATATTTATCTTTTTTTCAATAAAAAATATGTTCAACTGCATCTTAATCTTTATGTTCCTTAAAAAAAATCGGGAAACTCAAATTAAATATGACTTGACAAATATACACCATTATGACATTATAGATCCTCATGCATAAATTAGTTAATTTGATATTTTTCTATTTGTGATATATAGGAGACACCGTTGTTTAGAACATATCAGCCAAAAAAGAGACATAGAAAAAAGGAACATGGCTTCAGAAAAAGGATGTCAACGCGTGCTGGGCGCAAAATTTTAAGTCGTCGCAGATCAAAGGGAAGAAAGATACTTTCAAGGTGATTGTTTTTGAAAACTGTTTTTCTTAAGAAAACTTCTGATTTTAAGCGTGTCTATTTTAAAGGAAGATTTAAGATTGATTCATGTATGGTGTTGTATATCCTAAAAAACAGGTTAGGTCATCCAAGAGTTGGAATCGCAACAAGCAAGAAAATTGGCGGTGCTGTTCAAAGAAATCGTGCAAGAAGGATTATAAAGGAGGCATGGCGTGCGATTGTTAGAAAGAAATTTGGGTTTGATTTGATTTTTGTAGCACGTTCTGGTATTATTAAATTGAAAACAAAAGAAGTTCAACGTGAAATTTTTTGTCTAATTAAGCGGTTTGGAATTGAGTAAGTTATCTAGATTTTTGATTTTTCTAATTAACTTATATAGAAAGGTTTCTTTTTCCACTTCGAAAAAATGTAGATTCTATCCGTCGTGTTCAAGTTATGCTATTCAATCCATAGTTAAATATGGGTCGTTTCGTGGTATATTTTTGTTTTTAAAAAGGTTATTTAAATGCAATCATTTTTTTAGTGGCGGAATTGATGAAGTACAGTAGAATTTTGAAAGGTGTACTATGTTTGGTTTTTTTGAGATATTTGCAAGTTTTTTCGGATTTGCACTTGGTTTTTTGTTTAATATATTTGGTAATTATGGTGTTTCCATTATACTGTTTACACTGTGTGTAAACATAATGATGTTCCCGATAACAATTAGAAGACAAAAAAATATGTTACCAAGTGAAAAGTTTGAAGCAAAAAAAGAAGAATTAAAAAAACGTTGTGGGAAAGATTTTAAAAAATTTAACCGTGAACTTATGGAACTTACTCAAGAAGAGGGTGTGAACCCTATGAAAGGCTGTATGAATGTTTCTTTCATATTAACTTTGATAATATTTAGTGGAATCTATGCAGCTATTCAAAAACCATTAAGTAATGTTTTACATTTACCTGATAAGAAGATTTCATTGGCTGTTGATTCGTTAGATCCAGAACACAGGTGCCAAAAGGGCTTGGAACAATTAGATTTGATACGTAATTTCGACCTAGTTAAAGATAGATTGACTATGTTTTCTGAGGTTGAGATTGAAAAAATTTCAAAATTTAGTTCTGGGTTTAAATTTTTAGGTCTTGATTTACTTAAAATTCCAAAATTTTCAAAATTTAAAGATATGATTTGGTTAATTCCAGTTTTTAGTCTTTTATCATCAATAATAAGTACATATGTTATGCAAAGTATGTCAGGGTTGAGTTCGGATGCAAAAGGGTTGGGAAAGTACTCGGTTTATCTTTTTTCGCTATTCCAGACATGGATAGTATACAAAGTTTTTGCTGCTGTAGGTCTATATCTTGTTGTGAGTGGAATATTTGGAATAATTCAATCAATTTTGATGGAAAAATTTTTTAGTTTTCAAATAAAAAATGCAAAAAAGGAAAAGTTAAAATTTATACAAATAGCGTCAAATGAAACATTGGACTGAGTCTCAAAAAGAGGCATATAAAGCTCATGGGAATCTTATAACTGTATCTGCATCAGCTGGATCAGGCAAAACCGCTGTTTTAGTTGAAAGAGTAATACAGTTGGTTTTGAGTCAAGAAAGTTATTGCCCTGCTGATAAGTTTTTGATTGTCACTTTTACAAACGATGCTGCAAATGAAGTTAAACGAAGAATTTTTTCAAGATTGAACGAAGAAGTTACAAAGAATCACGAAAATATAAATCTTAGATCTCAATTAAATCTTATAAATTTTGCTTTTATAGGAACTATTCATAGTTTTTGTGCAATGATTGTACGTGAAAATTACAAGAAAATTGGAATTTCAAAAGACTTTAAAATAGATGAAAATTCTAATTTTAAAATTTCCGTAATAGAAAAAGTTTTATCAGATATTTATAATGAAAACGAACAAGAATTATTCAAAATGATTGAGCTTTTCGATGACGAAAGGGATGGAAATTTAATAAATATTTTGGATAAGTTTTACGGTTTTCTAAACTCAATAGTGGATCCAGATTTATTTTTTAGAAATGCCATAGATATATTAAAAACTCCTTTAGAAAAAAACAAATTAGGTGATTTTTTATTAAAAACGGTTAAAGAAAACTTAGAATTTGCAATAGATTTTATGGATGAATCAATTTTTGTTTCAAAACGCTGTGACAAATTAAGAGAAAAATATTTAGTTACCATTGAGTATGATTTACATGTTTTAAAAAGTATAAATTCTTTGGATTCATTTTATGAAATTTTAAATAAATTAAAATCTTTTGAATTTTCAAAACTTAATTTAGTTAGAGGTTCTAAATACAAAGAAAAAGTTAATTTTTTACTTAAAAATGCAAAAAAAATTATAAAGAAACTAAAAAGCATTCCTTTCACTGATAGTTATAATGATTCAGTGTCTATGTCATCAGTTATCGTTAAACTTTTTTCAATTTTGAAAAAAGTTGATTATGAAATGACAAAATTAAAATTTAAAGAAAATTTTCTAAATTTTTCAGACCTAGAAAAACTTACACTTAAAGTTATAACTGACAATCATGGGGAAAAAAATAAAGTTGCAACAAGTTTATCCAATAAATTTCAAGAAATCATGGTAGATGAATATCAAGATGTTAACGAGATTCAAGATAAAATTTTGAGACTTATATCTAGAAATTCAAAAAATTTGTTTTTAGTTGGTGATTGTAAGCAAAGTGTATACGGTTTTCGTGGTGCTTCACCAGAAATTTTCATTAATAAAATAAATAAAAAAAATTTTATAAACATAAATCTTGATAAAAACTTTCGTAGCAGACTTGAAATTTTAAATTTTGTAAATTTTTATTTTAAAAAATTTATGATTAAAAATAATACAGTTGCTTACAACCAAAATGAGGTCTTAAAATATGGTTCTAATTATCAAAATCGTGATGAATCTGTTGTAAATTTTTGTATTTTAGAGTTTGATTCTGAAATAAATCAATTAGAACAAGAAGCAATTTTGATATCTGACAAGATAAAAGATATGATTAACAAAAATTTTAAGATAAAAAAAAATAATGAAGAAAGACATATCAATTTTTCGGATTTTTGTATATTAATTAGAAATTTTAATAAAAAATCAAAACATTTTATTAGAATATTAAAAAAATATGGAATTGAAACTAAACCTTGTACTATAAACGATTTATTTGATTATGACGAAATAAAGTTTTTTATATCACTATTACAAGTAATTGACAATCCACTCAAAAATATATCATTAATAGCTCTACTTTTAAGTCCTATTTTTGACTTTAGTTTAAGTGAATTGGTAGATATTAGATCAAAAAATTCAGATTTCTATTTTTATTTCGCACTGGAGAATATAGCTTTAAACTGTTCAAAATTATCAGAAAAATGTAACATTTTTTTAGAACGTTTAAAAAAATTTAGATCTTTTCAAATAAATATGTCTGTTTTGGAATTTATAAATTATTTAATACTTGAAATTGAATCAATCTTTATATTTTCTGATTTAGAAAAAAGAAATTTAGATAAATTTTTAGAATTTACAATTATTTTTCTGGAAAAGAACAAATTTAAAAATTTTTCAGAATTTGTTTCAGAACTAAGCAATACCGAGAATATCAATTTTAATACAGATGAATTTGATATTTTTCATGAAAATGCAGTTAATATCATGAGTATTCATAGATCAAAAGGATTAGAATTTCCTGTTTGTTTCCTTGCTGCTTGCTCAACTGAATTTTCAAGATCTGATGATTTTTTGATTGATCGAAATTTAGGTATTGCTTTTAAACTTAAAAATAACGAAGGTACCATAAGGTATCCTAACTTGTTTAAAAAAAGCCTTGAAATGTCTCAAAAAAATAAACAAATTTCTGAAGAATTAAGACTTTTATATGTAGCGTTGACTAGGGCCAAAGAAAGATTGTTTTTAATTATTAGTGTTAAAGACAAAAAAAAAGATCTTGAATGTGCTATACAAAAATTACATGCATTTAGAGATAGCACAGAAATTCATCCATATTTCATAAAAGGAGCTAAAAGTTTCAGTGATTGGCTTTTAATTATTTTTGCTTCAGAAATAGGATCCTAAGTTTGTGATTCTAATAATTCTTTTATTTTCCTATAATTATCAGTATTATAACTATTGTATAATTCTGTTGCAATATCCAATGCTGTCCGCCCGTTGTTATTTGTTTTATCTAATTTTGCACCTTTGGATAATAGCAATTCAATCATTTCAAAGTTATACTCTATGATAGACAACATTAAAGGTGTATATTTACCTTTGTCTTTCGGATCTGGTGCGTCTACTTCTGCACCATTATCTAATAATATTTTAACTATTTTTGTATGACCATTAGTTACCGCTAAAGCGAACAACCCTTTTATTTCTTCGTCTTTTACGTTAACTTCTTTATTAAGTTTTGCTAAAGTTTCAATTTGTTCTTCCAGATCATTTATGCATTCTTTCTTTGTATACATTTCTTTGACACGAAGATAATTGGATATAAGCTCAGCCAAGCCAAATTTTTTATCAAATAGTGTTATAAAATCGTCAATTTCTATCTTTCTTAAAATATCATCAGATCTATTGATTTTTTCAATATTATTTAAAGCAGAATTACATGACTTTAAAATTGATTCTAAAGCTTCAATCATATATGATTTTTTATATCTTAAATTTTTACATTTAATTTTTTTTACTTTTTCAACATAATTTTCAATTTTTTCAATAAATTCTCTGATAAATTTTATTCTATCTTGTCTTGAAAGGTACTTATCAAAATATGACTTAAAATATTCACAATCTTTTACGAAATTATGACAAATTTTTTTTTCTGTTCCAGCAAAAAAATATGAACATCCAATCATTCCTAATGCCGCTGATATTGAAATAAAAAACGACTGTTCTTTATTTTCCCTAATCCAACTGAATATATGTTTTGTTCCAATATTATTTTTTTCTTCAACTTTAATTTTGGTATTTTTGCATGAATGACAATCAAATGTTAACATAAAAGTTGCCAATATTGAAAAAGATAACACAAATAGTTTTCTTCTGTAATTTTTGTATTCTATCATAATTTTCACGTCCTTATTTTCAAATTTTTTTATTCTTCACTAAAAATTAATAAATTTATTAAAAATCGTGTTTTAAGAACCTTTTTTCAATAGCGAGAAATATCGAATTTTTTAAAAATTTTTTCTCAAAACAAATTTTCTTCTTCATCACTATTACAAGAATAAAATACATCATCCATTTCTAAATATTTTTTCGGGTTTTTATTCTCTTCTTCATTTAATAACTGTTCAACTTTTTTATGATCTGTCTCAATTTTTCCACGACCAAATTTTTGACTTATATATTTAGAAGCGTTGACATGAGCTAACAACTTTATTAACATTTTGTCCAAAACATTTAACTCATTATTTATATATTCTATAGAAACATTTTTGCTATCTATAAACTCATCAAGAATTCGATTAATCGAAATAAAAAAACTTTTTATTTTTTTATGTAAATCAGTATCACAAATTTTTTTTTTCTCTATTGGACATTCAGAATTTGAACATAAAACACTAAAAGTTTCATCAAATTTTTCTAAAATACAGTTAAACTTTTTAAAAACACTAACAAATTCTGTTTCTTCCAAATCATTTCTATCATTTAACGATATAAGAACACCTTGTATTTTGATAAATTTTTTCAAAAAATCATCAAATTCTACTTGTAATTCATTTTGTTTTAAAGAAGAAAGAAAATTATTAAAATCCGAAAAAGTTTTATTCAATTTCTTAATTTTTTCATTTTTTATAAGTAGTAAAAGTTTATTCCCAAAATTCTTATCTATGTTAAATAGTCTACTTATGAAATTAATAGAACATATAGACAAAACAAACGAAGTAACAGAAATAAAGTAATTTTTAATATCTTTCGAAGTCTCTTGGGTAGTTTTATCACCTCTTATGATTAAATTATCATTATGAGTATTACCTATTGACATTATATGACTGGAAAAAACAAAACAAGAAAATATTGCCGACAAAATTTTTATAATGTTTTTTTGTTTTTTCATATTTATCAATCTTCTTTATCAAAAATATATTTCACCAGTAAATGTATATTGTGCGTTATTATCTAAAATCTATTTTAATAACGTCCATAATGATACTTTAATTATTATTCCTCCTCAGATTTCTGCTCAGATTTCTGCTCAGGAAAATAATCTATAAGTCCGCCTTCATTCATCTTTTTAAGATTATTTGCAACAATATTTTGATCAATATAAAGTTTGCCAATACTAAATCTTTCTGGCTCATTCTTAAAACCGTCAAGACGAGCCGTTAATTCACATAACATTTGACGCAAAGCATTTAATGTTGCATTTACAGATAACTTAAAATCCTTTCTAACAAGTGAAGGTTCGTTACTTAATTTCTTGGTTAAAAAATAAAATTTATTTATAGTTTTATTAAAATAGGTATTATCAATTTTTTTTTGCTCTACTAGGCATTCAGAATTTGAACAGAGAATATTAATAAGGTTACTAGAGTTTTTCAAAGCACGATTAAAATTTATCAAAGTACTCCCGAGTTTTGTTTTGTCAAAATATTTTGAACGATTCATTAATTCAAGAATTTTTATAGCTTCGTTGAGCTGACCTTTTGCAACAGATTTTGCAGCATTACTCTTACTTAATTCAGCGGGATCCGCAATTCTATCCAATTGTATTCTTTCCAAATTATTCCTAATTGATTTAAGGGTATTCACAACTTTATAAAATTCTATTTTTTCCCAACCATTTGCCTTATCATTTGCTGCCTTAAGAATATCTATAACTTTATTAAGTCTTTCTGTTTCCGAAACTTCTATCAAATTTATTTGTTCAAGAAGTAACACAATTTTGTTGAGTTCTTCAATGGTTATAACTTTTTTTAGATTTGGATTGTCTTCATCATTTATTGATTTAAAAATATCTAAAACTTCAGCAAGCCCTTCCGATAAATCACAAATTTTTTTTGGTAATTGATTTTCATTAAAAGAAGAAATTAAAACATTCAATTTTGAAAGAGTTCCTTCAAAGTTTGACATTAATTTGCGAATGTCCTCAGTTTTAGTAAAATTTACCAATTGGTCAACAATGCTTCGATCTATTGTATCTGCCTTCTTAGCAATCTTGAGAAGACATACACAGAAAAAAGCCAAAGCTCCAGAAATAGAATAATTTTTAATATCGTCTGAAGAAGTTTGATTCCACTTTTTCCTTAAGCAATTTAAAAAATTGTCTGAATTTTCTAGAACATTACCATAAACTTTTCCAAACAAACTTTCTTTTTCAGTATTCTCTTTGGTATCTTCTTTTTTCGTAATCGAATCATTAGCATCAGTATCCGTAACCGTATCGTTTTCTACGTCTACGACATGATTACCATCGACTGACCTTACAATTGGGTTAATATCGCAAAAAACAAAACAGCAAAAAATTGTTAACAAAGTTTTTATAATATTTTTTTGTTTTTTCATATTAATCAGTCTTCTTTATTCAAGAATATATAATACATGTCCAACAATAGAATCCTAAACAAATCTATAATATATATTATACTCTACTATAGAATTTAATGCAAATTTAAAATCTTTTAGTAATCTAAAAATATCAACGGATTTTCAAATTATGAAGGAAGTCTATTATTTTCTGGAAAATTGGTGAATTGAATTTATTTTTATAAATTTTAACTAAAAAACTTGAATTTTGCAATTATTTTATGTATAATACTAACATTAAAATAATGTGATAAATGAGGAGTTTTTATAAAATGGGCTTTTTTAAAAGAAT